>Ga0116200_10000437_pt1 | contig 13474 bp, 11 predicted proteins | sample Mar14436cmmetaG_FD_94478 | JGI IMG/M metagenome (GOLD analysis project Ga0116200, IMG submission 94478) | Marine hydrothermal vent microbial communities from Guaymas Basin, Gulf of California to study Microbial Dark Matter (Phase II) - Marker... ... | reverse complement strand
CCGTGCCCTGCGCCATATGCGGCGACCTCACCTTCGAAAAAGCCCTGAGAGTGAAAGGAGGCAGGCTTGTCTGCATACCCTGCTCGGGATACTGAACCCCACTGAAGGCAACCAGGGGAGCCATAAGGGGAGAAAAAACCCACATCTGCCCTTTGCGCCGGCATCACCAGGGACAAGCCCCAGCAAGCCCCCATGGCAAGAAAAGGAAAGCCTGGCCCCCCATCAGTAATACGAAACATGAAAGGTGTGAGGAGACGCCTTGACCATTTCGAAAAGTAGAGAAGGTGGAAGGAATCCTTTTCAGTTTCGGATGAAAGTGCTAGGGGTGCAGTTGCATTCAGACGCCCTGATCAGGAGGTAAGAATGTCTCTCGCCCTGTTAGCGCCTCTCATCTTTCTAGTCATCTCCTTCGTCTTCTCCATGCTGGGCATGGGAGGCAGTCAGCTGTATATACCCATTCTCTACTGGCTGGGGATGAACTTCAAGCATGAGGCCATCCCCCTGGGTCTCCTCCTCAACGTGGCAACCTCGGCCTCGGCCGCCGTCACCTACTACCGTCACGGTCTCATCCGGGTTCGCCTGGCCATACCCTTTGCACTCGCCATGATCGCCTGTGCCCCTATTGGGGCCTTCATAAACTTCCAGGTCTCCACCAAACTGGTAATTCTGGTTTTTGCCCTCTTCACCCTGGCTGGCTCCATCCTGGCCTACACCAACTGGAAACCCCAAAAGAAGGTGGAATCCAAAAAAGCCGAGATCATCCTGGGGATAACAGCAGGTTCAATCCTGGGCCTAGTGGTGGGTTTCGCCGGTCGGGGTGGCGGAGCCATGGTGGTGCCCATTCTCCTCATGTCTGGATTGGAAGCCAAGGCCGCTGCCGCCACATCTTCCTTCATCGTCACCTGCGCCGCCATATCGGGATTCCTGGGCCACTTGCCTAAAGCCCACTTTGATCCCTTCCTCACCGCTGGAACCCTCCTGGCCGTTCTCATAGGCTCCCAGGCAGGCTCCCGCCTCATGGCAGGCAAGATGAAGCCCCGAGGAGTCCGGTACGTCTTCGCCGGGGTTCTCTTCCTGGTGGCCGTGCTTTTGTTGAAGGATGTTTTTAAATAGAAAAAAACGGGCCCTATTGATCACTGGACTCTCCCTCCTGACGGTATTAACAACCTCCGCCGCCTGGGGTGGAAAATTGGTGTTATCCACCCAGGAACGCCTTCGTTACGAGGTACAGAGCAGGTTCAATCAAAAGTTCTACGGGCCCCACCCACCCTATGGAAAGACCAACGATAGTTTTCTTCTGAGCAGGTTGAGGCTTGGGGCAGACTGGTATCCCTCTCCCAACCTTCACCTGGCCTTGTGGATTCAGGACTCAAGGGCCTGGGACTGGGCCATGCCCAACAGGGCCTTTTACAACAAAAGTCTGGACGCCCAAAACAATCCCCAGAAAGACCACCTGGAACTATACACCACTTATGTGGAAATAATCCGCCCCATGGGTCTGCCTCTCTCCATCAAGGCAGGCCGCCAGCGCATAGCCTATGGAGACCATAGGGTCTTTGGACCAGGTCAATGGGGCAATTCGGGACGCTACATCTGGGACGCCATCAAGATACACCTAGAAAAGAGAGGGGCTTTCCTGGACATGTTCTACGGTAGAAACGTAATTCATGAGATCAACCGATTCTCCCTGAAACACCGCCACGACAAGAGTACCCTGGCCCTGTACGGACATCTTACTCTAGCTCCCTGGAGGAGCCTGAAGACCACCATAGAACCCTTCTTCTTCACCAAATGGGACCGTCACGACAGATTTTCAGGAGAAAGAGGTGGAAAAGGTAAACTCCAATTGGCCTATGCAGGCCTCCACTGGACGGGAAAATGGCACAGCCTGGACTGGAACCACACCTGGGTGGGTATGTGGGGGCACAAGGGCCCTGACTCTGTGGCAGCCTACGCATACCACCTGGAAGGAGGTATATCTTTCAACACCCCTGTGAAAAGCAGGGTCTACCTGGCCTATAGCTATGCTTCTGGAGATAAGAGGCCCAAGGACGGAAGGATAAACCGATTTGACGTTGCCTTCGGCTCGGTGGATAAAGCCTATGGCAGAATGAACCTTTTCAAGTGGTCCAATTTGAAGGACCAGGAAGGAGGCCTAGAGGTTTGGCCCCTGACTGGGGTTCACGTAAAACTGGAGTACCACCATTTCCGCTTGGTCCAGAGCAAAGACGGGTGGTCCCACAATCCGTCCTTTTACAGGGATCCCACGGGAAGATCAGGGAAAGAGATGGGCCATGAGCTAGACGTAGTAATCCAGTGGAAGGTGTCCAAAAGCCAGGAAATCCAGGCAGGCTACGGACACTTCTGGCCCGGAGAGTTTGTCAAAAAACTGGCCTCGCCACAACAAGCCAGCTGGTTCTTCATCCAGTATCAGATAACCCTCAAAAAGGTCCTTTGAGCCTCTGGGGCATTTCCCCCTTTGCCCTTTTCCACCCCCATGGGATAAAGTGAATCAGCACTTTTGAAGGGGATGGTACCATGGACCAATACGTGCTGAGGATAAAAGACCTATCAACAGATGAGAAGCCCAGGGAGAAACTTATCAACCACGGTCCTGGGGCTCTCAGAAACTACGAACTCCTGGCCATTATTCTCTCCCGGGGCACCAGGAAAGAAGGGGTCTTGGAGATGGCCCACAGGATCATGGAACAGTATCACCCCGCCTTTCTGGAACAGGAGCTCACCGTGGAAAAGGTGAAGACCCTATACAATCTGGGCACCGTTCACGCCTGCCAGTTCATAGCCGCCATGGAGCTGGGGCGGCGTCTATTCCAGAAGGGCAAAGAGGTGTACTTCAGGACCCCTGGCCAGGTCCACGAGTATCTCAAGGGCATGGCCTATCTCTCCAAAGAACACGTGAGGGCCCTCTATCTGGACGTGAAGAACAGGCTCATTAGGGAAGAGGTGGTAAGTATAGGCGGCCTAAATTCCAGTCCACTTCAGCCCCGAGAAGTTATCCGTCCTGCTCTGTTGTGCAACGCAGCGGGCATCATCTTGGCCCACAACCACCCCTCGGGAGATCCCGAACCCAGCCCTGGAGACCTGGAGATCACCGCCCGGGTGAAAGAGGCCTGCAGACTCATGGACATGGAACTTTTAGACCACATCGTCATCGGAGACAAAGGCTACGTGAGCCTGAAGGAACATGGAGTGCTGTAGGAATGGTCGTCACAGAGTGGTGATCCGGGCGATAGGGAGAACCAGGCGCTGGCCGGGATAGATGGTGGGCTTTCTCAGGCCGTTGGCCACCAGAATGGTCCTGATCTTCACCCCGTACTTCCGGGAGATCTCCCACAGAGTATCTCCCTTCCTCACCACATGAATCACCCATCTCCGATGGACCACTCTCTGGCGGGTCCCAGTTCTCTTAGTGGAAACCCGTGGCCTTCCAACCCTAGAAGCCACCTTCGCCTTACCCTTAGAAGGTCTGGCAACGACGGGCTTTGAGGAGACCTCTCCTCCCCTGGATTTCCCCACCTGGGCCCTAGCCATAATCACTTCGGGAGAGGGGGGCTTCATCTTGCCTTTGAAATAATCCTCGACGGCATCGGCCAGGGCTATCGCTACCCTGGTCTGGAAGAGGCCAGACCTCAAGAGTCTAGCCTCTCTGCGATTGGTGAGAAAGCCCACCTCCACCAAAACCGACGGTATGCCAGGGTTCTTCAGCACAGTGAACCTGGCCTTCTTCACCCCTCCACAGTGCATACCCGTAAACCTTACCAGACTCCTCAGTGCCAAATGGGCGAACTTTTCGCTCTCCACCCGGGAGTAGTCCTGAGCCAAGTCCAGAAGGATGTAGTTCACCTCTCGCTTCTTAGTAAACTCCACCTCCATCATGTCGGCGGTGTTCTCTATCCGGGCCAGCATCCTGGAAACGTTGTCAGTGGCACCCTTATTGGAGAGGGCAAAGACCATGGCCCCTCTAGCCCTACGATTGGGAGCGGCGTTACAGTGGATGCTTATGAAAAGATCGGCCTTGTAGTCATGGGCGATCTCCACTCTCTTCCTTAAAGGCAAGTAGTAGTCCCCCTTCCTGGTGAGATAAGCCCTGAATCCGGTAGTGGAGTTGAGGAGATTGGCCAGCTTTTTAGCTATAGAGAAGACTACCCGCTTCTCCACTATGCCGTTGTGGATGGCTCCAGGATCGTCACCTCCATGGCCAGGATCTATCACAATGATAAAATGCCGCTCCTTCTTCTCCTTGGCGGCAGCCTCTTCCCTTTGGCGCTTCTCTCGGACCACCACCTTCTCGGGTTTCTTGACGTCCACCACATAACGGGCCGTTCTTCCCATGAAAGGCCTCAAATAGAAGAAGCGATGCTCCAAGTCCCCTTCAATAACCAAAACCACCCGGACCCCTCTTCCTTTAGAAGCCCAGCGGACCTCTTTCACTACCCCATCCCCAACCCTCTCCATCCCCGGAGCCTTGACCCTCATACCTTCAATGTCCACCACGATCCTGGTGGGCCGGGACAGTTTGAATACTTTGGTCTTTCCGGGACCAGTCACATCTAAAACCACCCTGGTATGATCTGGAGCCGTCCAGTAACGGACACCATTCAGCCAGGGAAAACGAGACTTAGGAGATGACTTGGCAGAAACGGAACTCAGAGGAAAGGCTAGAAAGACCAAGAGGATAGGAAAGAGAACCCCCCGGATTTTATGAAGAACTCTTGCCATATCCTCTTGGCCTCCTCCACGTCCTCTCTTATCTGTTTCACCAAAGATTGGGGAGAAGGAAATTTAACTTCACCCCTCATCCTTCTCAAAAAAAGAACACCAATTTCTTTATTATACAAGTCGCCAAAAAAGTCAATTATGTGTACCTCTACTTTCACTCTCTCATCATCTTCAAAGGTAGGATTAAACCCGATATTCACTACACCGGGGTGTGTCATATTTTCCACTTCAACAGCCACAGAATACACACCATTCCTAGGTATCAACTCGTTCTCCGGCTCAACATTAGCAGTAGGAAAACCCAAACTTCTCCCTCTACCCACTCCTCTAACCACCTTCCCTAGAAGCTTGTACGGCCTGCCCAGGAACTTCATAGCCTCAGTTACCCTACCTTCTAAAAGCATCCTTCTGATCCTAGTACTGCTAACTAGGATGCCATCCACAACCACAGGATCCACCACCCTAACACAGAAGCCAAATTTCTGTCCTAACTCTGCCAGATAGTTCACATTCCCTTTTCTATCTTTACCAAAGCGGTAGTCCTTCCCCACGAAAATTTCTTTAGCATTGAGCCCCCTCACCAATACATCTTCCACAAAATCCTCTGCTTCCAAAGATGCAAAAGTCCGAGTGAAATGGATACAGAGGAAATGATCCAACCCCGCAGACTCGAGTAGCCTCACCTTTTCTTTCAAAGGAAAGAGCATAAGGGGGGCCTCATCGGGTCTCAGCACTTTGAGGGGATGAGGATAGAAAGAGAGGGCAACCGAAGGCAACTCCAGCTCCTTAGCTCTCCCGGTCACCCTTCTAAAAATTCCCTGGTGGCCCAGATGGACCCCGTCGAAGTTGCCCAGGGTCACCACCGAAGAGGACACCAAGGGCCTGGCAAACTCATCGTAGTGAACCAGAAGAAACCTCATGGCCCATCTTTCTACACCTAGGCCACCTCAGGGGTCAACGGCGCCGAGGGTGGTTTCTGTAAGGAGGCTTCCTCCTTCTACGCACCTCCTCCATCCAGGGTTCCAACAGGGACCTGTCCTCTTTGAAAGCTAAGGTGTCCACTTTGAAAAGGTCCAGAGCAGCCCGGAAATAGTTTCTCTCCCTAAAACGCCTGGCCCCCCGGGCCCTGGGGCCCTTAACCACCCTCCACAGACCCAGAAGGAGCTCCCTAGTGGAGTGGAGAAGATGGGCAGGCAGTGGCAAATCTTCCCTGAGGAACTCTGTAACCACAAAGACCTCTTCCATCACCTCCCCCAGGGTGACCCTACCACCAAAGGGTTTGGCTGCCTTGATCCCAGGCAGGAAAAGAAGGGAAAGGAACTGGGCAGGAGCATAGGGAGCCTCCCGGTTAAGAGAACCATCAGCCTTCACCAGAAGATTCACCACATCCTGAAGGTAGGGCAAGATCACCTCACTAGAATGAGGAAAGAGATGCTGAAAAAGCCCCAATTCAGCCATGAGCTTCACCGCCCTGCCCGATGCTCCACTGAGAAGGATACCCAGCACCTCCTCCTTCAGGCGTTCCGGCGAGGCTCGAGATATCCTCCATCCTTCCTCCCTAATAGCCTCCTCCACCTGGGAATGAAGGGTAAAACCCAAACGGCTGGCGAACTCCACCGCCCTGGTCATCCTCACAGGATCCTCAGCAAACCTCGCCCGCGGCTCCCCTATGGACCTTATGACCCTGCGACGGAGATCGCCCCATCCACCCACGTAGTCTATAACCGTGAAATCCCCAGGATTGTAGAAAAGAGCGTTAATGGTGAAGTCCCTCCTCATCACGTCCTGATGGGGAGAACCGAAGAAGTTGTTAGCCATCCTGGTGTCCTCCATAGATTCCAGCTCATGGGGCCTGGGCGCCCTTCTGAAGGTGGAAACCTCCACTATCCTGCCTCCCTTAAAATAGACATGGACCAGGCGGAATCTACGACCAATGATCCGACTATTGCCGAAGAGCTTCCTCACCTCTTCGGGAGTAGCATCAGTAGCCACATCGAAATCTTTAGGCCTCCTGCCCAACAGAAGGTCCCTGACTCCCCCTCCCACCAAATAGGCTGTATAGCCAAAGTTAGATAGACGTCGGATCACTTTGAGGGCCTCAGGCCACACCTCATTCCGGGACAGGGAGTGTTCAGAACGAGGTATAATCCTGGGATAAGAGACCCAAGAAGCCCCTTCAGGGTGGGTGCATTCTTTACCTGGCATGACCATCCAACCCGGAGGCACCCCAGCTTCCTTCAAACCTACCGATTAAGTAAGGAGAAAAACCACAAGAGAGGGGCCCCTCGCTCACCAAGGAACCCCTCTCTCTTTCCCGTCCACCTAGAAAACCTAGGGGGAAAAGGACAAACCTTTCCAAGAGCTTTCCACCGACCCTCTACTCCTCCACAATGATAGCTTCCACGGGGCAAGACTCGGCAGCCTCCTTCACGCTTTCCAGAAGATCGCCTTCCACCTCATCCACCTACACCTTAGCCAACTCGTCCTCCACTTCGAAGACATCGGGGCACATATCGGCGCACACCCCACAGCCAGTGCAGAGATCCTCATCCACTCTTACTATTGCCATGGTCCACCTCCTGGGTTGTAATCACCACTTACGTTATGGGTTATTAGACAAAGCTCCCCACAAATCAAGAGGCTTACTGGACCATTTTTCGGAAAAAGTCCCCCCTCTCCCTATAGGAAGAAAACTCATCAAAACTGGCGCACCCCGGAGAGAGAAGTACGTCGTCACCCCTTTTAGCCACCTCCAGAGCCCGAGCTACCGCATCCTCCAATCTCCTACATTTCAAGATGGAGATTCCCAAGCCCCGCAAATCCCTCGCTATCTCCTCCCCGGCCTCCCCAAAAACCACCAGGGACTTAACCTTCTTCCTTACAATATTCTTGAGGGAATCGAAGCAGAACCCTTTATTTCTTCCACCCATCAGGAGCACCACAGGACCCTCCAATAAGGCAAGAGCCCTAGCCACCGCTGGAGGATTGGTAGCCTTGGAGTCGTTGTAAAAGCGAATTCCACCCTTCTCCGACACCAGTTCCAGACGATGGGGAGGAAGGGCATAGGATCCTAAAGCAGCGGCCATTCCTTCCATGGAGAGGCCTAAAATCCGGCCTAAGGCCATAGTGGCCACCACGTTGTCCAAATGTAAGCAGGCCCACTGAGGTAAGGCCTCCAGCTCCAACATCTCCTCCCTTTCATCTCTCCAGACAAGGGTCTCACCCACTATACCCATACCCCTCTCTACAGAACGGACCATAGAAAAGTGATAAAGCCTTCCTTCGAATACCCTCCGTCGAAGCAAGGGGTCATCCACGTTGATGAGGAAGGCATCTCCCTCACACTGTCTGGCGGCCAGCCTCAGTTTCAAAGCCAAATACTCATCCATGGTGCCGTGCCTATCGAGATGATCCTCACCTATGTTGAGAATAGCCCCCACGGTAGGGCGAAACGCCTCCACCCACTCCAGCTGAAAGCTGCTAACCTCCAGGGCCACCCACTCTGGCTTCAACCCCTCCACCACCATCCGGGAGAAAGGGGTCCCAATGTTGCCTCCCATCCACACCTCCACGCCCTCCTGACGCAAAAGATGGGCCAGCATGGAAGTCACCGTAGTCTTGCCGTTGGTGCCCGTTATGGCCACTATTGGAGATCCTGCATGGGCAAAGGCCAGTTCCAACTCACTCACCACCTTCACGCCCTTATACTGAGCCTCCAACAACAGGGGGTGGTGGGAAGGCACTCCAGGGCTCACCACCACCAGGGAGACATTAGATGGAAGGGAAAATCTACCCCCAAATCGGGCCTCAAAAGGAAGGCCTAGAACTCTGGCCCTCTCAGCCAACTCTAGGGCTCTGGCCTCCACATCCCTACTGTCATCCATCACCAACAGGGGCAGACGTAGCACCTCCATAACCAGACGGGATGCCCAAAAGCCTGATTCGCCTAAGCCCAAGACCAGAACGACCCCCACACCTTCACCTCAACTTCAGGGTGGAAAGAGCAATCAAAGCGAAGATGAGGGAGATGATCCAGAAGCGGACAATGATTTTGGGCTCAGGAAGACCCTTTTGCTCAAAATGGTGATGGATAGGAGCCATACGAAAGATTCTTTTACCCCCAGTCACCTTGAAATAGCCCACTTGAAGAATGACCGACAGGGTTTCTATAACAAAAATACCCCCCACAATGACCAAGAGAAGCTCATGCTTAGTGATGAGGGCCACGGTGCCTAGGGTACCACCCAAAGCAAGAGAACCTGTGTCACCCATGAACATCTGGGCTGGATACGAATTGAACCAGAGAAAGCCCAGGCTGGCCCCAACCAAAGCTCCACAAAAGACAGCCAACTCCCCCGCCCACGGAACGTAAAAGATATTGAGATACTGGGCAAAACGGGCGTGCCCCACCAGATAAGCAATGGTCGAATAAGTGGCGAAACAGATAGTAGCGGGCACTATGGCCAGGCCATCCATGCCATCGGTGAGATTCACGGCATTAGAAGTGCCCACTATCACCAAGAGGGCGAAGGGTATGTAAAAGAAGCCTAGATGGGGAGATACTTTCTTGAAAAAGGGAACCAAAAGATCGGTGGAATGCACACCCAGCTTCCCATAAAGAAAGAAGGCCAGAGCCAGTGCAAGGGCCACCTGGAGGAGAAATTTCTTTTTGGCACCGATGCCCTTGGGGTTTTTAAGCTTCACCTTGAGGAAGTCGTCCCAAAAGCCTATGGCTCCGTAGCCCACCAGGGCCAAAAGGGCAGCCCACACCAGAGGCGAAGCCAGGTTGGCCCATAAAAGGGTAGAGAAGATAACTGAGATAATGATGAGTATGCCCCCCATGGTGGGAGTGCCCCTCTTCTTGAAGTGCCTGTCAGGACCGTCCTCCCTGATGATCTGCCCTACCCGGTGTTCCCTCAGCTTCCTGATGATCCAAGGACCCAGCAAAAGAGAGACCACCAGAGCCGTGACAGTGGCGTATATCGTGCGAAAGGTGATGTAGCGAAAGACATTGAAAGGGAAAAAATAGACGTGAAGATCATATAGAAACTTCCAGAGCATCACTCTACCCCCAGCAACCCCAGAACCCGCTCCATCTCAACCCCCCGGGAGCCCTTAACCAAAAGCACGTCACCCTCTCTCAGCATGTTCGCCAAAACCCTGGCAGCCTCCTCATGATGGGGAAAGGCTCTGGCCTCCCCCCCCGCCTCCTCCACACCCACGGCGATCTCCCTGCCTTCTTCCCCCAGGGTCCCTACCCAGTTCACCCCCAAAGCCACAGCCTCTCGACCCACCCAGCGGTGCCAATAGAGGGCCTCGTCTCCCAGCTCCAACATGGATCCCAGCAAAGCCAATCTTCTCTTAGCAGGAAGGGAAACCAGAGTCTTAAGGGCCCACCAGGTAGAGTCGGGATTGGCGTTGTAAGCATCGTCTAGGATCAAGACCCCTCGCCACCAGCGGAAGGCCATCCTCCGCTTGGGACCCTCAAAGGTAGCCAGGGTCTCCCGGATCTCTTCCAGGGAAAGGCCCAACTCCAAAGCCACGGCCGTAGCTGCTAAAGCGTTATAGACGTGGTGAATCCCCGGCACAGAAAGGGCCATCTCCATGGACTCCCCGGAAACAGTCACAGTGAAGACTGTAAGCCAACGGCCTTCCCTCCCCTCAAGATGGGGATCCCTGGCCCTTATATCCCCATCCTCCAGGCCAAAAGAAAGAGTACGGGGAAAGGAAACTGCTAGCTGGCAACAAGAGGGATCATCGGCGTTGTACACCAGAAGACCTCCAGGTCTGATCCCCTCCAGAAGTTCCCCTTTAGCCTTTCTTACCCCCTCCATGCCTCCCAAAGGCCCCAAATGGGCCCGGCCTACGTTGGTGAGGACCCCAATATGGGGCCGCGCAATGGTCCCCAAGCAGGCTATCTCTCCGGGGGCATTAGTGCCCATCTCCAGCACCGCCACTTGGGTACCAGGGGCCATGTTGGCTACAGTATAAGGAAGACCAACCAGATTGTTGTAATTACCCACCGTTTTATGAACCTTGAACCGCCTCTTCAGCAGCGCAGCGATGAGGTCTTTGGTGGTGGTTTTACCACTGGAACCAGTGATACCCACCACCGTAGGGGACCACAGATCCAGCAAAAAAGATGCCAGAGACTGGAAGGCTTCCAGGGTTCGGGGAACCAGGACACAGGGCACCTCCATCTCCCTCTCAACCAGGGCCAGGGGACTCCCCTTCTCCCAAGCCTGGAAGACAAAAGAGTGGCCATCGTGGCGTTCACCTTTAATGGCCACAAAGATCCTATCCTTGCACTCTCCCCGACTGTCTATAGATACACCCCGATAAGGCAGGTCCAAAAGAGTAGGAGGACCCAAATAACTCCAACCCAGACTCTGAATCAACCGCCCCAGAGTCAGCGCCATCCCAGGTCCTCCAATGCCTCCTCGGCCACCTTCCTGTCACTAAAGGGATACACATCGTCTCCTACAATCTGGTAGTCCTCATGACCTTTCCCAGCTATGAGGACCACATCACCGGGACCGCGCCCCTCCAGGGCTAAACGAATGGCTCTGTCCCTTTGAGGCTCTACCACCGCCTCTCCTTTCACTCCCTCAAGAATATCCTGGATGATGGCCATTGGGTCTTCGCTTCTGGGATTGTCGGAAGTTATCACCACCACATCAGCCAGATCCGAGGCCACTGCCCCCATGAGGGGCCTCTTGCCCCTGTCCCTGTCTCCACCACAACCAAAAACCACCACCAGTTCGCCCTTGGTGATAGGCCTCAAGGCCTCCAAAACCACCCTCAAGGCATCAGGAGTATGGGCATAATCCACAAAGACACCCACCCCCCTGGTGTTTTCCACCCGCTCCAGTCGCCCCTCCACGCCTCGGAAGACCTCCAGGCTTCTGCCCATCTCTAGAGGGCCTACTCCCAGAGAGGACAGAACCCCCCAAGCCGCCAAAATGTTGAGGGCGTTATGCCTTCCAACCAGAGGAGATCGAACGACAAATCGTCCCCGGGGCTCTGTCACCTCCATGACCAGCCCATCTACTTCCAAATCCTTCATCTCCCCCTTGACAGGAGCCTCCCTCTCCAGGGAATAGCCCACGGCGCCAGAGTCCAGTTCCACCACCAGCCTTCTCCCGTAAGGATCGTCCAGATTAATAAAGGAGGGACCCAGGGTATGGTGGGTGAAGAGGTTCTTTTTGGCCCAATAGTAGTGGTCCATGGTCCTATGGAAGTCCAAATGGTCCCGAGACAGGTTGGTGAAGACCGAAACATGGAACTGGAGGCCCTCTACCCTACCTAGGGTGAGAGCATGGGAGGAGACTTCCATCACCACGTAGCTGATACCCTCAGTCAAAGCCTCCTTGAGAAACCTCCAAAGAACCAAAGGAGGAGGCGTAGTCCTCTCAGCCTTCATCAGTCTTCCTCCCATTTTATAGGCCACAGTACCCACAAGAAGGGTCCTTTCACCCATCTCCTCCAGCACGTGGGTGATGAGATGAGTGACGGTAGTTTTGCCATTGGTCCCTGTCACTCCGATAAGGGTGAGAGCTTCATGGGGATTGCCATAGAAATTCCTGGCCAAAAACGGAAGAAGCCAGCGGGTATCCTTCACCCTGATCTGGGGCACAGGTAAATCCAGCTCCTCCTCCACCACCAGCACCTTGGCACCCTTCTCCACCGCCTGAGAGGCGTGCAAATGGCCATCCGTGGCAAAGCCCCTTATACACACAAAGACATAACCTGGCTCCACTTCACGGGAATCATCTGTTATGCCCTTTATCTCCAAACCCTTCAGATGCGAAGGAAGGGAAACACCCAGTCCCCGAAACAGCTCCAGCAACTCCATGGCCTAGCCCTTCTGGAAAACTCTAAGCTTTCCGCTTCGGGACCTTATATTCTCCTCCACCTCCTCGGCCGAGGGAGTGACGGGCTTCTTAGTGATCACCTCTCCCAGCCCCTCTCTCTCCCACTCCCTAAAAGCCCTCTTCACTATACCATCCTCCAAAGAATGGAAGGAAATGACCAGGAACCTACCGCCGGGCCTCAACACCTCCAGCCCCGCCTCCAACCCTTTCTCCAGTTCTTCCAACTCCTTATTAACTTCAATTCTCAAGGCCTGGAAGACCCTAGTGGCAGGATGGATCTTCTTGGGATGAAACTTCCTGGGAATAGACCACTCCACAACCTGAGCCAGGGCTGTAGTGGTGGTTATGGCAAACCTTCTCCGAGTATCCACAATATTGCGAGCGATCTTCTTAGCCCACCGCTCTTCACCGTACTCTCTGAAAATCCTCTCCAGCTCCCCCTGGGAATAGGTGTTTACCACCCGGGCCGCCGTGAGCTCCTGCCTCCTGTCCATGCGCATATCCAAAGGCTCCTCCTTTTGGAAAGAGAATCCCCTTCCCTCTCCTTCCAGCTGAAGGGAAGAAAGGCCCAAATCCAGCAGAAAGGCGTCTACACCCTCTATTCCCAGTTCTTCCAGAATACCCTCCACCTGGCTGTAGAGGCCATGAACCAGCCTCACCCGATCCCCATAAAGAGCCAGATGCTCGGCAGCCACCTTTAACGCCTCTTCATCCCTGTCTATACCCACATAAAGGGTGGGTTCCAGGGCCTCCAGGATGGCCAGAGCATGACCACCTCCACCCAGAGTCCCGTCCACGAAAACCCCCTCTCTACACGGCTCCAGATAATGCACCACTTCGCTGACCATCACGGGAACGTG
>Ga0116200_10000435_pt1 | contig 13474 bp, 13 predicted proteins | sample Mar14436cmmetaG_FD_94478 | JGI IMG/M metagenome (GOLD analysis project Ga0116200, IMG submission 94478) | Marine hydrothermal vent microbial communities from Guaymas Basin, Gulf of California to study Microbial Dark Matter (Phase II) - Marker... ... | reverse complement strand
ATGTTACCAGAGGCCACTATCGGGTGGGTCAATTTTGCACTGCCGTTTCCCTCTTAAACGGGTCAATTTTAGACTGCCATAACCAGGTGTCCGATTGCATGAATTACACAGGTCACGGGAGGTCTCATTCAAACTACGGATATCATAAGTTGCCATTATTCCAAGCCCAGTCGCTAAATCACTTGATCAAACGGCTCGCCACGTTCGCCATTAGCTACTGCTTTCTTTTGGCGCTGGAGTCTTTTTTGGAAGGACTCTCCGATAGACAAACCTTCGTCAGGATCGCCTAACAGCTCTAGCAGATCCTCTTCAATAATTGTTTCTATCATCTCTCGAAGTTCGTCTTTGGTCATTTGACCCACTGTAGGTGTATTATACTCCATGAATACAAAATTATACTGAAACATAACCAGTTAGAGACAAATGTGTAAACTGGTAAGATGGTTGGATCCTTTCTGGTTGCTACCACACCATTCTTACCTTATAACGTGAAATGCTTGAATCTTTCGTTATGATTGTCAAATCGTGAACACGGGCCTGAGCTACTAGTATTCTGTCAAAAGGGTCTTTATGAATGTAAGGTAGCTTGCTCAACTCAAGAACATCGGCAACGGTAATGGCAAGCGGTGTAACTTGCAATTGTACTATACAATCATTGATAAATTCCCTTATATCTTCAATGTGACGTGTCTTTTCCAGCCTATTCAAGCTGTGCTTGATCACTATTTCCCAGACTGACGCAGAACTCAAATAAAGAACATTCGAAACATCCCGAATGATCTCAGAAGCTTTTTCAGATAGCTTGGAAGGCTCTGAAACTGACCATAGGAAGGTATGCGTATCCAGTAAATATTCTTTCATCTGTAAAATTCTTCAATAATCTTTTCTGGAAGAGGCTCGTCTATATCATCTCTTAATTCAATTTTCCCTTTCAGAAAGCCTAGTTTTCTTTCTTTACTTTTTTCCACGAAAGGTACCAGCTTTGCCACGGGTTTCCCTGCTTTTGCGATGATAACCTCTTCACCTTCAATAGCCAGCTTAATTAGCTTGGAGAGGTTCGTTTTTGCATCATGTATGTTTGCTTTAATAGGCATGATTACCTCCTCAGTCCATTAATTACATCATAGCTATGGATTAGCTAAGAGTCAAGCTAACTCGATTGCGTTCCTAACAAGACACAATCCTCGATTGCCGTGGCCTCTTGTTCATTAGTTGAACCAGGGATGACGAATCGGACACCGCTACAATGCCTGTAAGTCTATCCCAAAATTCCCTAGGTGAAATGATCTTCATCCGTTAAAAGTCCGCAAGCCTCCGCAAAAGGTATTATTCTCTTTCTCAACTCTTCAAACTGTTCCAGATGCAGGTGTCTGCGGAGAGCTTCTTCTGCGATTTCACTCCTGTTTTTCCCGGATCGTTTGCTGACTTTCGCCAATAATTCGTCTAACTCTTTATCTAATCGGATTGTTGATGTCGCATTTTTCATATCCTGAGCGTTCTCCTCAATAGCAAAGTCTACTTAAGGACAGTGATTCAAAGGGTGCTGCAAGCGCTGTCCTCAGTAATCTCATACTCCCTTCCATCCCTCGAAAAACCTCTACTAAGCAACCTTTATTCTCTTAAGCCCCTTAGCATCAAACGCCTGTTTTGCTTTCCACAGATCATACTGTATTTCAAGCCTCAACCACCCTTCTGATGTCCGCCCAAATACCCTTGATAGTCTTAATGCCATCTCGGGGCTAATACCAGACCTGCCATTCAAAAGAGCAGAAAGCGTTTTCCTGGTGACACCCAATGCTTTGGCAGCTTCAGTAACGCTGAGGTTCAATGGTTCAATACAAAATTCTCTTATTATTTCTCCCGGATGTGGTGGATTATACATGCCCATAAGAACTCCCCCTAGTGGTAATCTTCATAATCTACGTCTATTATATCACCTTCTTTCAACCTAAAAGTAACATGCCAATTGCCACTAACTTTTACTGCCCAAGTTCCTCTCCGATTACCCTTTAGCTGATGAAGGCAAAGCCCTGGTAGATTCATATCTTCCAGAGTTTCTGCGCTCTCAAGAAGAGCCAAAATTCTTCGAAATCGAGACACAAGCATAGGGTTTATCCCTTTCGCATTACCAGACTCGAAAAACTCCTTGAGACCTTTAGGTTATGTATCATAAATTGTGTCTAACGAGAAAGGTATTGACAGTAGGATAAAAAGAAATAGCCTTCCTCCGAGAGAGTAAAGATTTCAAAAGAAAGGAGGATAATAACGAGGAAAAGGAACCCCAACATACGACTAGCAATGATAACCAAAAACTGACCACTCGTGACGGGTGAATTTTTCAAAAATATCATTCCCTTTCTACGGGGAACATACAAGCATGTATTATCTCTGGCTAGAGGGAATAATGAAGAAAGACACATTCAAAATACTAATCGAGTAGTTCATAGAGGGGACCCCTTCCAAATAAAGAAAAGAGTTTTTGTGTTCCTCTGGCTTCCAATAGGGATCTTTCCCTCCTTGCCAAACGCAATCACTTTGTTTGTTATCTCGATTCCGAGAGTACTCTTTTCAGCCTTCATCATCCATTCAAGGAGTTTTTGCAAGAACGAATTGAAAGTGAGCTCGAACCAGGGGAGGGCCGTGCTACCGATACTCCTGAACAGTCAAGCAAAGGAATACAAGCAAGCATCGACCTGTCTTTTAGTGCAAAATCCAGGGTCAGCTCTCACGTGAGAGGGACCGGTGAATGGAGACACGGCTACCGCAGCCTCGGAGTCATCGGCGGACTATGTATCAGGTTTTGAAGGTATTCCCCTTCTCCCCGGAGGGAAACGGGATCCACAAAAAACAACCTTTTTGCTAATTTGTTCACCTAGGATCAGAAAGAATAAGTTACGGCTGGTTTCTCCTTTCTGCCTTGACAAGGAGCGAAAGAAAACGCTACTAAAACTAAGAAGCATTCAAAATAACAGGACATGCCTAGGCATTACCTGTGTCTACTACAGGAGGAAAACTTGCCAGGACAAAAACACCTACCCGAACCACTTATATGCGCCATTGTTTTGCTGTCTATAGTGTGCTTTTTTGGCACTGTTCAGGCTACAGAAGACACCTATCAAGGTCCTCCAAGGGATCTGGTGGCGGGAAATCTTTCCCAGTGCGAGCAGGCCGTTGAGATTCTGGTGAAGAGCGTTAGAACTGAGAAGATTTTTGGCCACGGTAACGGAAAAGGTGCGTTTGGTTATGTCCAGTGTCTGGTCGTAGGGGTGATTACGAGAAGTTTCAAGGGAAGTTTATCCAAAGGCCGGGAAATCTCGTACCACTTTACCTGTGAATACGATAATATCCCCAAATGCCCTGTCACCAAAGGATCCAGTTACGTAATTTTCTTGAAGAAGAACCCGACCACAAACGAGTACTGGTTATTTGCAGAGGCAGCACAATTTCAGTCTACACCCGAGCTATTAGAAATCCTGGAGCAGACTACAATCTCTAAATAGTAAACATCAGCACACGCGTCCGCCCGGGAAAGTCACTGTTTTTACTCTAGTTTGCCAAGGAGTTTTCCCCCATTCATACAAGGCATAAAAACAACATTGACAGCTTCATCTAAAGCTCGCAATAATGAGATCAGGAATGATTTTACCAGGAAACATTCCAGAGGAAGAGTGGAAACATCATGATTTTCAACACGCTATCAAAAAAGACAAAAGGACATGAATGAAGAAACAAAAAAACATCTGAGAAAAGTGATTATATTCGTTTTTCTATACATATGCGTGATAACGCTTAGCGCATTTATTCTGATTCCTAATTACCAACCATTTGGTTTTATCATCTGGATATTCATTAGCTTTAGCGGCGTAGTTTTATTCGTCAGGTGGCATACTCAAAATACAGCTTATATTTGTCCTGAATGCGGTTACACATTTACAATAACTACATCAAGAAGCTTCATTAGCCCTCACATGTGGAGAAGAAAACTCTTAAAATGCCCAAAATGTGGTAAAAGGAACTGGTGTCTGGCCGTAAGTGTTAAAGAAATTATGTAGAGAACTCCCCCCAAATGTGAGATACTAACAAGTTGCCCCTCAAAGAGGCCAAATGGCCTCATAGTCAGGCCAAATAACCTTGTATTTCCAAGATGCGCATAATTGCAAGCCATCCTGGCTTACTGGAACACAGAATAAGGGTTGGCACTATTTTTGCCACAATCTAACCAGGAAAACTATTTTTGTGCCAGAACAAATAGAAAAAATGAGTGGGAAAATGAAAAAAATACAAATCCACCTCCTATGGATTGGGGATGAAGCAAGCGAGTGGCAACATGTGGGAACGCCCGCGAGTTCTGGGGATTTTTGAAAATGCTAACTTCAGAAGTCATAGATGATCAAACACTTGGTTACAACGTTAATCTGCTTTCACTGTTTGCTCGTATGCTCGATGGAACAATCGTGGTAGCGAAAAGTGGACATGTGCTATTTGCTAATGCCGCAGCGGGAAAGATGCTAAATCTTCATTCAAAAAAGCTCATTGGTCATCTCTTTCCTTATCCTGTAACAACCAACACGCCCGTTGAACTCCAAATAACGAGGAGTAATGGAGAGTCCAGAGTTTTAGAGATGCTAGCAACAGAGACCACGTGGCACAATTGTCCGAGCTATTTCATCATCGTACGTGACATTACTAGACGTAGAAAAGCCGAGGCTGAAAATAAACTCTTATTGGCTGCGCTCGAAAAGATAGAAAATCGTCTTGGCCAGGCAGAGAGGATGGAAGCAATTGGAACACTTGCTGGGGGAATCGCACACGATTTTAATAACATTCTGTCAGCAATTATCGGTTATACACAACTCATTTTAATGGACTCAAAAAATGATCCAAAAAGATGCGCTGATCTGAGAGAAGTATTGAATGCTTCATATCGAGCCAAAGATCTTGTTAGACAAATTTTGTCTTTTAGCAGGCAAACGTGCAATCGCAAGGTCCTCATGTCCCCGGCACCTATAATTGAAGAGGTAATCAAACTATTGAGAGCAAGTCTGCCAAGTACCATCGAAATAAAGCATTCTATCTCAGCCAAAAAGGAACTGATTGAGGCCCAACCCACCCAAATACACCAGGTTATAATGAATCTTGCCACAAATGCGGCACACGCAATGAACGATACAGGAGGTGTTTTAGCAATCGGCCTCGACACGGTAGAGCTGGGATCAGACGCCTTTAAGACTCACCCTAACCTCGCTTCTGGTCAATACCTTCGATTAGAAATAAGCGACACAGGGTGTGGAATCGAACCTGGAATCGCGGACCGGATTTTTGAGCCTTATTTCACGACAAAGAACAAAGAAGAAGGGACAGGTCTCGGGCTTTCCGTTGTAAATAGTATTGTAAATTCATTAAACGGGGCTGTAACAGTTTACAGCGAAGTTGGTGTCGGTACGACCGTTCACGTGTATTTACCAATTATAGAACGAAAAAATTTCCCATCCGGTACAGAAACTGAGGAAGCTCTTCCCACAGGGCACGAACATATTCTATTTATTGATGACGAACCCGCAATAGCTGACACAACAAGACGAGCGCTGAAGAAATTAGGCTATGAGGTCACAATAAGAACAAGCAGCACAGAAGCTTTAGAGCTATTTAAAAAGCAATCGGAGAGATTCGATCTTGTAATAGCAGATCTGACAATGCCAAAGATGACGGGAGATATCCTCTCAGCCAAAATTCTGGAACTCAAACCGAGTATGCCTATTATTCTTTGCACAGGATTCAGCGTGAAAATCTCAGGTAGCAGAGCGGAAAAAATAGGGGTAAAGAAGCTCCTTATAAAGCCCCTCCTAATAAAGGAACTCGCAAATGGTATACGAGAAGTATTGGACAGGAACAAGAGAAAGATTTAGAAGAGAATAAATCCCCTTTAGACTTTTCACCCTTCCAATGGTAACTTAATTAAGAAAGTGGTTCCTTTCCCTTTTTCGGTGTCAAATGTAAGAGAGCCACCATGTTTATCAACCACTATGGAATATGATATTGCCAGACCCTGTCCGCTCCCCTTTCCAACTTCTTTAGTCGTAAAAAAGGGATCAAAAATTCTTGATTGAATGGATTCCGGAATTCCATTTCCTGTATCGGTTATCCTAATTTCTGCCCAATTTTCATTTTTTTTGGTTGAAATCCTTATTTCTCCTTTTTGATTCTCTTTCGGCTGCTCACCAATTTTTTCAGCGATTGCATGAGCCGCATTTACAACCAGGTTTAAGAAGACTTGATTGAGTTCTCCCGGCAGACACGGAACAGGCGGAAGGTTTGGATCAAGGTCCAGCACAAGCTCGGCAACGTACTTCCACTCATTTTTACTAATAGTCATCACATTTTCCAAAGCCTTGTTGAGATCTACTGGAGTTTTCTCTGTAGATCCGGGATGAGAAAATTCTTTCATTGCTTTTACAATTTTTGCCACATGCTCTATTCCTTCAAGGCTCTGATCCAATGCTCTCGGAATTTCTTCTTCCAAATATTCTATGTCTATTTCGCTCTTGATTTGGTTTATCACCTCTAATTCTTTTTTCCGTTTCCCCTCTTTTTCAAGATTGTCTGTAAGCTCCTGATAGGCATGAGACAGTTCGTCCAAATCCGAAAAAGAATCTTTTAAAAACCGTAAATTATCTCCGACGTACTGCGCGGGTGTGTTTATTTCATGGGCTATTCCTGCTGCAAGTTGTCCTATTGCCTGAAGCTTCTGCGATTGTAACATTTGATTTTCCATTGTCCACCACTCGGTGATGTCAGTCCCTATAATTATAAAGCCTGAAATCTCTTCTCCATCACTTATTTTGGGAGTAAGAGATAGACTTAGAATTCTTTTTGTACCATCCTCTCTGGCAAACTTTACTTCACGAATTTCTATCTTTGTTCTTTTATCCCGCGAGTCTACCAATGCTTTTGAGATCTCCTTCCACTCCCAGCGAATTGGAAGTTCCGAGAGTTTACATCCCAGGGCGCTGTTTTCAGGGATACTCAGCGTTTCCTGAGCAGTTTTGTTCCATCGCTTAACAATTCCATCGGATGTAAGCTCAATAAGTATTGAGGGCAGAGACGAGATGAGTTGTTCCATATCCTTGTTCGCCTGCCTGAGGGCTTTTTCTGACATTTTACGCTCGGTAATATCCCGTAGAATGCCAACTGCATGCCACTTCCCCCTTAACTTTAGCGCTGATATGGAAAGCTCAATCGGAAATTCATTCCCTTCGCTATTATAAGCTGAGACCTCAAGTACCTTACCAACAAGCGGTCCCTTTCCGGTTTCCCTGAAAACTTCAAAAGCCTTGCTGTGCTGGTCTCTGTATTGAGGAGGGATAAGATAATCACACAATTTCTTCCCAAGAATTTCTTCTCTTTTATACCCAAGTATCTTCTCTGCTGCATCATTCCAGAAAGCAATTTCCCCATCATTGTCGATCATCACAATCGCATCTTGAACTGATCTAGTTATTGCGCTAATCTTACCTGCATTCTCTATCGAGGTTCTCTGCGCCTTTTTTAGATCTGTGATATCAAGAGAAAGTCCTATAATTCCACTAATTGCACCCTCTTCATCGAAGCGGGGAATTTTATAAGTCCGTAACCATTTGGTTCCTTTGGCTGTCCGTATTTGCTCTATTATATTTCCTTTTGAATTACCGGTAGCAATAATCTCATTGTCATCCTCTAAATGCTCGTTCTTCCGGCGCTCACATAACTCAGAATAAGTTCTCCCTTTCAATTGGGAATCAGAAAACCCTGTAAGTTCCTGGAAGGCTTTGTTTGTGCGAACAATTTTATCGTTTTTATCCTTAAAAAAGATAGATGCTGGTACTGCATCTAGTATATTCTGTATTTCCTGCTGTACCCTCAACAGAGATTTGTTTTGTTCCCTCAGATCTTCTTCCAGCCGTATTAAACGCGTTGTATTCTCGATATCCATATTTCTCCTATGCAAAGCTAGCTCTATCTGAGTAAAGAGGTGTTCTGAATCAATCGGCTCAGATAAGCACCAGAAAGCACCTATCTCGTTAGCCAGTTCTACAGCGTCAGAGCCGACCAGTGTCGTCAGAAGCAAAATACTAACTTGAGGATCCCTGCTTTTGAATTTTTTGCACAGACCAGCGATTGGATCATCCTGGCCATCAACAACACAGAGTAGGAGTTTCGCCGCTTGTTCTTCCAATACTTTGTGGGCGTCCTCATAGGATGAACTCAAATCGTAACTGTATCCCTTTTCCTCAATTAAGTTCTTCAAACGCTCTAAATGGTTCCTGTCATTACTAACAACGATAATATCTGTCGATTTTTCCATCTGGCCCCCCATGGCAAAATCTTGACTTTTCTCTGCCAGATTACTAGCATTCAGTTACTAGGCTTACGATCTCATGAATATTAAAAGGTTTTGGTAAGGTATGATGAACGCCTACTACAAAAGCCCTTTTTCTTATGGATTCATCCATGAATGCACTTATAAGTATTTTCTTCGCAATTATTTCGGATCCTTCTAATACCTCGAAGAATTTTAGACCGTTCATCCCTGCAAGTCTGTAATCACAAACAATAACATCAAAGACCACTTCCTGAAGAACACTCAACGCTTCCTCGGCGGAGTTAACACTTTTGAATAACTTGACCTTTCCAGTGAAGTAGGAAGATAGAGATCTACAAAGAAGTCGGTTATCATCAATAATTAAAAGCCTTAATTTTTTAAGTGGAACACAATTGATCACTAAAATACCTTCTACTTTCTAGATATAATGAAATACCTGAAAAAACGTCTCTGCCACCTGGAGTCACTGCGTCATCGCCCTTTCTCCGAACTGCAATGGCTTTTATACAAACACAGCAAAACAGGTGCCAAAAGCAAAAAAACTGCTTCCGCTATAATTACGACGCAATCCACACAAACATCGGTTATCTGAATTTAAAAAAAGGGGTCAAATGGCCTTCATGATGGGAACTCTAATGCGGGGAATCCATACGTTCATAAGTCTATTCACTCATTATTTTCCTGAGCCGATACCTAAACGTATAATAACTGAGCCCAAGAAGTTCTGCGGCCTTTACTCTGTTCCCGGAGGTTCTTTCCAAAGCTTCCATGATCAGGTGTTTTTCTAGAGCCGGTAAGTCAATACCTGACTCAGGTAGACGCGGAAACATCCCAGTTTTAACAGACCTAGAATTGCTCGCAAACCTGCAACCAGATTCAATACCGAGATCGTGAGGCTCCAAGAGAACTCCACCTGCAGTCAAGACAGCTCTCTCGATAGCACTTTTTAATTCCCTCACATTTCCTTTCCAGCGATGGTTTTTTAGCGCAGCCTCAGCCGCCGGAGATAAACCCTTAAATGATTTCCTGTATTTTGTATTAAACTGGTTCAGGAAAAAATTTGCGATAGGAACTATATCTTCCTTTCTCTCCTCCAGCGAGGGTACTTCAATTTTAATGACAGCCAGTCTGAAATATAAATCTTCTCTAAATCTCCCTTTTTCCACTTGTTCCATCAGGTTATAGTTTGTGGCTGAAACTACCCTAGTAGACACTTTTCGGGGCCTCGTTCCCCCAACTTTGTAAAATTCTCCTTCTTCAAGAAATCTAAGGAGCTTCGCCTGGGCTTCAAAGCTGAGATCGGCAATCTCATCAAGAAACAGGGTGCCGCCATCGGCTTCCTCGACTAACCCTCGCTTCCCTGTACTTCTCGCACCACTAAAAGCACCTTTTTCGTATCCAAACAGCTCCGATTCCAAAAGATCCCTAGGAATAGCGGAACAATTTATCGGGACAAAAGGCCCCTCGTAATAAGGGCTTTTATAATGGATTGTTTTTGCAATTATCTCTTTTCCTGTACCAGATTCCCCTACTATAAGTACCGGAGCATCAGGGCTTCTGGCAATTTTGTCTATATATGCCATGATTTCTTGTACAGTGGCACTTTCACTTACAAAACAAGGTACTTTTTCTTGAAGGTAAAGTTCCTGGAGATTATTTATCTCCTTTCTCATTGAAACAGTTTTAAGTGCATTTTCTATTGTTACACGTAAAGCATCAATCTGTAAGGGCTTTACTATATAATCGTACGCACCTGCTCTAATTGCGGTGACAACCGTGTTCAAATCTTCATACCCTGTTATCATGATCACGAGCGTTTCCGGGCTAATAGTTTTTATCTTTTCGAGCGCTTCGATTCCTCCCATGCCAGGAAGTCCAATGTCCAGCAACACCAGCTGTGGCGTTCTATTAACCATTTCTGAAAGCGCTGACTCTGCAGAAGAGAAGGTTTTGACATGATACTTTTGTTTGAAAGAGGCTTTGAGCCCTTTCCTAATACTTTCTTCGTCGTCAACAACATGGATTGTAAACTTATCCATATTGAATCAACCCGTTCTTTTTATGGGGAGGAGAATCTTGAACAGGGCACCCCCCATCTGAGATGTGTCTACCTTTATCATGCCACCATGCTCTAAAATAATTTTTTTGCACAAACTGAGACCAACCCCTGTTCCAGACGATCTGGTGGTAAAAAACGGATCAAATATCCTATCTCTAAGACTTACAGGAACGCCCGGACCTGAATCCTCTACAGTGATCGTGACAAAATCGCCCTCGCTTGATGAGCTAACTACGACTCTCTTTTCACCTTCACTTTCTTTTAATATTTCCAGTGCATTAGATAATAGGTTCAGAATAACCTGTTCCATTAGCTGGAAATCAGCGTATACTCTGGGAAGGTTTTTAGAAAGATCTGATTGTAAAGAAATACCAAATTTTCTAAAATTTGTAGCAGATATCCGTAGTGCTTCCTCCAGCGGCGCATTTATATCCAATGGAACCATCTTCTGACCATCGGAGCGTGCAAAGTCCGTGATTCTATCCACTATGGCACTTATCTTACCTACAGCTCCTGTTGCTCCGTCAAGCAAACTAAATACCTCGTCTAAGTCTCTATCTTCACGTAGGTTTTCTCTTATAGCAGCAAGGCACACATTCAAACCCGCCAGTGGGTTTTTGATCTCGTGCACAATACCTGCAGCCATGTGACCAAGTGATGCCATTTTCTCCTGTTCCGCTACTATTCTCTCAAGCTCTTTTTGTTTTGTTATATCCTGCACGGTACCAATCATCTTTAGAGGGTTCTTCATGCTGTCAAAAATTACTTCTGCACGTTCATGTACTATACGCTCTGTTCCATCCGGGAGAATGATTCTGTGCTCAATGTCATAACCTCCATGACTGTAGAGAGCCCTATTTCCAGCCTCTTCTACCCGTTCCCTGTCCTCCGGATGCACGATTTTCAGAAAAGCCTCATACGTTCCTTCAAACTCGTTTTCTTTTATGCCGAAAATCCTGAAAACCTCTTTCGACCATTGAAGCTGACCAGTTTCAATATCCCATTCCCAGCCACCCAGTTTTGCAATTTCCTGTGCTTTGGAAAGTGAAGCTTCGCTTTTCTTGAGAAAAGATGCCATTTCTTCGAGTTCCTCAACCTTTTTCCTAAGCTCTTCTGATTGAGCACGAGTGGCCTCTAATAGTCGAACATTTTCTATGGCTATCGCCACCTGCCCCGCCATAGTCCTGAAAAACGCCACGTCCTCTTTCTTGAATACTTTTGGTTCTTTGGTGAGAATGTGAAGCATTCCAATAGTGGTTTCATGAACAACCAGAGGAACTCCAAGATATGAACTAAGTTGGTGACCCTGAATCTTATCCCAGTGCATCTGAAGCCGGGGATCATTTGCTAACTCATAAATTATTACCGTGTCCTTTCGCTCAGTGAACCAGTGAAGTAAACTCTCAGCAATTACGAAAGCCTCTTCCTCGACGACAGTTCCATTCGGCAGGCGCATGAGGAAAACTTTGGGGCGTTCCCGTATTCCGTCTATCAGACTAATTGCGACTGCGTCGGCACCAAGTTCCGGAGGCACGTGATCAAGAACAACATTGAGTATCTCTTCCAGACTTAGCCGCTGAATAATAGCCCTGTCGATCTTATGGAGTATCTCCAAGCGCTCAAGTCTCTGACGGGCATGAAGATAGGTAATAGAATGCTTTACGACGAGAGAAGATTGATCTGCAATGTTCTTTAATGATAACAATGCCTGCTTGCTAAACCCGTCATAGTGTCGGCTCGCCACGAAAACAGTACCAAGCCACTCTTTTTTCTCTTTTTCAGAAAGAGATACTATTAAAGGAACAGAAGCCAACGACTGAATACCATCAGACTTGAGAAAATCCGGGATTGACCCTTTTTCATCAAGCCTCGCCATGAGTAAGGCAGGTTTTGCTATCCATTCAGGAGTATTTGAAAGTTGAAATGAAACAAGGTGTGAACGAGTTTTTGGTGACAATCCCTTCCAGGCTTGCAGAACTATATACTCGTTTTCCTTGAGAAACAAACCGCTGAATTCACATCCTAGAAGCTCAGTCAGCTCATTAACAATCACATCCAGGCAGGGCTCAATATCAAATTCACATAGGATACATGAAAGAATTTTTGCTTGTGATTTCAGTTCTTTCGTTACGTGTTCAAATCTTTCCTCTACCCTGCTTTCTATTTCTTGTTCAGTTACGGCCTCCAGCTCATCGAGTTTTCTCTTAAGAAAGACTATTTCTTCGATGAGCTCATCCTTCTTTTTCTGTTTCAAATCCATTTGCTACTATTAAATGACTCCATTGTTTTTGGTACTATTTACAGGGCTTTCCTGTTGTGCTTTTGATTGAGATTGCACGGAGACCCAGATTTCATTCCCTGGGCACGGACATATACTTGGAAGGTAAACCAATAAATCCGAAGGAAGCACTTAAACAACCTTTCCAAATGCTTTTAAGTTATTATAAGGAAAATTTGCCGAAAAAGTCAACTATCCCACGAAAAGATCTAAGTTCCTATGGGACAGCCATAATTTCGTAACGGAGAGTCAGCGTTTCAGCATGTGGTCCACTCATATGTGTCCAGCTCTTCTACTACTTCCTCCAGAACTTCTTTCCGAAAGCGACAGCTAGGACATACAGAAAGATGCTTCTCTATTTCAAGTTTATCGTCATAGGACATACGATCTTCCAGATAAGATACTAAGATGCGATCGGATGGGCATGGCGGTTCAGCTCTATTTATACAATATTCCTGAATTCCTTTCTCCAGGCTCAAAACTTTTTTCATTCTATTCTTACATTCTTCACAAACCTTAATGTGAGTTAAAATCTCGTCTCTTTTCCGAGGTGGAAGCTCTCCATCCAAAAGCATAAACAGTTCATTGGTATCGCTGTGCTCTGATTCCATATCAGTTTCTCCTTTATTCTACTCGTTAACCCGACTCTGCTTCCTATATGTCGATCAAATCTAATTCTTGAGCACTTTCTGAACTTTTTCCGCAAGTTCTTCTGCTGAAAAAGGCTTCTCTATATAGTTTATTCCATCAGCGAGAACTCCTCGATCCGCTATTATGT
>Ga0116200_10000434_pt1 | contig 13477 bp, 20 predicted proteins | sample Mar14436cmmetaG_FD_94478 | JGI IMG/M metagenome (GOLD analysis project Ga0116200, IMG submission 94478) | Marine hydrothermal vent microbial communities from Guaymas Basin, Gulf of California to study Microbial Dark Matter (Phase II) - Marker... ... | reverse complement strand
TAAAGCAGAGCATCTTGCATTAGGTATTTCTGCTAAACAAGATAATCCAGACATTGTTTATGCATCTGTAGATGTCAATGGAATTGCAGAAATACAAAAATGGGTTTACGATGGAACTTGGACGAAAACCGAAGATATAACACAGAACAGCGTCAAGGATAACTGGAGACCTATAGCTGTCAGAAATGGTACTGAGGACTTTGATGTAGTCTGGCAGGTAGTCGTAGGCTACTGGAACGCTTGGAACGACATGAAAGATATTTATCTCGGTGCAAGGGGAATTTATCCTGACTCTGTAATAGATTGGATGGTCGTAACTAATAAGAATGCATGGACTTATTCGGAGGAATATGCCCTTGAAGGCAAGAGGTGTATAAAAATCACACCAGAAAGTGCCGAATATCAAAGCATAACAGCTCCGTTTACTATAGGATTCTTTTTCTATGATGACATGCAAACGGAGAGAAGATGCATTGGAGGGGCTACAACAGATAGTGGCAGTCCAATTGGAATAGCGGGTATAATGACTGATCTAAGTTCTGATTATTATGTGTATGGACACGATGTGACAGAGGAAGTTTCGACAATTCCTCGCTCGAAAGGATGGCATAAAGTAGAAGTTAAAGTAGCATCCTCTACGCAATTAGAAATTTATATAGACGATGAGCAAGTTTGGAGCGGGAGCGTTTCTAATACTGTAGACTCAATTGCTGTTGGGAACTGGTGGTCTGACGCAGGATATACAGGTTGGGCTGATTGCATATATGTCCGCAAATTCGCTTCTGTTGAACCTTTGATAAGCATAGGCAAAGAAGGATTTACGACAGGAGTCATAATAAGTGATGTACAACTCTCCAGAAATTGCATCGGCTCAAACACCTTAAAAATCGAGTGGTTCTCCCAAAAGTATAATCTAAGCGACCTTACGTTTTACATAGACCTAAACGGTGACGGAATTTGGGACAAAGTGCTTGCAGGTTGCAACATCACGGACATTATGTTCGACAGACCTGATAAATACAAAATAACAATCAAGGCAGAATGTCCAAACGGTTCTTATACGTTCGAGAAGACCATACAAATTGTGAGCTATCACCCTCTCCTAAATTGCACGAACATCGTAAACAAAAGCGGGATTGTAACTTGGGCTGACAAAGCTGGAGTTCCAACGCATGTGACAATAACTCCAGTTAATATATCCAAGGAGGATTTCATAGTTGTAGTGTCCTACGAAAACGTAAACGCAAGCGAAACTGGAGATGTACTGCTCAACATGACGGTAGTTGGTTTAAAGGGTGGCGACGAAATAATTGTAGAAGAGCTTGCTCCGAATGCCATAAATGTTGACATATACCATAACGGTCAATTCTACAAAACTGTTCCAGTAGAGGATGGAAAGGTAAAAGTTAAACTTACCATGTTTTCAGAGTACGTTTTCGTCGTAAACAATACAATACCTACTCCTCCAAAAGAAGAGGAAGAAAAGATTGAAAATATATTAATCTTCGTCGGAATAACAATAGGGTTAATTGCGATAGTTGCCGTAGCTATATACCTCGCAAAGAGGACAAAGGCTAAAGCACTTGCGAGGATGGAAAGTGAGTTTAAGTTCTTCAGAAGGTTGAAGTGAAAAAGTTTAAAATTATTTTTAATTCTATTTAATTAAATTCGACGATAGTGTAATTCGTATAACGGGCATTTGCACGCTAACGATATCAATTTTTCGTCTATCGTCGAACATAAGGCATTCTTTCAATAGTTCTTAGCCGTTCCCACCTAAACACCTTAAACGTCTTTCCATCCTGCTTGATCAAAACTGGTTTATTCCCCTCCTCAAACACAACTTCAACGGGTTTGTTCAGGTGTATGTGCGTTGCGTTGGTGTAGCACTTATATAGTTTGCCGTTTATGTTTAAAGTTAGCACAAAACCTTCTTTCTCAGGATACCAGTCTATTATACTTGCTACTTTTTCACCGGTAGTAGGTGCTACATGGTTTATTATAAACCACACACCCAACGCAATTAGCACCAAACCTGCCAGAGCAAAAATCAGCCTATTCATCTCAACACCTCCTTTCTAATTTCTAAAATCTTTTTAATTTCCTCAATTTCCTGTTTTATTTCCTCTACATCCCTGCGTAAGGGATTTCTCATATACGCCTGATGAACCTGAAAAGCCACGATGGAGGGGTAAACTATCATGTACTCTATGAGCATGAGAACGAGGAGGATACCAGCCATGAATACTACAAATTGCATGAAGCTTACTGGTATGACGTGCTTAAGGGTTGTATAATAGAAGGTTGCCAAAATCATAAGAAAGTTCAATAAGGAGAAGTAAAACTGGCATCTCTGCAACAGTACTACTACTCCTCCGAGAGTTGTTCCTGTTTCGATCTGCTTAAGCTTCACTATTGCTCACCCTCCAGCAACCCTTGCAAGCCATATCACCACGATCAACAATACAGCCACGAAAATGATCCAGAACAACAACTCCTTATCCATAGCCACCTCCTCCTTCCTTATCACACCCCTTGCGGGCTGGAAGCTTCGCTTTTCAAAGCGGAGAGGACAGCCCGCTTATTAAACTCTTTCATTCCTTTTCTTGCAATGTTTATCAATTCGTGTATCTTTATTTCTTTCTCTCATCTTTATCTCTTTCAGTTCACGCTTAATTTCCTCTAAATCCTTCTTAACTTTTTCGAGATCTCTAACGATTGGATTTCTCTCTTTCCTGTACGCTTGATGAGCTTGAAATGCAACAAAGGAGGGATAAATTATCGTGTATTCGAGGGTCATTAAGGCAAACAGGAGACCAGCCATGATTATCAGAAATATCCAAAAAGGGATTGAAGGATACACGTGTCTGAAGGTCGTGTAGTAGAACGTTGCGAGAATCATCAAGAAGTTCAAAGCAGAGAAGTAGAACTGACATCTCTGGATTAAGGTAATTATACCACCCAAAGTTGTTCCTGTTTCGATTTGTTTCGGGACTTTTAAACCCATCCCATCACCTCCGCAACCTCTTTCGGTATTTGCATTAATTTTACAGCTTCGTTAATCCAGAACAGCAAGTTTTCGGTTGTTTTTCTGTCAAATCCTTTTTCCCACGTCGATTCACTCACTTTGTATCCCTCCGTTCCGACGACAGCAGTGACACCAAAGTTGCAGATCAAGTTAAAAGCCCAAAGAGCGAATCCGGCAACAATAGAGATTGTCGCTTTCTCATTCTCGAACTTCCTTAGTTCCCTTCTGATTAGGTTCTCCCATTTTTCTCCGATTTTGTTGTTTTTGTTAAGCCACTCTTCAAGAGCCTCAATCAGTTTTTGTTTAATCATCACCGGAAACATCGGAATCGACCCCCCTTCAAAGCACCTTTGACTCCTCCCCACACTAAGAAGCGAGGCTTTCTTAGCGACTTTCTGTAAGTTTAATCAACCCCCAGCAACCTTTGCAAGCCACACCATCACAATCAACAATACGACCACGAAAACGATCCAGAACAACAACTCCCTATCCATAATTACCCCTCCTTCTATCAAACTCTTCTTTCCATATTTTGAGATGGAAAAGTAGACTCGTCCTAAAGTATTTAAAGTCAAACCTTCTTGCGAAATCCCTTAAATACTCGGAATCCCAGTCGTAGCTATCCAACAGTTTAATAGCCATAGCCATGTTCTTCTCATTGGCAATTATACCCCCTCTGCAAATCTTGAGACCACTTCTGTTCTCGATTGTTCCGGTCTTGCTAAGCAGTACTGGTGGAAATCCGGTATCAGCTACTACTACTGGTTTACCGCTTGCAAGTGCTTCAACAGGCACAATTCCAAAATCTTCCCCTATCGCTGGAAAGATCAAAGCTTTGCACCTTGAAAGCAGATCTATCTTCTCTTTTTCGCTGACGAATCCCCTGAACTCCACAAGAGGATGACCACCGTACTTCTTTCTAAGCTTCTTCTCAAGAACTCCTGTACCTGCAACGATTATCTTCTGTCCTGCCTTTAAACAAGCATCTATTGCAACTTCAACCCTCTTTTCGGGAGATAGTCTGCTCAAAAACAGGATAAAATCTTCCGACTCCCTACTTCTGTATTTGTCAAACTCTATCGGAGGATACAGTACGACGGATTCCCTTTTCAGATACTTCCAAAGTCTGTGAGCTATCACTTCCGAATTTGTGAAGTAGTAGTCCACTCTTCTGTCAACTGCTGAGTCCCATATCCTTAAGAATTCTGCAATAAGTGGCAGGGTTACACTGCCCAATCTACCCCAGCGTTTCCTGCGGTAGTGCCAAAGATCGTAAAGCCATCTCGGAGGAGAATGACAATTGTGTACGATCAATCCGTTTGCAAGAGCGAATAGATGGTTTCCTGACACCGTTATATCATACGTATATCTTCCAGACTCTTTTTCGATGGATATAACAGGAGTTAAGACGACATTCTCACCAAGAGGTATTACCTTTTCTTCTGGATTGTCTAAGTGTCTCTTTAACGATTCTGCTACATCAAGTGATGTTACATATCTTTTCGGCTCAGGAATCTTTCTAATCAACGGTACGAAATGAACGTTTGGTATTAAATCCTTACACTCCACAACTTCAAATCGCTTTTTGAATTTGTTGTATACGTAGAACTTGTGATCAGAAGTACAAACTACCTCTCTACCCCCTCTAACTCTAACCCTGTGCATATCTTCTCTGTAGTCAGTAAACTTCTTAGCAATTATTTTGTTGAAAAATACCTCTCCCTTCTCGTTTACTGACAAAACCTCCATTCCTTCTTTCACGGACTTTATAGGCAAAATTCTGTACATTCCATCTACTCTTACAAGAAGTTTAGTGTCTTCAGCCAAGCAATAGTTTACATGCATCGTGTGCTCAGGAGTTATCAAAGCTCTTGGAGTAGATCCAGACGTGATAACTACGTCAAAATCTCCAAGCTCAGTTATGTCGATCATGCTCCACAACAAATATTCAAAGCTTCTAACCCTTTTAAGCAATCTGTAAGGTCTCGGAAGGGGGTGTGCTAAGTCCTCAAATCCGAGGGGGCTTTTACCTATGGTGTACACCTTGCAGTTCAAAGCTTTGCCCAAATAGCTCGCTAATATCTCTCCACCACCAACTCTTCGAGCAGTCCAGTGGAAAACGGCAGTTTTAAACTTCACAACACACCACCTCTAAGATGGCATCCCACTTTCTTCTCAGATCACCCATCAAACGCATTTCAACCGCTCTTTTAAGCCTATCTGGGGCTTGGAAAGCCTTTCTTGGATTAAGCTTGTTATGAGTTGGATCAACTTTTAACCTGAGATACTTCCAGAAGATTCTGCTGAAGAATTTGGGATATTCAACCAAATCCTCAAAGCGGACAATACATCCCCTTCTCTCATCGAGATTTTCAAGAACGTGATAGTTGTAGTTCACGTACATCCTAAGAAACTTTTCAAGCCAATCTCCTCCGTTTATCCATCCGAGCTTTCTTGCTACTTGCATAGCACACTTTAACTCAAACTTTCCTCTTGCACCCCAGTCCACCCATTTTGAAATCATGTAGCTGGGAGAAAGCGTTACGAGAAGTTGCTGAATTTTCTGCCTTACTTTGGATGGAGATTCGGCGTGGCTGTAAAGAACTTCCGCCGGATCTCTTATAATGTGAATGTACTTACAGCCAAAGTACTCCGCAAAATCATGCAATATCAAATGTAGCTGATTGGATTGTACGATAACTTCTCTTTTATCTATCCTGTCGAACATTTCCACAGTTTCTACAGCATCTTGAAATTCCTTCTTGGTGTAAACCGACTTGGGTTTAGCTCTCCTGAAAAACTCTTCCCTAATATCCTTTTGAATCATAAAGTACGGTTTGTAAATAGGCATACCATGCAAAGGGTTCAAGGTGTCTGCGTCGGGTTTCAAGTTTTTGAAGTCGTTGTGTAATCCAACACTATGAGGTTCGTAAAGTATCACTACTTCTGGATTGCTTTGTTGAAGAATCCACCAGATGATTGATGTTCCAGTTCTGTAATAACCGTTTATAATACCTTTAATCGGAATAGATTTCACCCCCCAAATCTTTTAGGAGTTCTTTAATAGCTGGACACTTATTCTTACAGTCCAAGCAGATGGTTCTAACTATCTCTTCGATATTTGGAACAAAAACGTTTGTCAACGCTGTAACTTCTACTCTCGTACCTATTTTTTCACTTATTTCATCAGCGTAATGTCTCAACACCAGCGTTACGGCATTTCTAAACAATATCGATTTTGCTTTAGCAGGACTTAGATTTTTGTATGAACCTCTCTTGAGACTTTCCTTAATGTACTCCTTAATTCCGTGATAATGTCTAAACAACATATCCAACGTAAGCATGAGCAGTAGCTTCTCCGTAGTTTTAAAGTAGCAGTCACCGCAGATGTAATGACCGTTCTCGCATACAATCCTTCGAGCTTTATCGGTAAACTCCCTCCCGCATAAGACACATTTAACCGGCTCTTCCGTATGCTTAAGGAGTTCTCCGCAGTAGGCACATCTTTCATCGACATAAATCATGAACTTCGGTACTATATCATTCTCACTGGGTGGAAAAGCAAGTAGCAGAAAATGTCTCCACCTATCCGTTGCTATGCACTTAACCTTTATAAGTATCAGCGTCGCTCCCTTGAGCGGTCTATCCCTCTCATCCGCAAGTTCCTGCGTATACTCTTTATCGAATATTTCCAGCCTTTTATCAAAGCTAACGAGTGTTACATGGTAAAGGTACATTTTCTCTGGGAGACTGCCGTTGTTCAACCTTTTAACTTCGTCAAGCCATTCCTCCACACTGCTAAACCCAGACTTCTTCACGAATTCCTCAAGCTTCGCAATCCCGTAAGCTCCCTTTGTCACCCACCATTCGCTATCCGGCTCTGTTAAAACGACTTCACCGATGTACTCCACAATAGCATCAGCTATCTTCCTTCTATTTTCACCCATCACCCATGCTAACCCTTCCTTTCGTCTGCTTTTTCTTATAGTGTACACACTTCCGTTTTTCAGCAGATAGTCAAGAGCTTTCTTACTTTTGAAATATATTGGAGACTTCATCCCGACACCTCCCTACTCCACTACAACAGCCGTACCAGTAACCTGAACTGAAAGCAAATCTTTAGTTATTCGAAGACTCACAATCGCATTTGCTCCGAGTTCACGTGCTTGTTTCTTGACATCTTCCAGAGCTTTTCTGATAGCTCTGTTAGTCGTAGTCCAAATGTACCTCGACGAGTATACCACACCCAGCACCTTCACGATTCTTTTACCCGAAACAGATCCCATATTCGTAACAATAATATCATCACTCAAGCCTATCACCTCCGTTTAAAGGACAGGAATCAACGCAAACTGCTTTTATCTCTTTGAGATTGAAAATTTTTCCTGAAAACCTACATTTGATCATTACTTTGCCTTGTTCCGCTATACCAAACCTGTACGGGCAAAATCCAACCTCTATAAACCTCATCCTCATCCCTCCAAATATTTTTCGATGAATTCGTTTAACAAATCCCGAAGCTCTCTGATCACAGTTCCTACAAACCCTATATCTCTCCATGAACCCATATCCTCTATAATCTCAACCAATTCAAGAGCTTTGTTGTGTATCTCACCAAGCAAAATATCAAATCCCTCGTCCATAGCTCTACCCCCAATATTTTGAACAAATTCTGCGTCTTATCTCGTTTGGAGGCATTCTTCTGAATTCTTCTACCGTAGTTTGCTCATCAGCATGATAATAAGTTCTTCTTGGATATTTGCTGTATTTTACATACTCTAAAACGATAAAGGCTAAAGATTTTACCGGTATCACGTTTGTACAAGCCTCACATTCGTGTGGTCTTCTCGTTCTTACTTTTTTAATGATGATTCTATTCATAATCCATCTCCTCGTAAAGATCCGACAGATCTTCATCTCTATCGTCTTTTTTTGTTTCTTCTTCGAGTTTTTTCCAATATTCTTCCTCAGCCTTCTTTGCCTTTTCTATAAGAAGCTTACAGTCCTTGCAGGTTTTGGGGTTAGGCCATTCATCGAGATATGCTGTATTTATTATCCAGACCTTTCTATGATTCCAGCAGACGTAAACTGCCGTACATGGGTCTTCCCAAACCAGCGAGATATCACAATTTTCCTCGTCTCCAAGCTTTTCAAGCACGTTGTGTATTAAGATTATTCTGTCTGCAAGCCACTTCTCCAGCGTTTCACTGAAAGATTCGTCTTGAGTTATTATTGCAATGCAACCTCTTCCCATTACAGCTACTTCCGCATCACCACCTTCTAAAGCATCTACGATACCCTTCACAATGCCAATGTTCCCTTTAATCTCGTCAAAATGGTAGACAGCGACTTTAGCTACTCTGACGTTCATAAAATCCCCTCTAAAAAAGTAAAAAATTTAACCGCAAAGACTTCTTAGTTCTTCCTTGATCTCTATTCCAAAGTTCTCCCTGAGACCTTTGAACAATTCTTCGATTGCTTTCTCGTCAGGCATTGAAACAATGACTCTCCCAGAAAAAATTGAGAATTGAGCGTACTTTTTCATTGCTCAACGACCTCCTCAAGCTTTTTTAAAATTTTTAAAATTTCATTGTATTCTTCCCTTATTTTTCCGATTAGTTCGGCAAACTCTGAATCTTCTTTTACAAGCTCTTTAACCGTTAGTGGATTGCCTGCAATAACAGAATACAATGTTGCCTTTGCTCTGGTTAGATAGAACGCTATCGTTTTTGTTTGCGTTTTTATCCAATCATATCGGGTCATTGCTCAACGACCTCCACTTCCTCCTGATAATACTCTGGCTTTAAGTCCTGCTTTATGGCGTTGTTTTCCACTGTGACTCCGAAGTTCTTTTCGAGTTCCTTGAGAATTTTTTCGAATTCCCTGACACAAACCTTACCCCTGAAACCGTTGAAATCCAGTGTTATTGTTCCGTCTGGATTTATTACGTATTTTATTGTTTTAACCATACTTGATCACCTCCCCAACAATAGCACCATTTTCAAGTTGCTGAACGTTGGTAAGCTGGTAACCCATTTGCTGTAGTTGCTGAAGAAGAGCAAAGTGAACGTAGGTCTGAACGATTTGCTGTTGCAGTTGCTGGTACTGCGAATGCCAACCGTAGGAATCTCCCACGATTTTTAGAACGTCGCCAACATTGACACCGATAGCCCTGCCGTTCGGTAGAACCAAGATGTAATCAGCGTTTACTGTAACATACTTATCCCTATAACTTTGATTAATTAAAAGCCGAGCGTTGAGTTGCTGTGCAAGAGCTTGCATAACCTGTGAAACTAATTGTTTGTTAGGATTTACTATTTTCGTCCTAAACACACTTATATGGCTCATAGTATACACTCTGTCTAACACATATTTAAACATTACTATATCCTCCAAACCCCATGTGGTCTTTTTTCCCGACTTTCTGACAAAGATGAGGTGTAAAAAACATGTAAAAAGCTATGCGATAACTTCTCACCACCAGAAGCAATCTTTTTCTCTAACTAAACAGTATTCTAAAAAGTGTGAACTATTAAAATGATTTATAATTTGTTGAATTTAAATATTGGTAGAAAACCTATAAAGCTAAACAAATAACAAATAATTTCTATTACCCAATATATTATTCTCCTGTCGTCTTTGATCCACTTTCCACCGACTTTTGCGTATTCGTGCTCTCCTATTTTTCTTCTCTCTCCCGACAATCCAAAGAATTTCTCCAAGAATATGTGTCCTAACTCGTGCCCAATGGAAATTCTGACCATCGGATGCCTTGTACTGAGGTTTGTGAAAATTTGTATGACATCTCGTCGTCGAACTATGCAATACGCAATCTGTCCCACTGAAAATGGTTTTTCGTTCTCAGTTGGAACAATATCTACTTCCATCATAGTATATTTATTATTATATAGTATAATAATATCATCAACCAAGTAAGTAAAAAACACATAATTAAATTAAGGTTTTTGCAACACGTACAAGCTCCTCATCGAACTCGTGCTCCTCAATGAATTCTCGAATAATGTACCTGATTGTATACATCAGAATGTCGTCACCAACGAACTTGGCAAAATCGATGAACTCTCTGATTTTTGGAACTATGTCGTAATTGTACCATCCAAGCTCACCGAACAGCGCCTCCCTGAAGTCTAAAGCTTCGTCGAAATAATCCTCGTCGTTTCTTACGTACAGATCAACACTGGCATTCACTGCAAGTTTTTTGAAATGTTTAGGATTTCTGACGTTGTAGTGATCCAAGAACCATGCCGGAAACCAGAGTCTTATGAACTTATGCAATCTACCACCCTTGAACAGAGCATAAACGCAATCGTCGCCGTGACTGGTTATCAGGAGATTCTCACTGGCCAGCACAGCCACCTTTGGATTGTTGGTCTCGATGACGCAAAGAACTGTGTCCTCACCGTACACTGGCCTCCACTGGTTCAATTCGACCGTGTACACCACGTGAACCTCTGTCCAATGCCTACCAATGTAAAGCGTGTACTTCGAACCATTGTGATCGATAATAACAGGTTTTTTTGTTTTATTATTGAAAGGAATTAAATAACCATGCAAAAGCCTACCCCTCATAGTTGGTAGTAGGTGCTACTGTTATTTAAACTTTACTATACCTTCCCAAACCCGAATGTACTCGAAAATAGATAGCGACTTTTTTATAGAAATGTTGCTTGCAAAACCTCGCTTTTCACAGTAGTTCCGAAAGTTCAAGTTTTGGCAATCAAGTGTTTATAAACCCTTTATAAAGCTTTATAAATCAGTGACCCCTTTGATTGCCAACCTTCGGAACTACTGTTTACAGTAGTTCCGAAAGTTTAAGTTTTTGGCAATCAAGTATTTATAAACCCTTTATAAAGCTTTATAAATCAAAGACTCCTTTGATTGCCAACCTTCGGAACTACTGTTTAGGGCGGGGCAGAAACGTATAATGTTGCATTCATAACACACGATAACTTTTGCAACTTCGAAACTCTTATAAAGGAGGGAGTATTAATGCTAAATGAGCTCCGCTCGGGATGTGGGTTGGGTGGTGTGGGGAGGAGTAAACCCGAAAGAGCGGAGCTAAGAAATCAGATAGATGTGGGGAGTTCCGTTCCCCCCGAAAGCCCGTCGATGAAACCTGAGACGGGAAGACTCTCTGCTACACATGCATCAAAAGTTATGAAAGTAGCGGAGAGTCAGAACGGTAGCTCACTTTCTTCAAACCTTCGTAGCAGGAACGAACAGATAGTAGCAGGTGCTACCAAGCAAGATGGCTGTTGATAGTAAAGTTTAAATCTCTACCAAATAGAGGTATCATTATGGCCAAGGAAGGATATTACTACAAGCCGTTCAAGCAGGGTAAAGCTCTTGTCATGTCAATACCTACACAATTGGCCAGAGCTTTGAGCATTAAAAAGGGTCTAAAGGTAATAATTTGTATCGACAAAAACGGCAATTTAATCATGGAGAAATACCGCAATAAGATTCCAGAGGGTTGGCATCTCACGGTTATCCGTGCCATCGGCGGTGCTAAACTAAAAGATGGGGTTTACCCACAATTCGGTTTTACCATACCGTATCCGCTTTCCACCAAGATCAAACGCAAGATATATGAGTGTCCCATAATAGACGAGAAGAAAGGTGCTTTCTTCAGAATAATATTCAAAGTAAAAAAAGAGAAAATAGAAGCTAAAGCAGTTCCTTCATAAGAGCATCCATCCTTTCAAGGGATACTTCCACTTTGATTTCCTTCAGGCTCTCTCCAGTCAAGATTTCCGCAAGCAAAGCTTTTAGCCTTGCTTCCTTTACCTTTTTCACGGTTTCGAAGATCGCTTTTGCTATGTTGTAGGCAGTTCCACTGAAAACCACTCCGAGCTTCGGACTGTAACCCTTGCTCTTTATTTCGTATTTCACCGCTATCCTCAAAGATTCGAGAACGTCCTTGAGCCTGTCAACGGTGTAATCGTAGTCCTTTCCGCTTTTGATCAATCCCGCAAGCTTTAACAGTGTCACGTTCTCAGGCGCTCTTTCGAGTTTTTTCGCCTTGTACAGAATCAGCACGAGGTTGTCGCCGTCGTAGTTCTCAGCCCTGTCGAACAGGTACTTCATGATGTCTCGTTCTGGGTGCAACTCCGCCACGTTGCCGAACTTCTCTTCGATCTCCCTTCTCAGAGCTTCAACATCCTCTCTGATCATCTGTACTTTCTTCTCCTTCGAAGCGAACTGATATCTGAGAAGTTTCTTAAGCCCGTGAACGATCTTGTATGCTTCTTCGAACTTGCCTTTGATCGTGATTGCCGTAACGGGAACTTGTGCCACACCGGTTACGGTAATGCTGTCACCCTGTATTCTGAAGCAAGCGTAGTTGGAGCTTCGAGAACCGTATTTGTTCGGAAAAGCTATGTACAGCACCGGCTCATCCCTCAGCATTTCCCTGACCTTCTCGTAGAGCCTAAGATGCTGTTCGACAGCTTCAAACTTTCTCTTGGGCGTTCTCAGAAAGAATATTTCAAGAAATCTCTCCGTCTGCGTTAATTCTTTAACCTTTATCTTCGCAGGTTTGGTTCTGAAAACGTCGAATATAGGCTCGTTTATCGTCCTAGTCCCCTGCACTGCAAGGTACGCTTTCCTCGCAAATTCAACAAACTTCTCTGGGTTTCCGAAATAACCTCCGTAAGGTAAGAGCGACTTGTAGTGCTTCGTCAGAGCCAGCCTTCTCAGAGATATCCTGAAATCCAGCGGTGGAGGTAGTTCGGAGTCGAAGGTGTTCAGGGGAATTTCAAGTTTTCTTCCGTTATAATACACATATATAATGTGATAATATACGTGGTTGAACCTGCAAGTTAAGAAGGGGTATACTATTACGTAATACCTTGACAAGTCCAGCAAAATCTGCTCGTCAATTCCGTCGAATTTTTTGAACTTCGTTCCGTAATACTCCGACAGCCCGAACCCGTTTAAAACATCGTTCAGGTAAAATTCCTTAGATTTCCGAATCAGCTTCGTTATCTCGTTTTCCTCCAATATTTCGTACGTAGTTCTCTCGTCGGTGTAGCTCCACTCGCCAGATCTTTGAACTTTGATTTCTCTGAATTCTCCAGATTCTGGAGTCCACACCTCCGTTACTTTCTCCTTAATCTCTGTAACGGTTGTAGCTCCTGTTTTAACCCTGATCCCATGAAATTCGTAGATTTCTGGCTCTTTGTGTTTCACTTCTTCCCTCGTTCTCTCGTAAGTTCTCTCAACCCTGTTAACCCTGACCAAGGTATACTTTCTCTCAGGATTTTCCTTGATCTTCTCAGCGTAAACTGTGTACTCTACGTTGGAATTTGCAAGATATTCGTTGGCAATCCCCCAAGGAAGATTGACGGCTATGAGCCACTGCCCCCAGACACCAAAAATAGTGTCACCTTTAGATGCCGGTCTGAGATATTTTACTAAATATTCTTC
>Ga0116200_10000433_pt1 | contig 13491 bp, 10 predicted proteins | sample Mar14436cmmetaG_FD_94478 | JGI IMG/M metagenome (GOLD analysis project Ga0116200, IMG submission 94478) | Marine hydrothermal vent microbial communities from Guaymas Basin, Gulf of California to study Microbial Dark Matter (Phase II) - Marker... ... | reverse complement strand
GATTTATCATCCCATCCTTGATAATTTTAAAAATATATTTATAGCCGGTGCTGGAGGAGCTGTTGGCAAGGTAAAAATGGTAGGAGAGTTTAGATGGTCAGAGTTTCCCCATCAGCTTTTTAATTCAATTATAGTAGCCCTTGTTAGCACAGCTCTTGCTGTATTTATAGGTTCTCTTTCAGCTTATGTTTTTTCCCGCTTTGATATAAAGGGGAAAAATGATCTTCTTTTTATAATTCTCTCAAGTAGAATGCTTCCCCCTATAGTTATCGTTATTCCCCTTGTTATAATGTACAGGACCCTTGGACTTTATGATACCCGTCTTGGTCTTATAATCATGTATACTGTATTTAACCTTGCCTTTACGGTATGGATAATGAGGAGTTTCATAGATGAAATTCCAAAAGAGTATGAGGAAGCAGCTATGGTAGATGGATACTCCCGTTTCCAGGCTTTCTTTAAATTTGTTCTTCCCGAGATGAGACCAGGGATGGCAGCAACAGCCATATTTAGTTTCATTATGTCCTGGAATGAATTTACCTTTGCTCTTCTTTTAACAGGGGAGAGGGCAAGAACCGCCCCACCTGCAATAGCACAGTCCCTCGGAACAGCTGGAATAAACTGGGGGCATATTGCTGCAGGTTCGGTACTGATGGTGATTCCGGTAGTTGTCTTTACATTTATCCTCAGAGGTAACCTGATAAGAGGGTTTACCTTTGGAGCAATTAAGGGATGAGAACATGTTAAAAAGGTATCTTAGCACTGTTTCAATAATTCTTGTCCTTTTTGGGATTTTCAGTATGTGTCAGCCATTTACCTTCTGGCTTTATCATTACGGTTTTGCAATTTTAGGTGGAGGGGCAGCTCTTTATATTATTTTATCTCACTTGAAGAGTTAAAGGAAATATAGTTGGCAAAGGTAGTTGTAAAAAATCTTACCAAAAAATTTGGTAATCTTGTGGCAGTTAAAGATTTAAACCTTACAGTCAAGGAGGGGGAGTTTGTTGTGCTTCTCGGACCTTCCGGATGTGGTAAAACAACTACCCTTCGCTGTATTGCAGGTCTTGAACATCCCGACGAAGGTGAGATTTACTTTGATGATACCCTTGTTAATGATCTTTCACCATCTACAAGAAATATAGCATTTGTCTTTCAGTTTTATGCTCTTTATCCTTATCTGAGTGTTTATGACAACATTGCCTTTCCTCTAAGAGCAGAGAGAATTCCGGAGAAAGAAATTAGAGAAAGGGTAAATTCTATTTTAAAACTTCTCAAGATTGAGGATATAAAAGATAAATCTCCAAAGAAGCTAACCAGTGGACAGGCTCAAAGGGTAGCTCTTGGTAGAGCTATAGTTCGTCGTCCCAGGGTTTTCCTTTTGGATGAGCCTCTATCTAATCTTGATGCTAAATTCAGGGAGGAGATGAGACTGGAACTCCGCAGACTCCAGTCTCACATTGGTACTACAACAATTTATGTAACCCATGATCAGGCAGAAGCTGTATCACTGGCTGATAGGATAGTGGTTATGAATCTTGGTGTGGTTCAACAAATAGGAACTCCAAGGGAGGTTTACTCTTATCCCCGTAATTTGTTTGTGGCTAATTTTATAGGTAGTCCGGGGATGAACCTTATAAACTGTTCCTATCAGAGCGGAAAACTCGTTGGCGAGAATGGATCTTTTTCTTTTCCCATTGATGATGAAACTAAAACCAAGATTCCTCCTGATCTGCAGGGGAAAAGGCTTGTTTTAGGTGTAAGACCGGAAGATTTTGTCTTTACCTCGGATAAGGACCCCGAGGGGATAGGATGTGAGGTTTACATTGTTGAGCCTCTTGGCACAGAAAATATAGTTAGTCTAAAGATAGGGGAGAGTATAGTAAAGGTAAAAACTCCTCCTGCATTTTTACCTCAGGTGGGAGAGAAACTCCGGGTAAAGATAAAAAAGGGAAAACTTCGTCTATTTAACAGAGAAACAGAGGAAAATATTCTTTAATTAAACTTAATAAGATGGCAAGTGTAAAGCTTGTAAATGTTACAAAAAGGTATGGAAATCTGGAGGCTATAAAGAAGGTAAATCTGGATATAAAGGATGGGGAACTGATGGTTCTTCTTGGACCAACAGGTGCAGGGAAGACTACCACTTTGAGATCAGTTGCCGGTCTTGAACATCCAGAGGAGGGTGAAATTTATATTGGCGATGAGAAGGTTAATGGACTTTCCCCTGCTGACAGGGATGTTGCTTTTGTTTTCCAGAATTACTCTTTATACCCAAGATATACTGTATTTGAAAATATGGCCTCCCCTCTTAAGGCAAGAGGTATGGATAAAGACAGGATAGAAAAGGTTGTAAAGAGGACAGCAGATATGCTCCACATTGCTCATCTTCTTCAGAGAAAACCTGAGCATCTATCCGGAGGTGAAATGCAGAGAGTAGCCCTTGGCAGAGCCCTTGTACGGGAGCCCCGTATATTTTTAATGGATGAGCCTCTTACAAACCTTGATGCAAAATTAAGGGAGGAGATGAGAGGTGAGTTAAAAAGGTTAAAAAGCGATATTGGCGCCACTTTTTTCTATGCAACACCCGATCAGGCTGAGGCATTATCAATGGCTGATAGAATAGCTGTTCTTAAAAATGGAAAAATCCAGCAGGTTGATACTCCATTAAATATATATAACCATCCTTCTAATATGTTTATTGCAGATTTTCTGGGAAGTCCCGGAATGAACTTTCTTCCCTGCAAAATAGAGGGAAGGATTTTAAATATTGGTCCGGGGAATTTTAAGCTACCCTTAAGCGCCAAATCTTTAAAAAAAGTTGAGGATGCATCTCCAGCTGAGGTTGTATTTGGCATAAGACCCGAGGACATTTTTATCAGTAAGGAAAGGCAGACTGACTGGTTTCCAGCACAGGTAGATGTGGTTGAGCTTATGGGTTCATGGAATATTGTTAGTCTGAAGTTAGGAGAAAACTATATAAAAACAAGGGCGGATATGGATTTTGAAGCAGCCTCAGGAGATAAAGTGTGGATAAGATTAAATGAGAAAAGAATCCATCTTTTTGATAAGGAAAGCGAGAGAATTATTTTTTAAAAGAAGGAGTAGTTAATGTCCTATTTGATGGGGATAGACGTTGGGACTACCGGAACAAAAACAGTTTTAATTAATGAAAATGGAGATACTGTTGCCACTTCCCTTGAGGAGTATCCTCTTTATATACCTAGGCCAAACTGGTCAGAGCAAAATCCTGAGGACTGGTGGAGAGCAACTGTTAAAACCATAGGCAATGTTCTTACCAGGTCAGGTATAAATGCTAAAGATATAGCGGGAATAGGTCTTTCAGGGCAGATGCACGGCTCTGTTTTTCTCGGGGATAATCATGATGTTTTAAGACCCTGCATTTTGTGGAATGATCAGCGCACTGCAAAGCAATGCGAGTATATAACCGAGCGCATAGGAAAGAAAAGATTAATTGAGCTTACCTGTAACCCTGCTCTTACAGGATTTACAGCAGGTAAGATACTGTGGGTAAGAGAAAATGAACCCCAGATTTATGAGAAAATACGTAAAATCCTCCTTCCCAAGGATTACGTGAGATTTCGCCTTACAGGAGATTTTGCTACTGAAGTATCAGATGCATCAGGTACTCTTCTTCTTGATGTGAGAAAAAGAAACTGGTCAAAGGAGGTTCTTTCAGAATTGGAAGTAGATCCTGATTTTCTGCCTCCCTGTTATGAATCTCCTGAAATTACAGGGACTATAACCAAAAAAGTAGCAGATATAACCGGTCTTTCTCCAGGAACCCCAGTGGTAGGTGGAGGTGGTGATCAGGCAGCAGGGGCTGTTGGTAATGGTATCGTAAAGTACGGGATGCTCTCAAGTACCATTGGAACATCGGGAGTTGTTTTTGCATTTAGTGAAGAAGTAAAAATTGATCCGGAGGGAAGAGTTCATACTTTTTGTCATGCAGTTCCCGGGAAATGGCATGTTATGGGGGTTATGTTATCAGCAGGGGGATCCCTCAGGTGGTTCAGGGATTCCTTTGGAGAGGAGGAGAAAAAGGAGGCCAGTAAAAGAGGTGTTGATCCGTATGATATTATGATGGAAGAGGCTGCAAAGGTTCCACCTGGAGCTGAAGGTTTGATATTTCTTCCCTATCTTTCGGGTGAGAGAAGTCCCTATCCAGATCCAAATGCCCGTGGAGTTTTCTTTGGATTAAATCTGCGTCATAGAAAGGAGCATCTTATAAGGGCTGTTGTAGAGGGGGTGACTTTTGGGATGAGAGATTGCCTTGAGATAATAAGGGGAATGGGAATACCTGTTGGAAGAGTAAGGGCATCAGGAGGAGGGGCAAGATCAGCTCTGTGGAGAAAAATCCAGGCTGACATTTATAATCTGGAGGTTGAGAGTATTAATATAACAGAAGGGGCAGCCTTTGGGGCGGCTCTTTTAGCTGGAGTTGGAGCAGGTATTTATGAGAGTGTTGAGGAAGCATGTGAGAAAACAATAAAGGTTTCTACGGTTGATAGGCCGGATCCGGATAATGTTGCTGTTTATAAAAAATTTTACGATATATACCATTCTTTATATCCTGCTCTTTTTAATCATTTTGCTAAATTAGCCAGTATTTGATGTTCAGGAAAAGGAGGTTAAGCACTTGAGAGTACTTTGTGATAGAGATGATATTCTGCAGGCTATAAGATTAGCCCAAAATGCAATAACAAGTACCACTCTTCCTGTATTATCCCATATTCTTCTTTTAGCTGAAGAAGACAGGGTAAATGTAACTGCTACAAATCTTGAGACTACTATATGCTCTTCGTTTGAGGCAAAAATAGAGGAGGAGGGTAGTATCTGTCTTCCTGGAGCAAAGCTTTACTCTATTTTAAGAGAACTTCCCCCGGGACAGGTCTTTATAGAAACACAGGATTCCAAAGGTATAATAAAGATGCATCAGATTTTTTTCTCCCTTTTGGGTTTTGCAGGAGAGGAATTTCCCCAAGTTCCATCACCAATTGAAACTGTTATTTCTGTACCTCAATTAACACTCCAGGAGGCAATTGAGAAAACAATGTGGGCAGCTGGACAGGATGAGGTAAGACAAAATTTAAATTGTGTTCTATTTGAAGGGGTGCTTGAAGGTGAAGAGGGAAAGGAAAGTCCTTTTTTAAGAGCTGTTGCTACGGATGGTCGCAGACTTTCCCTTTTACTTATTCCCGATTTCCCGGTTTCCTCTCCTTTTAAGGTTCTGGTTCCTTTAAAATCGGTAAGGCAACTTGCCAAAATTTTGGAAAAAGAAGGGGATGTTAAAATAGGTATAGAGGAAAATAGAGTTCTCTTTCAGACCACAAAATTTTCTTTTTTTTCTCAGTTAATTGATGCAAAGTTTCCAGACTATCAGGGTGTTATTCCCAAGGAATGTGAGTTAAGTTTTGTTGTGAATAGGGAAAATCTTATGGCGGCAATAAGACGTGTGTCCCTTTTATCCGAGGAGCAGACACGCCTTGTAAAGTTCAATCTTAAAGAGGGTGTTCTTAATATAAATACAACCTCTGCCCGGATGGGAAGTGCCTCGGAGAGGCTATCGGTTAGCAGGATAGAAGGAAGAAGGGAGGAGATAGAGATTGGTTTTAACGCCGTTTTTCTTATGGAGGCTCTTAGAGTCATACAGGAAGAGGCTGTACAGGTTGATCTTATAGATCATGAATCTCCCTGTGTCCTTTACCCGCAGGGTTCTAAAAACTACATTTATGTGTTGATGCCTGTTAAATTAAGGGAAGAAACATAGCGGGTTTTTTTATTGTGGTTAAGAAATATTCAAATTTCAAATTTTCGGAATTTTTCTCATTTTGAACTGGAGTTTTCCTCCACCTTAAATTTATTTGAAGGGGGAAATGCACAGGGAAAAACTAACCTTTTAGAGGCTATTTATTGCCTTGGGAGAGGAACCTCCTTCCGAACATCAACCGATCAAATAATGATAAAGTGGAATAGGGATACTCTTTACTTAAGTGGTGAGGGGGAAATTGAGGGGAACTTTCACAAATATGAGTTTTCCCTGTCAAGAGATTCTGGGAAGATTCGAAGGGTAAATTCACACAGAGTATCTATCGGTAATACCAGCTACTGGTTATGGATGATTGTATTTTCCGCCCGGGATATAAGGATAATTCAGGCAGGTCCAGGATATCGGAGGAATTTTCTGGATGAACTGCTTTTTTTCACCTCTCCCGGGTTTTCTCATATTAGATTTTCTTTTAATAAAGTTTTATCCCAGAGAAACGCTCTTCTTGGATTGGCTGGAGAAAAAGGAGGTATTGAAGATAAAAACATTGAGGTATGGGACTCACAGTTTCTGGAGCTTGGTTCAAGGATAATTTATCTTCGTCTCATGATCCTCAGGAAACTGGAATCTATTTTCTGTGATATATACAGGGAATTGACAGGTTTAAATCGGTCCTGTCAGTTTATCTATAGCTGCTCTTTTTTTAAAGAAAAAAATAATAACTACTCTATAGAAGATATAAAGGAGATTTTTTCTTCCCAGCTTAAAAAAATAAGGTCTAAAGAACTTAAATATCGAGTTAGTTTAATTGGGCCCCATCGAGATGATTTTAAGATAATAGTAAGTGGAATTGATCAGAGGATATTTGGGTCTCAAGGAGAACAAAAAATAGCCTCCATTGCCCTCAGGCTTGCTGAGGTTGCCCTGGTGAGAGAAATTAAGAAAGAGCAACCTATAGTTTTGCTTGATGATGTAACTTCGGATCTTGATCCTCCAAGAGAGAGATTTTTACTTGAAGCACTTAAAGGTAAAGGTCAAATCTTCCTTACAACTGTTGATCTCTCGAGGTTTTATCCTGAATTTTTATCAGATAGTCTAATTTTTCATATAGAAAATGGAAAGGTTACCCATGGCAAGAGATAACTCTCCTTCTTCAGTTAAAGAGATTCTGGATAGATTGTTATCCCAGCTTGGTATAGATAGTAAGATCAATCAAATGAAGATTTTGAATTGCTGGGGAGATGTTGTGGGGGAAAAAATAAAAAAGCATTCCCAGCCCTTTGCCATTAGAAAGGGAAATCTTTTTGTAAAGGTTGATAGTTCTGCCTGGCTTGCTCAACTATCTTATTTTAAAGAAAAGATAATATCAGATTTTAATACTCGTCAGGGAAAAGAAATAATCAAAGATATTTATTTTCGAATTGGAAAAATCTACCCTTCCTCATCTAAAAATAAAGAGAGAAGAGGGCTTAGAAGAGTGAAATTAACTGAAGAGGATATTAAGTGGATAGATAAAACTTTAAAGAGCGTTAAAGATAAACATCTAAGAAAGATTTTGAGAAGAATCTTAATCAAGGACAAAAGGCTTAAAAAATCTATTTCTGACACAACTTCTTAAAAAGGAGGAGAATGTATGGTTAATGTAGGGATAATAGGAGCAGGATTTATGGGAGGTATGCATGCCGAGGTTTATAATAATCTTCCTAATGCCAGAGTTCTGGCAATAGCTGATATAGATCCTGAGAAATGTCAGATGCTTGCCAGTAAGTATAGTAATGTAGAAGCCCTAACAGATCCTGAAAAACTCTTCTCCAGAGAGGATATTGATACTGTTGATATTTGCCTTCCAACATTTTTGCATAAGTCCTATTGTATAAAAGCTGCACGTGCGGGGAAGAATATATTTTGTGAAAAGCCCATTACTCTTTCACTTGAGGATGCTGATGAGATAATTGGAGAGGTTGACAAAGCGGGAGTGAAATTTATGGTTGGTCATGTGATTAGGTTCTGGCCTGAATATGTAAGGTTGAAAGAAATTGTTGATAGCAATAAATTGGGGAAGCTCATTTCTATAACCTGTACCAGGCTTAGTCCATCTCCAACCTGGGATTGGGAAAGATGGCTCACCGATTCTGAAAGAAGTGGAGGAGCTCTTGTTGATCTACATATTCACGATGTTGATTACCTTCTGTATCTTTTAGGAACCCCTGTTTCTCTTTACTCCAGATTATCAAACTCCCCCTTTGCCTATGGCCATGTATTTACCACTTTTAATTTTCCGGATGGAGTTGTTGGAATTGCCGAGGGGGGATGGGATATGCCAGATAATTTTCCCTTTACAATGAGTTTCAATGCCCTTTTTGAAAAAGGATGCGTTGAGTTTAACAATCGTTTTGAGAAAACCCTTGCCATCTATGAGAAAGGGAAAAAAGAGATTGAGTATCCAAAGATGGATGTAGAGTTTCAGGCTACTGCAGATACAGGTGGGAATATTGCAAATCTGGGAGGATATTTCTCTGAACTTAAGTATTTTGTGAATTGTATTGAAAAAGGGGAATTTCCCACTCTTGCCGATGGAAAGGTTGCAAGGGAGGCTCTCAGAATAGTTCTTCTTGAACGTGATTCGATTAATTCCGGGAAAATTGTCTATCTATAATCTGCAGTAAGATAGCTAACACTGATATGTCTTTTCTCACTGGTAGCAGAGGATAAAAATAGGTTTAACAAAATTTATTATTTATTAGAGATATACAAAGAGCACCAGCTTTAAAGATCTATGTGGTATCGATCTGGGCAAGCAGGATAAGAATTACCCTTAAGAAATAAATTACTTTTCCTCGCTAAATAAGGCTCGTAAAATATCAGTGCGGCTTACTATACCCACCAGTTTTCCTTCCCTTACCACTGGAAGATGTCTTACTTTGTGGTGGGATATAAGAGCAATGGCTTTAAATAGTGATGTTTCCTCATCCACTGTTACAGGATTTTTGACCATTATATCCTCAGCCAGGAGGAGATGTTCCAGGCTTTCTGTAAAAGAAATTTCAAGAGAACCAAAATCAGAGATAAAGTTTATGTCCTCCAGAAGATTGAAGTATTCAGGGAGAAAAGGAGCTAAAATGTCTTTTTTTGTTATTACTCCAAGAAGATGATTTTCTTTATCAACTACAGGGAGAAAATCAAAACTATGGGTTAAAAATATCCTTGCAATTTCTTTGATAGTGGTAGCTCTGTTAATAGTTATCAGCCTTGTGGTCATAAATTCTTTAACTTTCTTAATTTTCATATTTTTTATAGATAAGGACTCATAACCTTTCTGGTTATTTTTATCATTAATGATTCTAAACTGTTGATATCATTTATTCTGTATATCTCTGCTCCCCAGTTGGCAAGATCCTGACAGGTGAGTTTGGATATTCTTGGTTTAAAGTCCCCCTCACTTATCTGAATATGGGAAACCATATTTGTCTCAACTATCTGTTTAAATAATGATCTAACCGGTCTTATACCCCTTATCAGATCTCTTAGTCTATGAGGAGAATAGGCTTTTGTATTTTCATTCCAGTTAAATATCTCTCCATCGGATAGGATTATAAGTACAAAAGGTTCTCTTCTCAAAAGTTCCCGTTCAATTATTTTGTATTGAATTAAAGTGGTGTCAAATTGGGGTAGATAGGCTATCCTTTTACATTCGTTTAGCTCTGAATATTCTCTCCATCCACTTGTAAGAGTATCCCTGGAGAAGGTTATAACATTGTATCGAATATAGGGAGCTATTCCCTGAGATTGCAGCCACTTAATAGCTCCGTTAAAACCCAGAAGAACATGGTGATACTTACTTTTATCACTCCAGCAGTGCCTTCCCTCTCCAAGTAAAATCTTGATTTTATGAGTCTTTTTGCCATACCAATAGTTTGCAGGGAAATTTTACTTTCAACATCATCAGCCATGGAAGCTGATGTATCAAGGAGAAAACATATATCAGGGAAAGCTCCTTTTCTCTGGGTCCTGTAGGGAACAAATAAGTCATAGTGATACTTGGGTACACGAAAATTTACCATTTTGAAAAAGGGACTTTCCGGATCTACTATTACTCCACCAAGATCTATATCGTCCTTGGAATGAACGGAGGGATCAAAAGGTTCATAGTTAAAAGGAACAACAGGCATAGCCCTTCCCTTTTTTTCTGTATCCACCTGAATAGGAATTTCCGGTGCAAGCATTTCATACAGGAGTCTTGTTGTTTCTATATTACCAATATACTGGGGTTTTTCTCTGGATGTCTGATACATTTTCTTTATAAATCTTTTTTTCATCTCTATATTCATAATCTCTTTTTCAAAGTAATTTTCACAGCTCAATTGCTCTTTGGGTGTGTCATTTAAAAGCTCGACTACAAGTAGTGAAAACTCTCTTGCAAATTCCATCCACCAGTCTTTGTTTGACAGAACTTCTACCTTTTCCTCCAGTGTAACACTATCCTCAAGGCGAAATGTATCCAGAATTCTTCTTACCGCATCCTCTACCTCTTTTTTTCTTGTAAAGTAATTTTTCAAAAGAGAAAAATCATCCTCTTCTCCCCACAGGGCAAGGTTTACCCTTACAAATACCTCATAAAAACTGCTGAATTTAGGTGAGGAAAAGGTGGATTTAAAAATTTTACCAAGGAAACTCTTTCTTAAAGATCCTCTTGATGGTTGATTTAGTTGATCGTAGAAAAAAATTACCATTCCCTTGTAATACCCTGAGTTTAGCTTACACCATGGGTTAGCTATTATATCTTCCAGGGCATGGCAAACATAGGAGGAGTAAGATTCCTTTCCCTCTTTTTTTAATGTCTCAGCTATAACATCCAGAAGTTTGTGGTGAAGTTCAATTGAGGCAGGACAGATCTGCTGATGGGCTACATTGTTGTACAGAAGGTCTCTACTGATCTCAAGGAGAGGATGCTCATGATAGCTTTTATTCAGATAAAGGCTAAGATTTGTATCCTGATTTATATTCCATTCCTCATCGATGTTTATCTGTATCAGGTGGCGAGATGGCCGTAGTCTTGCCTGAATATGGCCCCGGGAGGGCTTCACCGGTAAAACTTTAATTGTATCCTCAGTAAGATTTAAAAGATCATTTATTCCTGTCAGCTCATACTGAAGATCCCTGTAGTTCACATTAAAACCTCTTTAGCTTATAAACAGGAGCAGACAAAACAGCGGTTACTTTTTTTTGCCAGGGTATCATAACCTCTTTCCCTTTTCCTTCCCTTGATATCCATATTTTTTCCTCTTCTGCCCCAAGAAGCACATCTCCACTTTGAGTTAGAGCCTGGACAGGGCTGGATGTACTTATAAGAGGAATATCCGGATTATCTATATCGTAAACCTCGTTTCCTATAGCAAAAAGAAGTTTTCCCCTTACAAAAGCAAGGCCTTTTATTTCCTTTTTTCTGAATTTTTCTTTTCGGAGCTCAAATATCAATTTAGGTTGATCCATCCCCTCATACCAGATGTATATGCCGTCTTCAGTGGCAAAGGCAACTCCATACATACCACTTAGTTTTTCCCTTATCTTTTTCCCTATATCTTTTCCATAGGTAAGTTGAGTGATGTTTTCTCCAAAAAGTGTTTGATCAGGATGGAGAATACCGGCTATCCAGAAATCCTGTGTATAAAGAACTTTCCCTTCTTTTATTTCTTTTTGCAGTCCTTCCGGGGAGTTATGGGCTATCAGGTTTATCTCGTTTAATATCTCTTCCAGCCAGAACCACTCCTCACCCATTACTTCTACCGAATCACGGGTGAGTCTTCCAGAAATGGAATCAGAAAAGGCCTTTTTTATATAATCGATTTTATCCTCAATGCTGGATTTGATTTTTCGATGTAAAAAATCAAGAGCAAGATAGGGATTACCATGGTGTTCCCTTTTTACCCAGGCAGAATCAAGTATTCCTGAATAGGGAGCGGTGATTCGAAATGCCTGCAGGACCTCTTCATAACCAGGTAAGGCTGGATTTATGTTCCCGGACTTAGCATCTGCTACAGCACAAAGACCAAAGGCCAAAGCTTTGTAAGCTTTGAAACTTCTTGTGCTGGTGGGAACAACGTACCCGCATACATCGGCAAGTTCTCCTTCACCCCTTTCCAGCAGACACCCCTGGCACATATTTGGAATGTCATCTCTCACTGTGCTTTTTCTTTTTGTGGGAGATTTGTAACAGTAATCAAGGCTTTTTTTTAAGTAAAGATCGGCAATTAACCCATCAAGAGAAAGACTCATGCCACTCATATTTTTCCATATATCAACTATGAGGCTGGTGTAGTCCTCCGCATCTGGTCTTTCCAGGCGGGGGTTTATATCCTGCTGCTGAATTTTAATAAGATCGGTAGTGGTAGGAGGAAAATTATCCACATTTATAATTAAATGAGATCGATCAAGATAAGCAGGATCAAAGGGAAATATTCCTGAATAGCTCCTTCCAAGGTTAGCAGTGGCTAATCCTATGTGGAAACCATTTACCCCAAAAAATACATATTCATTTTTTTCTGGAACTGTTATATAACCATCGAGAATTGAAAGAACCTGGTTTTGTGTAATTTGAGGAACACGATTAACCTCATCAAGAATAGTTAATGGGTTTTTGACTGACTCAACTATTTCAAGAGCCTGGTGAGTGTCACCCTTTGCTGAGGAGAGTTTTTCAAGATTAAGAGCCGTATAAATATCTCTTGTTTTTAAATCAGGGTGAGCTCTTATTAACGTTCCTCTTCCGCCAAAATAGGTGTTGTTTACCTCAAGGGCAAGCTGGGTTTTACCCTCCCCCTTTTCTCCCACTATAAGGATATTTAATCCTGATATAACCGCTGCTGTAATTACATCCCATAAAGTAAGAGAAACTCCCCTTATTTTACAAACTTCAGTTGAATTTTTGTAGATCTTTGGCTGAGGAAGTTTTCTTATCTTATCTATTAGCTCGGCATATTTCATCTTACCTCCTTTGACCTTTTATTTTGCTTACTATAATTTAGCATAAAGTAAGGATAAGGCAAGATGTGAGAATGGTTAATTTTTAAAAAAGATGGGCTTCTTTTGCAAGTTGATAGGCATCTTTAGCTGGAGCTGAAAGGTCAATTTCCAGATATGCGGCTCTGGAGTTATAATAGGGGTATCCTTTTCGGGAAAATAAGGTTAAAACTCTTCCCCTATGAGTTGGCAGGACTCCTTCACATGGTTCATGACTTCTTATAAGAGTTTTTACTTTTAACTTTTCCAGAACTTTTTTGGAAATATCTTCCCCAAAAATTATTCCAGCTCCTCGAGGAGATGGATAACACCCCTTTCCATCACCCGGGTCATTCCAGAGTATCTGGGTAAGATAATCTGTAGCAGGATGAGTTTGATGTGCCATTGCTATATCCTCAATTGAGTTAATTTCTTTGGGAACTCCTCCATGAAGCATAAGATATTTTCCTTTTACCGTTAGTGCATGATGGAGAGAGTTAAAGAGGGTGGGGAAAAAGGAGAAAATTTCTCGCCAGTTTTTTCCGTATCTTGAGTTTAAAAAATAGGGAAGATCAAAAGGATGAACCCCAAGATCCTCTGGTCCTTCATGATTTCCTCTTAAAAGAACAACATTTTCTGGAAAAGTTAATTTCAATTTTAAAATAACCCAGTAAACATCAACAGTTTGCTCACCTCTATCTCCATAATCT
>Ga0116200_10000431_pt1 | contig 13496 bp, 14 predicted proteins | sample Mar14436cmmetaG_FD_94478 | JGI IMG/M metagenome (GOLD analysis project Ga0116200, IMG submission 94478) | Marine hydrothermal vent microbial communities from Guaymas Basin, Gulf of California to study Microbial Dark Matter (Phase II) - Marker... ... | reverse complement strand
TCCTCTTCTACTTCAACTTCTCCAAGATTATCGCTGGACAAACCCTAGTCACTCCATCGATAGATTCAAGCCTCCTAACGAATCTCGCCAACTCATCAGAGTCCTTAAACCAGCATTCCAATAAGATCATGTGGTCCCCGCTGGCCGAATATAGGCTTAGAATCTCTTCCATGGCCTTGAGTTCTTCGATCACGGCGATGAACCGCTCGGGAACTGTGTCCAATCCGATCAGAGCATGCGCCTCGAATCCAAGCTTCTTGGGATCCACCTCGATCGTATATCTCTTAATCACTCCATCTTCCTCAAGCTTCTTGATCCTCTTCCTTACAGCCGCTTCGGATACGCCGAGAATTCTGCCGAGGTCGACGTATGGGGTTCTGGAGTTCCTCATTAGGAGCTTTATCAGCTCGAAGTCCGAAAATCGAACCATAATATTTATTACTCAAACCAAATAATAAAGATAACGTGAGAATATGGTTGAGAAAGTTGAACCAAGCCTACCCCTCTTAGGGGAGAAGATTCCCGACTTCGAAGCCCAAACAACTGGCGGGAAGATCAAGTTTCCAGAAGATTATAGAGGCAAATGGGTGGTCTTATTCTCCCATCCAGCAGACTTCACCCCAGTCTGCACAACCGAGTTCGTGGCATTCCAAAAACGCTATGAGGAGTTCAAGAAACTGAACTGCGAATTAATCGGATTAAGTATAGATCAGGTCTTCAGCCACATAAAGTGGAAGGAGTGGATAAAGGAGAAGCTTGGAGTAGAGATAGAGTTCCCGATAATAGCCGATGATCAGGGTAGGATAGCGAAGCTCCTCGGAATGATTCATCCGAGTAAGGGGACGAACACGGTTAGAGCGGTCTTCATAATAGATCCAAAGGGGATACTTAGAGCCATGATCTACTATCCACAAGAACTTGGGAGAAATATGGATGAAATCCTAAGAGCCGTGAAAGCCCTTCAAATCTCGGATGAGAAAGGAGTGGCCATGCCAGCAAACTGGCCGAATAACGAATTGATCGGAGACAAGGTAATAATACCTCCAGCGAGCGATGAGAAGACCGCCAAGGAGAGATTGGAGAAAGCGAAGGCCAAGGAATTCGAGTGCTATGACTGGTGGTTCTGCTACAAGAAACCTTGAGCAGTTGATGAAACATGAAGTCAAAGGGGTTTCTAGATAAATTAAATGACGCGATAGCTAGAGAGCTTCAAGTAAGCATCCAATATATGTGGCAACATGTCTCATGGAAGCATCCGAAGAGGGAGATAAGAGATGAACTCAAGAAGATAGCGATAACGGAGATGAAGCACGCCGAAGACATAGCGGAGAGATTGATAGAGTTAGGAGGAAGCCCAACGACGAATCCTGCTGAGATCAAGGTCGGCGAAAACGCGAAGGAGATGATAGAGCAAGATGTAAAAGATGAGGAAGGCGCGATAAAACTCTATACAGAGATAATCGCGGAAGCGGAGAAGCTTGGAGACGAAGCCACCGTAAACCTATTCAAGAAGATACTCGAAGAAGAGAGAAAACACCATGAATATTTCGTGAAAACCCTGAAAGAACTCTAAAAGGGAGGTGCAGCTAGATGACCGAGAAACTCCAAATCTATAGATGCGAGATCTGCGGAAACATGGTCGAAGTAATCCACACGGGAAAAGGACAGCTCGTCTGCTGCGGCCAACCCATGAAGCTACTAGAGGAGAGAACCGAAGACAAGGGGAAGGAGAAACACGTTCCAGTATTGGAGAAGACTGCGAGAGGGGTTAAGGTGAAGATAGGATCTATTCCACATCCAATGGAGGAAAACCACCATATAGAATGGATAGAGCTGATCTCCAAAGGCAACACATATAGACATTTCCTCAAGCCGGGCGATAAGCCAGAAGCAGAATTCATGATCGAAGCCAAGGAAATCTACGCCAGAGCCTACTGCAACCTCCACGGCCTCTGGAGATCCACAAAATAATCAACTATTTTTTACGAAATCTTTTTCCAACTCCAATCTCATATTACGTGGAAAAATGCCGGTTGATCATCCAGAACTACTGAAGATATCGTCCCCGATAAGATGTAAAGTCCTAGGTAGAATCAATAAGTTCAAGGTCAAGATCCAACTCGATGGAGAAGTCGAATACGCTCACATAAACAACACGGGAAGACTCCAAGAATACCTAGTTAAAGGTAGAGAGGGATTCTGCATAAGGCTTGAAAAGCCAAGGAAGACAAAGTATAGATTGTTCTCGATAGCGATGGATGACTACGGCGCATTAATCGACACATGGATCCAAGAAAAAGCATTTGAGAGATCTCTAGATCTTAAGCTAATCCCATGGCTCAAAGATTGCAGGATAATTAAGAGAAACGTGAAGTTAAATAACTCAATAATAGACTATCGAGTAAGATGTGGAGCTGAGGAAATCTACCTAGAACTCAAAAGTGCGGTTCAAAGAATCGACGGATACGCTTCATATCCAGATGCCCCGTCCATAAGAGCCAGGAGACAGCTAAGGGATCTAATAAGATATGTTGAGGGTGGAGGCAAGGCGATGATCATATTCATAGTTGGATTAAGAGATGTAGAAGGATTCACGCCGAATAAGAGTATAGATCCAGAGATCCACCAACTACTCTTGAAGGGGCTGCTAGCGGGATTAAAGATCAAGGCGATAGGAATCTACTATGATCCAAACGAATCCTCGATAAAGTTATGGAGCTCCAACATTAAGGTCACACTATAAGGAAATTCTTTTGAAATCATCTCAAAATCTCATCCACTCTCGGCCATCTAGATCGATATAGATTTGGATTTAGCCTCGGGATTAACGCTGAAGTTATTGCCTGAATGCTTAGATCTAATCTCTTAAAACTATTCTTCGTCAAGTATCCTATTGCTCCAATCATCTCTCCTATCCTCTCAATCCCCGTAAGCTCTTCCATAACTTCCTCCGCCTCCTCCGCCTCTCCCTTTTTCAAACTCTCGATAACCTTCGATGGAAACTCAAATCCCATACTCGATCCAAATGTAACCCTAAGTTCGCGGTCGACGAGCGCACAGATTTGATGGTTTAGGTATCCGGTTATCGTCCCTGGATATGGTATTAAGCCTGCCTCTAATCCGACCCCATAGTCTGAGCCATCCATCGAGTTTAATGCTTGATATGCTCTCTCGAGAGCTCCCCTGATCACCTGCTCGATTCCCACCGGCTGGGCTGGAATAGAGGTCTCAACCTTAACCGAATAAACCTCTGCTTCTCCGAAGAATTTCTTGAAGACAAATCTCGTGGCCTCGATCTTAATCGGGTTAAGCGATCCGACGACCACCTTCATCTCGTAAAATGATTCTCAATAATATCTTAAAAACGAATGTGTTCAAGATTTTCTCGTCTTTGATCTCACAGTCTCATCGATAATGAATTAATGATCTGATAAAAATAGGATTCGATAAGGACTCAATGAAATTGAATAAAGCGAAAGTCATTTTCTATGTGAGGGGATGGAGAGGCCTTAATCTTTTTCGTTTTATTCCATCCTAGCGTGGATATGTATAAAGTCCTTCATGGTCAGGAGTCCAGGTCTCGCCGAGATCACTTCAGGTATCATGTTGAGAATCATGGCGACCGTTCCAAGATCTCCATGGATTCCGCCGATAACTCTAACCCTTATGCTCGGCTCACCAACTATCGAGATCTCATCATATGGATCCTCGATGCATGCATGAGATACGAACTCCAGCTCTATCACTCTCTCACCATTCATCAGACCATATGCCTCACACCTTAAGCCAGCGACCTGCCCTGCGTTCACAACCGTATATGTGGTCTTCACATCTTTTTCAGCTATCACCGGCTCCGGCGGGGTCTCGATTATTTCATGGAGCTTCCATCCGAGAGCAGAAGCTATCAGCGCTACAGATTCGAAGAGACCTACATGCCCAGTTATCTCTCCTCTCTTAATCTTGGCCTTAAACTCCTCGACGCTCAGCCCCGTACCAATCTTCTTCTGGTACTGAATTCTCCTATCGCCCGAATACATGATCCTCTTAACTCTTATGCGTTTTATCGAGAGGCAGGGTGAGGTTAAGACGATCGGAAGTGTGTCCATGAGGAATCCTGGATTTATCCCCGTTCCCAGAATAGTTACGCCGCGTTCCCTCGCTTTTTTATCAAGTTCATTCGACAATTCAGGATACTTAATCCAAGGATAGGAGAGTTCCTCACAGGTGGAGACGACGTTGAGAGAATGGTCTAAGCATCTCATTATCTGCGGATATGTCTGCTTCAGATACGATGTCGTGGCCAAGACCACTATATCCGCGTCAACGCCTCCCAAGACCTCGCCGCTCCTGTCGCTGACCATGATATCGAGTTTCTCCTTCAATCCCAATACTTCTCCCAAGTCTCTTCCAACGATCTCCTTTCGCACATCTATCGCTCCAACAATATCGTATCTCCTTCTTTCTAAGAGAGCCTTGGCTATCGATCTCCCGATCTCTCCAATTCCATATAAAACCACCTTGATCAAATCTCTCATAATCTTCCCACAACTCCACGAGTTTATCTATCTGTCGGGAAAAAATAAGATACGGAATTAAGGAGCTTCGCGCGGTAACCATTATATCTTTTTAATGAGATTTGAAGCTCTAGATGCGATATAATAAATAGTGCCTCCGCGGATGAGTCTTCGGCGCCTTGAATGACCCCCAGAATTTTTTCCACAAAGCTCTTCAGGCGGTGTATTAGATGAGCGAAAGAGTCGGCATGAAGAGAGCGCTCATAATACTCTTACTCGCCTCCTTCATAGTAAACTTGGGATTCTCAGCCCTAGGACCAGTCTTCCCATATCTAGTCCTAGCCCTAAAAGGCGTGCTCAAGGAGCTTCCAGAGCTAACGACTGGAAGCATTCAAGCCCATTTAGGCGCACTTGAATTCGGCTTACTCATGGCGGCATTCATGGCCATGAGAGCTCCAATTGCCATCTTCTCAGGATTCCTCAGCGACCTATTCGGCAGAAAACGAACCATAGTCTTAGGCATGCTCCTATATCTCGCTGCGGCCATAGGATTTATCCTCGCCCAAGACGTCACAACGCTGATAATCTTTAGGGCTGTTCAAGGAGCTGCATCGGGAATGGTTTGGCCAGTTGCAGAGGCATATCTCGCCGATGCGACCAAGAGATGGCAGAGAGGTAAAGCCCTTTCAGCCTATGTTTCCTCCATGCTTATCGCCGAACTCCTCGGCCCTGGAATAGGCGTAATTGTTTACAAGGGTTGGTGTACATTCTTCGGCACAGCAGATTATTTAATGGCGTTAAAGTCGCCGATAATCTTCCTAGCAATCATGACCGTGGCCTCCGTAACAACCCTAACCCTCCTCCCAAAGGTCACGGGAAATTCCAGCTCAACCGGTATCAAGGCAGGATTTAGGGAGGTTAAGCTCGCTCTACAGTCGCTTCCGAAAGAGGTCTCTCGAAGTCTAAAGACGATGTACTTCAACGGCGCCGTAAATGGTCTTGGAATGGGAATACTTCAAACGGCTTTAATAGTCTATGTGATAGAGCTTATAGTTAAAGATCCCGCCTACATAGGCATCTACTACACCATCTCATCGGCCGCAGCATTACCGGCCTCGATATTTTCCGGCTACATAACCGATAAATTGAAGCGGAGGAAACCCGCGATAATCTTGGGATATATAGTCGGGAGAGGAGTCTTTTTCCTGATCCCGCTCATCAGAGATCCAATGCTACTCCTCCTACTTGCAATCCCGGCCAGCATGACCTTCGGCGTATCAGTTCCAGCCATGCGCGCCCTCCAAGCAGACCTAACTCCACAAGAGATAAGGGGCTCCGTCTTCGGGATCCAGCAGTTCTTCATGAATGGCGGAGTATTTACGGGATCAATCTTAGGAGGCTGGCTTACCCAAATTCTCGCCGAAAACGTCTACAATTTGATGGGCTTAAGCATCGATGGAATAGTTTTGCCCTTCTGGATCTCAGGATTCTTGGGAATCCTCACTCTAATTCTATTCATAATTTACGTCGAAGAGCCAGGATAAATGCATGGACGGAATACATAAATGAAGCCTACACCTATTATCTAATGGATATGTGTAATCATGAAAAACTAGAATATCTCGGTGGAGAAAAAACCGATGGAGGATTCAATCAATATTTCAGATGCCTTGAATGCGGCGCCGTGATAGTAATGACTCCGAGTGGAACGATGTTTAAGATAGGTGGAAGAAAGGTGGAGGAAGCGAAGATCCTGGGAATGAAGATAGTTCTCTAAACCCATTTTTTGAGCTCATTCCTTAAGGCTTCAAGCTCCCTCTTAATCGCCAACTCATGGAAATCCATAAACCAATCCATATCTTTCGAGATCTTCCAAAGCTTCTCTATGAGCTCAATACTATTCTTCAAATGCTTTGGGATTCCGCCAGGCTCATATCCTGTTCCAGTAAAGACCTTTACTTGACGTGCAGACCAATCTCCAGGCTGATCGGCTCCTGGAATAAATTCTGTAGCATATCTCTCTAAGGTCGTGTAATCAACTACTCCACCCAACGTCTTGATCTCCCCATATTCAGCATAATAACTCTCATCTGGACCGTAGAGAGGCATGTCATACATGTTATAGCAGAGAGCCGTCAAATTTCCTATCGCGAATGCATAGATCTTCTTGAACCCAACCTCCTTCGCAACCTCATAGATGGCCTTAAGCCCAGGCTGAGAGATGAATCCATAGATCGTTAACTCCCTAAGCCTGCATCCCTTCTCCTCAGCGAACTTCGCAAGCCTCCTAAGAGCTATCTCACCAGTTCTTCCACTGGCTTCCGTATCAGGCTTAATGACGGTCAAATCCTCGTCTTCAGGAAGCTTCGAGAAATCCTCATAAACGATCACGAGATTCTTCACGGCTTCCTCATCATGATCCCTATAGGATGGAGTAACATATCTAGGTCTAACCCAAACCTCCCTAAAACCTACACCAACCTCCTTCAGAGCCTCATGAAGCCTATAGCCTGGAGCAGCCCTCAAAACATGCTCAAAGATTATAGAGTCTCTCGCATATTCTTTCAGCGGAGTGAATTCAAGAATCGCTTGGACAGCATCTGAGGCAAGTTTAAGACATAACTGTGAGAGCTGGTCACCAACTATGCTGGGATGACAAGCTATCTCCTTACCAGCGGAAGAATCCACGATAAAAACCTCGCAATCACTTGGAAACCCCTTAACCCTGAAGATCCTAGAACCTTGGCCATAGACCCCGATCTCCTCAGTCCGATCAACCTCTATTCTGAAAACTTCCACAAGCCTATCCAAGACAGATGAACCAATTACCTTGACCAGAGGAGCCCTTCAAAAACCTGCGAAAACTAATTAATAAAATTCCCTCTTCGATCCTCATCAAATTATGGAATACGAGAATATCTGGAAGCCGGCCATCAAGACTCTTGCATCTCTTAGGGAAATACGATCGACTTCGACAGCCAATCGACCGCAATCCTCACATAACAACATCTGAACCCTGATGAAAGATTTTAATTTAAGGCGATGGAGTTAGCCTCTGTAAACCACGATTATAAAATGACCGGTGTCTCAGATTGAGCAAGGTTAGACTAAGGCTCAGCGGAGCCTTAATGTTCGCGGCAAACCTCGTCGGATATCTAACAGGATTCCTATTCACAGTCTTCATCACTCGAAGGCTCAGCGAAGAAGAATTCGGAGTCTGGGCTCTAATCGGATCATTCATAATCTATAGCCTAATACCCTTTAACCTAGTCAGCTCTTGGATCTCCAGGGATGCAGCAAGGGGAAAGAAGATAGCGGGATCGGCGGCAGCCCTATTCGCTCTACTAGCACCGATCTCGATAATAATCTACTTCTTAATGGCGTTTGGATCAGCGGCGGCCATAAACTACGATCCATGGACGATGGCCCTCGGAGTAATAATCCTTATACCATATATCTTCCTATCCCTAGGAAAAGCGATACAATCTGGATACGCGCCGCAAAACCTCGGAATCGCGAGAATACTCTTTGAAATATCGAAAGTCATCATCGCGTTTTATCTCGTGGTAATGATGAGGTCTGGTTTGATCGGAGTATTCATCACCATGGCCTTAGCATATCTCCTTCAGGGAACCGTATTGCTCTATAGCTCTAGACCACTTTTCCGGAAAGAAGTAAATAAGGATCTGATCTTTAAATGGCTGAAGGGAACGCCGATAAACGCGGTCCTAGTCCTGAGTAACGTCCTCACAGCAACCGATATAGTGTTAATGGGCTTGATCATAGGAAAAGCAGTCGTAGCTGGCTATTGGCAAGCTGCAGTGGTTTCCTCCGCGTTAGTAACGTCGTCTTCCGTCCTAACACTGGGGCTTGGCCCACGCCTACTCTCGGGAGGAACTCAGAAAGACCTTGATAAGGCATTCAGCTTTAGCATGCTACTCATCATACCATTATTCTCCGGGTTTCTAGTCCTGTCAAAGGATATCCTCTGGATACTTAGACCGACCTATTCAGGAGCATGGATCGCTGCATGCCTCCTAGCCCTAAGAGGGGTCGTCAAATCTCTGGGAAACTTTGGAGCAATAGCGTTATCCGGAACCGATAGATTCGATCAAGATGAAAAGATATCGATGAGAGACTATCTCGCGAGCAGGATCTTCCTAGTGAACAAGATAAACCTGACCTTAACATCACTCTACATAGTATCTGTGGCGATTTACCTATTCATAGCTAAGAATCTCGTTTCAGACATAATTGAGCTGATAACCTCGGTCGCGGCGATAAGCTTACTCTTTAGAATTGCAGATGCTATGATAAAATTAAAACTGATGAAGAAACTGACAGAACTCCGCATCAACCTCAAAAACACGAAAGATTACATCGTCGCCTCGGCGATCATGGCGATAACAATCTACATCCTAAGAATGCAGATCGGCAAACTTTCAGCTAAGGCAATTAAAGCAACCCCACCAATCCTCATGTTGATAGTAGTGGGCGCTTTAGTATACGTGGGAATCCTATATCTGATGAGCCGTCGATTCAGAGATCTTCTTAAAGACATTTACGTCTTCCTAGGTCAATATCTTTAGACGCATGACTCGGGAGAGACCATTATATATTCCCGCAATTCAATTTTTAAGGGGAGCTTTACGACAGTCTGACTCCCTAATCATAGGTGGAACCATGAAAGCATGCGTTGTCCATAACACCTTGAATAGTGTAGGCGGGGGAGAGAGGGTATGTCTTACAGTTATAGAGGCTCTTAAAGAGATGGGCTATGAGGTAACTTTAATCACGGTCGAGCCGACGGATTGGTTCAGGGTTGAGAAGATCCTCGGCCATGGGAAGATAATTAAGCCGGATAGAGAGGAGCCTATAATTCCGTTTAAGGTGAGGTCTTTCGGGATTTATATGAGACTGTCAACCTTTCTAAAATTATCTAGGAAGTGGGATCTAATAGTCAATACTCATGGAGATGTCCTTCCAATCTCATCAGATATAATTTACATGCATTATCCAACCTTCGCGCTGCTTAGGGGAGTTGATGTAAACCTGAAATATTTTAAGTCCCTATTTTGGCGGGTCTATTTCACACCTTACGAGAAGATTCAAGAGAAATTAGCTGGAAGGCTTGAATGTAAAGTCTTATTAACTAATTCCGAGTATAGCGCTGACGCGATAAGGCGGTATGTAGGAAGAAAGCCAATAATATTGTATCCTCCCGTAGATATAGACGATTTCTCCAAGGCCTCGGATAATGTTAATCGAGAGGATCTCGTTGTGCTTTGCGGACGCTTCTCCCCGGAGAAAAATTATGAATTTGCCTTAAATGTGGCTGAAAATCTGCCGGATATCGAATTTAAGATCATCGGAGCCAGTAGTGGGAGGATCAGCGAAGCATATTGTAGGAAATTGAGAAAATTTTTAGATGAAAAAAGATTGAAGAACGTAAATCTTCTCATGAATGCTTCGAGAAACCTCCAAATCGAAATCTACTCGAGATCTAAGATCTTTTTACACACGATGAAGGGAGAGCATTTCGGGATAGCGGTAGTCGAAGGAATGGCTGCTGGACTTATCCCCGTTGTGCATAAAAGTGGAGGACCTTGGTATGACATAACATTAAGAGGCAAATATGGTTTCGGATATCTATCAATCGATGAAGCGGTTGAAGTTATAGAAAAGGGCATTAAGGACTACTGGAGATATAGGGATCTTGCCTTAAAGAGGGCGAGTATGTTCTCAAAGACTAAATTTAAGGAGAAATTTAAGAAGATAGTGAAATACGTCATCAACCACTAGACCGTATCGGCTTCCAAGAATCATGCGTTAAACAATATATTAGATCACATCCAATATATGTCTCCAATAATCCTCCTTCTTTGGAGTCCTCACCAAGTAGATTTTCTCACAAGAATTAACTAATTTCTCATAGACGGAATATTCCGTTGTCCGAAGCTTATCAAAATCTGGATAACCATAGTAATATGAATATTCTAATAGGATCTCCTCTGTGAACAGCGGTATATGCACGTTACCTATAACTTTCAATCTCTTTAATGCTTCTTCTTTGTCTAAGTCTTTAATTGAAGAATTTCCACGTTCAAGAAATGTCAATACGTGAATGTTAGCCTCTTCAATTATTTTCACATTCTCTATATGGTGTGGCAGTTCTCGCGGTGGAAGTTTATATTCGGAGATTAATATCGATAATATTGGGATGGAAAGAATCTTATCCCTAATTTTTATTTCTAGCTTTTCAAGAAAATTGAGGTTTAATTCTTGAGCGTGAAGCGAGTGGATCGTCAAACCACTTGGTATAGGATATGCTTTTTCGCCATTAGTTAAGATATAATCGTCTGAGAGGAAGCTAAAACCTCTCTTAAGGAGTTTCAACACAGTCATTGTTTTTCCAGTTTCAGCAGGAGCAATTATCAGTATCCCCTTATCGTCGTATGTGATGCATGCAGAGTGCATAAGCGTGAGGCCGCTTTCCAAGAACTTCATCTTTATAATCTCCCAAAGGAGCTTGCGAAATCTTCTCCCAACTCTTCTTCCAAAGTATGGCCTATAGAAGATCTTAACAGGCTTTGAATGTAAATTTTGGAGTAGAAGTCTAGACGCCCACATTAATGGTTTTTCTTCAGAATTCGTCTTCTTAAATAGATCAAATTTTCCCAAGAAGACTTGAATGTCTGGAATAGCAACACATTCCTCCGTTGCATAAGATTCTGGAAAGAGTTTTTCAAAATTACTTTCAATAGTCAATCCGTGAAGATTGTAGCATATCGGCTTCCCCATCCCGCTCCACTTCACACAGACCTTTTTTGGAGCAGCAATATAAATCTAAATTTTGAAAAAAGAGAAGCTTTTCCGAGCCTCTAAAGATGTTTACTCAAATTGAGCGAAATAAATAAGTACGACTATCTTTTTAATGACCCAGATAACCCTCCTTGATGGATAAGTGGTCTGGTGACCTTGATGAGAGTGGTCGTTCTCGGCTTGGATGGTCTTGATTTCACGATGCTTCCCATGCTACCCAGCTTACCATCGAACTCTATCAAGGTTAAACTTGACTCATTAATCCCCCTAACCTTTCCATCATGGACCAGTATAATGACCGGAGTGAATCCAGGTAAGCATGGAATTTACGGGTTCTTCAAATATCAAAAGGTTGGCGATAGATGGGGAGCGTTCGCGGTATCTGCTTATGATGTTAGATATCCTAGAGTGCATGAAGCATTGGCGTTGGCCCGCGTTCCAGTTAAGAGCTTAATAATAGGTCCTATGCCTCCTTATCCTTGTCTACCATGCAAGAACAGCGACATTCTCTCAATAACTCAGTTTTTCAAGCCTGACTATACATCAGCTGAAGTCTTGAATAAATTATACGATCTCAAAGAAATTATGAGTGCAATAGAGGCTCTTAAGCGGCCGAATACCTGTACGGCTTTACTAGAGATTGCATCGAGGATTTTAGACGCGCATATTGCGGCCTTAGAAAATCTATGGAGTATGGAAGGTTGCTATGACTTTTTATGGCTATATGTGAATCTTCCTGATACGTACCTTCATAGATGTCCACGAGCATTGAGTAAGCGAAATAAGCTATTAAAACCGCTCTTCGATAAGCTTGATGTCTTAGTGAAGAAATCTCTAAGTCTCTCAGACAACCTGATAGTGGTAAGCGACCATGGTTTTAAGACGTTCAGATATGTGGTCAGAGTAAATCGAATATTATATGATCATGGATTTGCCAAGGCTGGCAAAGGGGGTATAATCGATGTTCATCAGGTTGGAGCTAGCATCCATAGGAAGGAGATCATAAAAATACATCCATCAATCATACCCTATATCCATAGGATATTGCCACCCTCTATTCGAAAATTAATTAGATCGTTTCTATCAATTACGAAGAAGGCTCTGCATAAACAGATAACAGTGTCCGCTCCACCTAGGATTGATGAAAAGGGATCCAAAGCATTTATGCCGATAGGAAGTTCTCCCGCTATAATCGGCAACATTATTTTATTAAACGACACATCAATTGCAAAAGAGGTTGTGAAGATCTTGAAAGGATATGGTATTGATGCTTATACTGCAAATGAGATTTTGGACGGCCCCTTCACGCCCAAAGATGTAGTATTTGTCGTTCAAAGAGACGAGTATCTCCCAACTTCTGGCACAACTTATAGCGATCCTATAGAAGAAATTCCAAGAGCCTCTCATGAACGTTATGGGATTCTTGCGGTTAAATTCGATTACATGAGATGCCCAAAGGATATCCCAGAAATTCTGCCAAATAGCGTAGTAGCTCCACTTATCCTGAACAAGTTAGACGCCCCGCTCGGTGTTGAGATGGACGCTAAGAACATGGCGTTAATGATTTGCGAAAAAGATGCAAAGGATGTAAAGTATGTAAGATATCAGCAGCTATGGAACGTCTATAGAAAACTTCTGATAACACGCAGTAAGCTGCGGAAATGATTATTCAACTCAAAGGAACTATGGTCTAGTTAAAAGAGCTATTTTTCAGATTAGCGCTGTAGAGGCGATGCTTTTTACACGAGTATTAATGTTATGGCGACTAGAGATCATCGTAAGAGAAATGAGTATCTGAGAGTTCTGAAATTAAATATTGTTGGAAGATCGGCTCTCCGAGAGGAAAGTTTATTTAATTAGATTTAATTAGATGTAATTAATGGGGGCCTTGATGAAGAAAGGCTTTGTTGTTTGGTTTACTGGTTTGCCTGGTAGCGGTAAGACGACGGTTGCGAAGGCTGTTAGGGAGAGGCTTTCGGGTATGGGTTTCAAGACGGAGCTTTTGGACGGCGATTGGGTTCGTAGGACCATCAATCCAGATGCTGGGTTCACGAGAGATGAGCGTAGAAGGCATTTGATCCGGGTTGCTTGGATCGCTAGGCTCTTGGCTAGAAATGGTGTTGCAGTCCTCTGTAGCTTCGTCTCACCATATAGGGATGT
>Ga0116200_10000430_pt1 | contig 13511 bp, 12 predicted proteins | sample Mar14436cmmetaG_FD_94478 | JGI IMG/M metagenome (GOLD analysis project Ga0116200, IMG submission 94478) | Marine hydrothermal vent microbial communities from Guaymas Basin, Gulf of California to study Microbial Dark Matter (Phase II) - Marker... ... | reverse complement strand
CAAAAAGAGAAGAAACGCTTGACGATTTGGGTTGGATGATGTATCATTTCCAAGGGAGTTCCTGATGACCAGAAAACGATCACATAAGCGGAAAAAACGCACTTCGTCCTTCCGGAAGCACCGCGGACCGATCCGTCGCCGCACGCCCCCTCCACCCAGCCGGGATGAGCGTGTCCTGCGGGAGCGTATCCAGAAGTTCACCTACCAGGACCGCTTTAAAGACGATTTCGAGCGCGCCATCCGGCTCTACTTTGGTGAGGGTGTATTGCAGGACAACGTTCTAACCCTGGACGAGGAGAAAATACCGGGCTTCCAGGAGTGGTACATCTACGATTATATTGTCTCTGAGGGGGAGCGCATCATTGATCTCTTCGCTCGCGAGGTTGGGCCGCGCCTCCCTGCCGCTCAGCGGCAGATGCTCGACGACTGGCGACGCACCAACCGCTACCGCCTGTTCGAGGTACAGAAGGTCGAGCCGGGCATCGGTGTGACGGTGCAGGACCTGCTTAGCGGCGAGGTGTTCGAAGTCAACGACGTCTCCGCTTCCTACGCGCTCGTGAAGTGGCAGGTCTTTCTGGCCCGCCCTTTATTGACGGAGGGACGGCTCCACTTCACCGGGAGTATGATCCCTCGCCCGCCGATGGATAAGCCTGCACTGTTGGACTTCGCCCGCGAACTGTGGGAAGAATACCAGAAGGAGCATCCCCAGGCATCGCTAGACAACTTCTACCGGGATCACAGCCTTGACCTCCATCGCCGTCTGATAGAAATCGCTACCGCGCCGCTGGTTGTGTACACCCCGGAGGGCCATCTGGTGTGTGCCTGTACGGCCCGCTACGCCGTGAAGGACCCCGGGGCGGTCGAGGAGCGCCTGGATCAGGCCGAGGAGTTCGTCTATGTAGGGCCGGCCGACGAGGACGAGACGGCGCTGGCCTATGTCTGGCTGCTGCGAGGCCGCTCCCGCGTGCCCGAAGTCCCCGTGGAGGGGAAGGGGCTGATCATGCGAACGGACTGGATGGCCGAATCGGGGGAGCCCACCTACCGTTCGCTAGGAGACGTGCGGCTGTGGCAGGAGCGGCTGGAACTGAGTTGCCTCTCGCGGGAACGACTGGCGGCCGGCAAGATGCTGCTCAGACGAGTCCTGGGCCGCCTTATCCGACACCTGGGCGATGAGTACCGTGATCTGGACACGATGCTCGAGTCGGTGGAGCCCTCTCCCCCGCGTTGGAAGAGGGGGGGCTTACCCCAGGTTGAAGAGGCCCTTGTCCAACGGATACTGGCCGACCAGCGTGCAGAGTGGCTCGACACCCCGGTGCCCATGCTGGGCGAGAAGTCCCCCCGCGAGGCATCCCGCGACCCGGCAATGCGGGAACAGTTGGAGGAACTGCTGAAAGCCGTCGAATATATGGAAGAGCAGAAGCGGCGGGCAGGTGAGCCCTATATGGACGTGGCGGACCTGCGGCGCGAACTGGGACTACCCCTACGCTGAACTCCCCCATCGCAGGGATTTCTTGATGACCTCCAGCAACCGGCAACCGCCCTCCTGCCTCCTGCCTCTTGCCTCCTGCCTCTTTATAGCCGTCTTCGCCCTCTACGCCGCCACCGCCGCTCCCGCCACTCTCTTCGGCGACCCCTCCGAGTATCAATTCGTCCCCGCCATCCTGGGCATCGCTCACCCACCCGGATACGCTTTCTACACGCTGCTGGCCAAACTCTGGCAGACCCTCGTCCCGCTGGGCACTATCGCCTTCCGCACCAATCTACTGGCCGCCGCCGTCGGCGCCTGGGCAGTGACGGCAGTTTGCTTGACGGTGCACAATCTCCAACCTCCAACCTCCGGCCCACAACCTACAATTCGCAACTCCATTCTCCCCCCCCTCTTCGCTGCTCTGTGCCTGGCCGCCTCCCCCGATTTCTGGCAGCACTCCATCCACGCCAATGCCCACATCGTCAGCGCCGCGCTGGCCACTACCCACCTCTGGCTTCTAGTTCACTGGTGGCGCACCGGACGCGACCGCCACCTGGCTGCCTTCGCCGTGACCTTGGGGCTGGCTGCCACCCACCATCCCATCACCCTGATGGGGGTTCCGGCCTACGGCCTCTTCATCCTGGCTGTGCGCCCGCGCATACTGCGGGAGGGACGGACATTGCTGATGCTGGCAACCTGCCTTCTCTTGGGACTGACCCCGCTGCTCTACTATCCCTTGCGCAGTCCCAGCGCCCCCTTCGGCCCCGCGCCCACCTGGGAGAGTCTCTGGCGACACGTCACCGCGCAGGGATTGCGGACCAACCTCTTCCACTTCGGCTTAGCCGACCAGCCCGACCGGGCGCTGGTCTTCTGGTCGCTCCTACGGCTCCAGTTCCCCCTCCCTGTCATCGCGCTCATCATTGTCGGCCTCGTCTGGCTAGCCCACCGCGCTCCCCGGCCTGCCCTCCTCATTTACCTTTTCCTCACCACCCATCTGCTTTTCACCCTCAACACCGTGCAGGACGTAATGGCCTATCTCCTCATCCCCTTCGCCGCCCTCGCCATCGCCGCCGGCGTCGGTGCCCTGGCCCTCACCGATTGGGGATTGCAGATTGTAAATTCGAGATTGCAAATTCGAATCCGTAATCTACAATCTGCAATCTCCAATTTACTATTCATCTTCCTTCTGCTTCCCTGGCCCTTCATCCAGGCCACCCTCAACCTCCAACGGGGCATCTCCCTGCGCGATTTCACCGCTGCCGAGGAGTACGTCACCGCCGTCTACGACCGCTTCGCCGGGCGTGGCGAGGGCGCGGTGCTCTTGTCCGACTGGGAACACCTGACCCCGTTGTGGGTGCACATCCACACCCAGGGGGAGTCGCTGGACGAGGAGGATGTGAAACCGGTCTACGTCAACCCGGCCAATCCCTGGGTGGAGAACGTGTGGCAGCACATTGAGGAAGGGCCGGTTTACGTGGTGGGCTATCGGCCTGCCGTGCGCGACGCCGGCTTTCGCTTGTTGCCCGACGGCCCTTTCTACCGGGTCATCGCCCCGCCGGTGACGGATGCCCAACCTTCCTGTCCGCTCGACGTGTGGGCCGATGAGCGCGTCCATATCCTGGGCTACGACCTGCCCACGACAACGGTCCGCGCGGGTGAGCCATTGGTGCTGGTCCTCTACCAGAGCGTGCCGGAGCCGCTGGAATCCATCTGGATGCCCTATGCCCGCCTGGGACCGGTCGAGGCCCGCTGGACGACCGACAGCCGCCTTCTCACGACCCAGTGGCTGCCTGGGGAGGTGGTGGTGGAGCGGTACGAACTGCCGGTCCCCTTCACCCTACCGCCGGGGGAGTACCCGCTCCGGCTGGGCTACGCTGACCTAAGCGGCGGGCGGGCGGAACTGGGTCTATCTACCGGCGGGACCACCGTGGATCTGGCGACCATCACCGTTTTGCCCAGCCTCGATGCTCCCCCGGCTACAGTGCTGGAGCGTGCACTGGCAAACCTAGACAACCAGGTGGCACTAATGGGGGCGCGGGCACGGGTTGGCCGGCAGGTGCGGGAGGCTCCCTGGCAGGAACCGCTGCTCGCGCGGGCCGGGCGACCTCTCCACCTGATCCTGACCTGGCGCGCTCTGGTCTCCCCCCGCGATAGTTACACCGTCTTCATCCACTTGATTGACGGCGCGGGCCGTCCCGTCGCGGGGCACGACTACACCCCCCTGGGCGGTTCCTGCCCCACCTACCTGTGGTTCCCCAAGTGGCTGCCGGGGCAGACCCTCACCGACCCCTACCGGTTACTTACCCCCGCCGACCTGCCGCCAGGTGACTACTGGCTGGAGGTGGGGATGTACGGGATGACTTCCCTTCGGCGCCTTCCTGTGGTAGACTTAGCGGGGAACCTGGCCGGCGACAGGCTTGTCCTGGGACCGGTGCGTGTGGAGTAGGAGATCAGTTCAGGGAGGAGCGATGGACACTGCACTCTTGATTTGGGTGGTTGCTTTGACAATTCTGGTGATTGTCGGCATTGTGTGGGTGCTTGACCTGCAGGCCCGGCTGCGTCGGCTGCAGCGCCGTTACGAGAGCGTGTTTACCGGGGGAGAGGATGCCAGCCTGACTGTAGCGCTGGAGAGCCTGGCCTCCCGTCTCGCCGAGACGACCGCGCGCACGGAGCGGTTGGTGGCGCGTGCAGAGCAAATTGATGCGACCCTGGCTCACACTGTGCAAGGTGTGGGGTTGGTGCGCTTCCGTGCCTTTCAGGACACCGGCGGCGACCAGAGTTTCGCGCTGGCGCTGGCTGATGGTGAGGGGAACGGCGTTGTCATCTCGGCGCTTTACGGGCGCGACGCGACGCGCATTTACGCCAAACCGGTCCAGAATTGGCTCTCACCCAAAGCGTTGAGCGAGGAGGAGAAACAAGCACTGGCGCAGGCACGGCAGACCATCGTCGGTCGCGATTGACAAAAACTAGACGCTGGTGTACCATTTAAGCAATGCTTTGCCGTGACTGACGAGAAACAACCACACAAGGAGGTACACTCGTGTTCGGAAGAGAGAAGGCCAAAACGTCCCCAGCAGCCCCCGTCTCCAAGATCGAGACCATCATTGGCCCCAATGCCTACATCCGGGGTGACATTCAATCCGACGGCGGCGTCCGCATTGACGGTATCTTTGAGGGGACCATTGACATCATCGGCAACTTGGTCATCGGCGAGGGGGCGAAGGTCATCGCCGACATCAAGGCCAACAACATCTCCATCTCCGGCGCGGTCAAAGGCAACATCACGGGCAACCGGGTAGAGATACTGGAGACCGGTCGGGTATGGGGTGATCTGACCATTAATTCGCTGCTGCTTAACGAGGGGGCTTACCTGCGTGGGCAGACCATGATGCATGGCGATATTGAGCCGCCGATGATCGAGCCTCCCCAGCCACGACCTGCCGCTGAGCCCGCCAGCGCCACCATCGTGGACGTAGAACCGAAGCCTCAGACGGGCAAATGACATGGGTCTGGCTAAGAGGAGTGGGAGGAAAGATCGAATGCCCCGCTTCAGCGGGGATTTTCCGGCTGAAGCCGGACATCAAACCGACATCTTAGCCACATCCAAGTGACATCGCATCGCAGGAGAAAGCCCCACCGCGCTCGTACCACGGTGGGGCTCTGCTTTGCGTCATCGCACCAGCAGCACCGGACAATCCACCTCGGCCAGTAACGTTTGGAGTGCTTCGGTGGGCAGGATGGTGCTGCTCAACACCAGTACGCCGCTTCCCTCAGCCCGCACCTCGTAAATCAGTGTTGCCACGCCTGCGTCTATCAACCGTCGGTAGCGCACCATGAGCCCCTGTTCACGCAACCGGTCGGTGGTCTGGGTTTGCAGACGCCGGGCCTTCTCCAGCGCATCAGCCAGGATCAGGATGGTCAGATAATCCCCTGCCTTGCGGGCCAGATGGATCGCCAGCATCAACGCTCGCTGGGCGGTGGGGGAATCATCGCAGGTCACTACCACCGGGGGCTTGATACCCACATCGCGCTGAAGCAGGAGCACGGAACTTGGGGCCAGCGCTGCTGCCGCCCTGGCCGTGGAGCCCAGCCGCACCCGCCGGATGAGCGGCCGGCTCGCCCTCCCCAGGGTGAGCAGATCTGCCTCCAACGCCGCTGCAAGCACCTCTGGCGTGACCTCCCCGCGCACGACACGGAAAGACCACTTGACCTGCCGCTGCTCACAGGCTGCTACCAGAGCCTGGCGTGCTTGTGTTGCCTGTGCTCGCAATTCCCGCTCCATCCGTGCCCGGTCTAACCGTGCGACGGCGTCAAAGGGAAACCGTACCTCCCGTGCCGCAGGCAGCCCCGCCACTCGCAACAGATTGACGTCCTCGACGAAGAGCCCCATCAACTCGGCCTCCAGGCTGGAGGCCAATTCGACCGCAGCCTCCAGCGCTGCCAGGCTGTGATGTGAGGCATCCAGCGCCACCAGAATACGCCGTATCATTAACTCGTCATTCTGTTCGCTCATCCCCGCCTTCTTCCTCCTTAACCTCTTCTTCCTCTCCCCCCGCTTCCTTGCGAGGCGCGGCGAAGGCGCGTTGCTTTTCGGCCAATTCAATCAGCCGGGCCTCAACAAGTTGATTGATGCTCCCCTCGGGGAAATTCCCCTCCTCATCCCGCTCTCCGGCCGGGATGCCGGTCAAGAGTTCGATCCCCTGATCCACCGTCTGCACGGGGTAGATGTGGAACTGCCCCGCTTTCACCGCCTCAATGACATCCTGACGCAGCATCAGATGCTGTACGTTAGTGGCAGGTATAATCACTCCCTGTTCGCCCGTCAGCCCCCGCGTCTTGCAGACATCGAAGAAGCCCTCGATCTTCTCGTTGACGCCGCCGATGGCCTGAACCTCGCCGTGCTGGTTAACGGAGCCGGTCACGGCCAACGACTGCCTGATGGGCACCTCTGCCAGCGATGAGAGCAACGCGCACAGTTCCGCTAGCGAGGCACTATCTCCCTCCACGCCGCTGTAAGATTGCTCAAACACCAGACTTGCCGAGAGGGAGAGAGGGCGTTCGGCGGCATAGCGGGCGCCGAGGAAGCCCGAAAGGATGAGCACCCCCTTGGAGTGGATGGGACCGCCCAGTTCGACTTCGCGCTCGATGTCCACTACCTCGCCCTTGCCCAGGCGAACGCGGGCGGTGATGCGGTTGGGCCGCCCAAAGGCGAAGTTGCCCAATTGGATCACCGACAGGCCATTGACCTGTCCCACGCGCTCTCCGGTGGTATCAATCAGAATCGTCCCGCGCTTGATCTCCTCTTGCACAAGTTCCCGCAGCCGGTCGGCGCGGTGGATTTGCGCATCAATCGCCCGCTGTACGTCATCTGCGGTCACGACGCCGTTACCGGCCACGCCTGCCCAGTAGTCCGCCTCGCGCAGCAGGTCAGCGGTGCTCAGCAGGTGGATGGAAAGTTTCTCGGCGTCGTCCGCCATACGAGCGCTATGCTCGATGACCCGTGCCACTGCCCCTCGGTCGAAGGGGCGTAACCCCTCTTTGCGCGCTATCGTGCCGATCAGGCGAGCGTACAGCAGATTGTTCTCCGGGGTACGCGGGATCTCCTCGTTGAAGTCGGCCTCGACCTTGAATAACTCGCCGAAGTCGGGGTCAAGTTGATAGAGCAGATAGTATAGCAACCGCTCACCGATCAGGACGACTTTTACGTCCAACGGGATAGGCTCCGGCTCCAGCGAGACGGTGCTGACCAGGCTCAGGACCTGGCTCAGTGACTCGATGCGCACCTCCCGCGAGCGGAGGGCGCGCTTGAGCCCATCCCAGGCGTAGGGTTGCAGCAGTAACTGGCGTGCATCCAGGATGAGGTAGCCACCGTTGGCACGGTGCAACGCGCCGGGCTTGATCAGGTTGAAGTCGGTTACCAATGCCCCCATGTGAGCGATGTGCTCGATGCGCCCGATGAGGTTGTTATAGGTCGGGTGATCCTCGTAAACCACCGGTGCGCCCTTAGACTCGCTGTGGTCTACGAGCACGTTCACTTGATAGCGGCGGAACAGGGGCGGACCCACCAGCGAGCGCGGCAACGGGATGCCCATGACTTGGGGGGTCTCCTCGGGTTTGCGGAACTCGTCCACGTTCTCGATCACGTCCTGTTGCACCGCGCTCAGGTAGTCCACGACGTCCGGCTGTTCGGCGTACTTCTTCCGCAGTTCGTCAATCGGGTGGCCGACGACGGACATTGTCACCTGACGATCCAATTCCTTCACCTTGCTCCGCGCTTCACGCTCCCACTGTCGCACTTGGTATATGATCGCCTGAAGTTGTTCCTGGAGTTTGGAGATGTCCGCTTCGACCTGCTTGCGTTTCTCCGCGGGCAGTTTTTGAAATTCGTCCGGGCTGATGACCTCGTCTTCTCGCAGGGGGGCGAAGGCCAACCCGACCGGTGTGCGGATCAAGGCGATGCTGCGCTCCTGGGCTTGTTTCTGAATGTCGCTGAAGGCTTTTTCCTGCCGTTCCTTGAATTCTTCCTCAATCTCCTGCCTGCGCGTGCGGTAGTCCTCACTCTCGAAGGCAGCGGGGATGGCGGTACGTAGTTCCTCCACCAACTGCTCCATGTCCTTGCGCAGCACAACCCCCTGTCCTGGCGGAAGGCGTAACGCGCGCGGTTTATGGGGCTGCTCGAAGTTGTTGACATAGCACCAGTCGGAGGGGATCGGCTCGGCGGCGGCTTTCTGGTCGAGGAACTGGCGAATGGTAGTGCGCTTCCCTGTGCCGCTGGGGCCCAGGGCGAACAGGTTGTAACCTTCGCGTTGAATGCCAATGCCGAACTGAATCGCTTCTACCGCCCGCTCCTGGCCTATGATCTCGCTCAAGTCTTTTAGTTCGGCCGTGGTCTCAAAGTCGAACTGGGAGGGATCACACGTCTGACGCAGTTGTTGTGGTGGTAGAGGTTCTATAATCATAAGTGGGTCTCCTTTGCTTGGTGCTCGATACGGGGTGCTGGGTCACAGCCCCGGCTCGTAGGCGGTGATGGCCTCGCGCCACTTGTCGGGTATGGGGATGGAGTGTTGGTTTTGGTAATCGTAGCACACTTGCACGGAGCGAGCCGTCGCAGCCACGCGTCCATCTTCTCCCTCTATCCGGTACTCGAAGATGAAACTGGAATTGCGCAACTCGCTCACCCGCGTGTAGATCGTCACGCGCTCGCCTAATTCCAGCGGCGATTTGAACTGGCAACGGGCCTCGGCCAGGATCATACCAATGCCGAAAGGGTCGGACGGGATGAGCCCCAACTCGCGCAGGTATTGGAAGCGAGCCTGCTCCAGGTAGGTGAAGTAAACGGCGTTATTAACGTGGCCCAGCGCGTCCAGATCGCGCCAGCGCACTTCCAACGTGGTCGAGAAACGAAACAAGTCGTCGGTCACAGGTCAATCACCTCAATGTGTGATATGTGATGCGCAAAACGTGATCTCGCTCCAGCGTGGAGTTGCCGTTATGCCTCACGTTTTGCGTTTCGCGGCTTAGAGTTTCACAAAGCGAGCCTCTCCTGTCGTCAGGTCGAGGATGCACAAGGAGCGCTGCTGCCAACGCACACCGCCCAGCGCGCCAGGGTTGATGACGCGGGTGCGGCCTACCCTCTGATCGCGCCGCCGATGGGTGTGACCACACAGGACGTAGGCATACTGACCGGAGGTGATCAGGCTTCTCAGTAGCTCCTCATTATCCCCGTGGACCATCGCCACCGGGTATCCGTCCAGCGTGAGTTCGTGGAGCCGGGCCAGGCGGCCGCGTCCGAGCGTCTCTTCGACTGCCTGTGCCAGTACAGGGTGGCGGTCCATATTCCCCTGCGCCACCCACACCTCGAAGCCGGACAGCATTTTGATGATGCCGGGCCCACAGACATCGCCGCAGTGGAGTATCCTCGTCACGCCCTCGGCCTGCAGCACCTCAAGCGCCGCTTCCAAGTTGCGTAGGTTGTCGTGAGTGTCGGAGATGATGCCGATTTTCACTCCCGCCCCCTTGCGCCTAGATGATAGCAGAAAGCGGCGTATTGCGCAACTTCGCCCGATGGACGATTCCCCTTTGACACCCCACGCTGCCTGCGGTATACTGCTCCTACCGCGCGCCCTTGGTAATCTGCAATCTGCAATCTGCTTATGACACGAGACTATCTCACCGAGTTACTGGCCGCTTACTGGTTCGCTCCGCCCGTGGCATTGTGGCGGGCGGTCGAGTTGCGCGTGGTGGCGGAGGAGCGGTACGAGCATCCCCTGCTTGACCTGGGCTGTGGCGATGGACTCATCGGGCAGGTGCTCTTCGGGACGGGGGGCCAGGTAGACGTGGGGCTCGACCCCTGGGAGGAGCAACTCCGCCGGGCGGCCCAGTCGGGTGTGTACCGTCACCTGGATCTGGCCGACGGTCATCACCTGCCCTACGCTGACGGGACCTTCGCCACCGTCTTCAGCAACTCGGTCTTGGAGCACATCCCCGACGTGTCGTCGGTTGTGCGTGAGGTAGGGCGGGTGTTGCACCTCGGCGGCCATTTCATCTTCACCGTCCCATCTGATGCCTTCCGTTGCCTGCTCGACGGCTATGTCCGGCGGATGGCGGCCGGGGACGTGCATGGAGCCGAGGCGTATGCCGCCGCTGTGGACGCCAGGCTGGAGCACTACCATTATCACACACCCGGCGAGTGGCAGCAGTTGCTGGCCGCTGCCGGGATGATGTTGGTGAAGGTGCGCTACTATATCCCGGAGGAAGTCGAGCGGTTGTGGGACCGGATGAGTGTTCGCTACGGCATCGGGCAGCGACGGTCAGCGTGGGGGCTGCTGGTCTCGCGCCGGCTGCGGCCTCTGGGCTACCAGGTTCTCCTACGCCGCATCGTCGTGCGCAGCCTCAGCCGCCGCTGGCGATCCTACTACGAAATGGACGTGTCCCCCGGTGAGAAGGGGGGTGGTCTGCTCGTCGTGGCCCAACGGGAGGAGTAATCACGACTCTTTCTTCCCTCTCATATTTTAACCTTGGGCGAAAAATACCCGGCCTTTAACGGCGATTTGGGCTGATGGGCGGATGGTTGGGTCGGCTAACCGGCGTTGACAGAAGGGCCGGAACCGTTTACAATGGGCGCTGGTCACTGGTCTTCTGTCGTTAGTCATTTGTTATTGGCAATGCCTGATTTGCTCGACGGCCTGGTCATCAAAGCGCAGAGCGGCTTTTTCACCGTCCACACCGACGCCGGCGATTTCGTCTGCCAGGTGCGGGGACGGCTCAAGCGCAGGCGGCGCGACACCGACCTGGTGGCTGTCGGTGACCGGGTGCGCATCAGTCTGGCCGAAGATGGGAGCGGGATGATCGAGGAGATCGCTGAGCGGGAGCGGGCGCTGGCGCGGCTGGCTCCTCCACCGCGTGGGCGTGGCTCCCGCCGTTGGGACCGGGATGGTTACCTGGCCGAGCGCGAGCAAGTCATCGTCGCCAATCCCGATCAGGCGGTCTTCGTCTTCTCCTGCGCCGAGCCCTTCCCGAACCTGCGCATGCTCGACCGGTTGCTGGTGGGGGCTGAGATACAACACATCCCCGCCGTCGTGTGCGCCAACAAGATTGACCTGGTGGGCCGCCAGGAGGCACAGGCGCTCTTCGGCATCTACGAGGAGATCGGCTATCCGGTGCTCTACACCAGTGCCGTCACCGGCGAGGGGGTAGACGAACTGCGCGATACGTTGCGAGGGAGGCTTTCGGCGCTCGTGGGGCCATCCGGTGTAGGTAAAACCAGCCTGCTCAATGCGATGCAGCCTGGCCTGGGGCTACGGGTGCGGGAGGTGAGCCGTGCTACCCGCAAGGGCCGTCACACTACCGTCGTGCCCCAACTCGTCCCGCTGGATGTAGGCGGCTGGGTGGCCGACACCCCCGGTATCCGCGCTTTGGCCCTCTTCGATGTGGACCCGGAGGAGTTGGACGCCTACTTCCCCGACATCGCTCCGCTGGTGACCCACTGCCAGTTCTCCGACTGCACCCACACCGTCGAGCCGGGCTGCGCGGTCATCCAGTCGGTGGAGGAGGGACGGGTGAGCCGACACCGGTACGAGAGTTACGTGCGCTTGCGGGAGGAGCACCAGAAACTGGCGGATATGTACTGGTGGGGGATACGTGAGCAATGAACAATGAATCAATGAACAATGAACAATTGGAAACCTTTACTCTCCAACTGACAACTATCGCCCACGGCGGCGCGGCGCTGGGCCGGCACGAGGGGCGCGTTGTCTTCGTCCCCTACGCGCTGCCCGGCGAGACCGTGCGCGTCGAGATCACCGAGGACAAGGGCCGCTACGCCTTCGCCCGCCTGCTCGAAGTGTTGGAGCCCTCCCCCGACCGCGTTGCGCCCCGCTGCCCTTACTTTGGTCCCCCCGGCTGCGGCGGCTGCCAATGGCAGCACGTGGCCTACGAAGCCCAGTTGCGCTTCAAGGCCCAAATCGTGGCCGACCAACTCGCGCGTATCGGCGGCATCGCCGAGCCCCAGGTCAATGCCGCCCTGCCCAATGGTTCCGGCTGGGCCTACCGTAACCACGCCCAGTTCCATCCTGCCCCTGGCGGAGGACTTGGCTTTCAGGCTGCCTCGGCGGGACGCCCCCGAGGACGGGGGCTGCGAGCAGGAGACCATGGCGTCGTCGCTGTGGACGACTGCCTGATCCTTCATCCGCTTCTATCCGTACTCTACGCCACCCTCGACCTCGATTTTCCCGGTCTCCTCCGCCTCTCTCTGCGTGCCGGCACTGCCACTGGCGATCGTATGCTCATCTTCGAGACACAGGACGACCTGCCGCCGGCACTGGAGAGTGATCTGCCCGTCTCCTGCGTCCTACTCCTATCTGACGGTCGGCACGCTAACCTCATCGGCAGCAACTACATCACCGAGGTCGTCGCCGGGCACGCCTACCGCATCTCCGCCCCCTCTTTCTTCCAGGTCAACACCACCCAGGCCGCCCAACTGGTGCGCCTGGTGACGGAGTACCTCGACCTGCAGGGGAACGAGACGGTGCTGGATGCTTATTGTGGCGTTGGGCTCTTCACCGTCCATCTGGCCGAGCGCGCCGGCCTGGTTATCAGCGTCGAACTGGCCCCCGCTGCCGTCACCGATCTGCTGGAGAACACCGCTGAGTTCGACAACGTCGAGGTCATCGAGGGCCCGGTCGAGGCGGTGCTCCCCAACCTGGACGTTCCCCTCAATGCTGCTGTGGTGGATCCGCCCCGCGCCGGTGTGGACCGCTTCGCGCTCGACGCGCTGGTCGAACGTCGGCCTACTCGCATCGTCTATGTCTCCTGCGATCCGGCCACGCTGGCCCGCGATGCCAAGCGGCTGACCGCCGCCGGCTACCGCCTGGTCGAGGTGCAGCCGGTGGACATGTTTCCGCAGACTTATCACATCGAGAGCGTCTCGTTGTTCGTTTCCCAATCCCCAATCCCTTAATCTCCAGTCTCCACCATCTCCAGTCTCCACCATGCAACTCCCTTATCCCAATTGCGTATTAAATGCGGAAGGAGGTGAACGCAAATGAAATTACTCATCCGTTGGGTCATCACCAGCCTGGCTCTCTTCGCCGCCGCCTGGCTTGTGCCGGGCATCCGCGTCGAGGGAAATGCCTGGATTGTCTACGCAGTGATGGCCGTCATTCTGGGGCTGGTCAATGCGGTCGTGCGTCCGATACTCAAATTCCTGACTTGCCCGCTTATTATTCTCACATTGGGCCTGTTTGTCCTGGTCATCAACGGCATCACATTGTGGCTGGCCTCGGCCATTGCCGTTAAGTGGTTCCACGTCGGCTTCTATGTGGATGGCTTTTGGTCCGCCCTTCTGGGTGCGCTCATCGTCAGCGTCGTCTCCGTCGTCCTCTCGGCGCTGGTCAGGGAAGAGGATTAGATTCGCACGGAGGTACACGACAATGACTGACAACAACACACTGCGGCGACAACACGGGATCATTGCGGGCGTTTGTGGCGGCCTGGGTGCTTTTTTCGGGCTCAATCCGTGGTGGTTCCGCTTGCTCTTCCTGAT
>Ga0116200_10000429_pt1 | contig 13513 bp, 11 predicted proteins | sample Mar14436cmmetaG_FD_94478 | JGI IMG/M metagenome (GOLD analysis project Ga0116200, IMG submission 94478) | Marine hydrothermal vent microbial communities from Guaymas Basin, Gulf of California to study Microbial Dark Matter (Phase II) - Marker... ... | reverse complement strand
GAAGAGGCCGGGCTAGTCATTCAAAGGAGCGCCTGGGTTGCTGAGTGCGAACTCCTGGGCGGCGTTGAGCTCCTCGAGCAGCCCCACGAGCCTCTTGAACACCAGGGCATTTATCAGGGCCTGACCCCTCGGGCAGTTGTTGAAGAAGAAGTACGTCCTGTTGGTATCCCTCACCACGCCCTTGACCGCGTCGATGATTTCGTCCAGCTCTTCCTCGCTGTACAGGTAGTCGTAGCGGTCGTCCTTGGAGGAGTCGAACCACCTGGGGTTTCTGCCGTGAAACCTGACGTACCCCGTTTTTGATGTGGCCACAGGTAAGAAGGGATGAAGGCCCTTGAGCCTGGGTTCGTCCACTATGCAGTAGCCCATCCCCAGCTCCTTCAGGAGCCGAAAGGCGCTCGGGCGGTTCCAGCCCCTGTTCCTGAACTCCACCACCACATCGAAGTTCTGTAGTTTCTCCCGGCACCACTTGAGGTAGTCGCACGTGACCCTGTTCGGCCAGAAGGAGTAGGGGAACTGAAGCAGCACCGGGCCCAGTTTTCCCGCCTCCTTGAAGGGCAGGATCCCCTGCACGAACTGGTCGAATACCTCCGTGGTGTCCCTGAGGGTCTTTCTGTCCGTACCCTCCCAGATCTCGTGGGTCATCCCGCTGAAGCTGCGGACCACGAACTCGAAGTCGTCGGGAACCTTCCTTGCCATCGCCTCGGACGTCCTAGGGGAGGGGAGGCGGTAGTAGGTGTAGTTCACCTCCACGGTATCCAGCCCCAGGGTGTTTGCATAGTACTCGAGGACGTTGCGCTGCCGGAGGTTTGGGGGGTAGACCGTGCCGAACCAGTCCGGGAACTGGTAGCCGGAGGTGCCTATTCGGTACTTGTTCAGCTCACGCGGCCCGTAGGCACACATGATTTACCACACGGCCACTTTATGTCCCCTTGCTTTGGAACAAAAAGCTGAACCACGCCCTCATTAGATGCCACAGCTTTGACTCGACAACTGACAGCCGTCTAAACGCGAGCTGCCGGGCCCAGTCTACCAAGCACGCGAGACAACCCCGCCATGTGCCCTCCAGCTATCAGCCTATGCAGCATTGACGTTTCCAATGCTGGTTCTTTTCCCATCACTTTCTTGACCTTCTCTATTAGCCTATCTTCATCCAGTCCAACAATTGCATTCAGGACCTGAAAAAATGTTTTCGGTTTTGTCGGTCCAATCAACCGGAGAATTTCGTCAAAAGTCAGGTTCGTTACTAGCACCATTTTTATCAGGTCGTCAATCTCACTGATGCTTTGGGCCTTGCATTCGGGAACGGAGAAATTCTCGGGGCAATCTCGTACAACTAGTCCGTGGTGATCAAAACTCAGTAAGCCCACCCTGTCTACATTTTTGCAAAACGCCACACAAACAAAGGCCTTATCGTAGTTTCCCTCTGACACATATCCTTTCCTGTTGTCATTGCCCAGAAGCTGATAAGTCCCTGGGTAGGGTCTTTCAGATTCGACTTCCACAACGATGGCTTCATCCCTGTCACTGGAGTCCTTTCTGTCATCCTGTATTTTCCCAAAAATTCTCAGCATGGAAAGTTCGTAAAGAGTGGCCCCATTGTCAACGATCCCTGCATCTCTCAGTTTCCTCGTCAGAGGAGTCTTCCAGCAGGTGACATCTGGCACCCCTGGGCCGGTGAAGGGTGCTAGAACGGTGGTAAGGTATCCCAGCTTCCGAAAATAGAAGAGGGATATGAACTCACCAATGTTCTCCCCGACTTTGCCCCACATGGGGATGAGTAGGACATCCCGTCTATCGTATCCGGCGTTCCTGATCTGCTCCTCTATGTCACGCAATCGCTGTCTGCAGATTGTTTTCCAATAGCGCTCTGTCACGTCGTTCCCTGCCCTGAACTCGATAAAACGGATAAACATCTTCCTCAGCAGAATGTGTTTGTTTTCCATCCAATGGTCCAGAAAGGTTCGACATATAAAGGGCAGTCTCGTGGGATAAACACTATCTCCTACTTCCTCCTCGTACGAGTAATTGACCTTAAAACGATGCGTGTGAACACGTGGTTTCTGCTCATACGGATAAGGATACAAGTAAACGCGCGGGTCTTCACCATCCCACAGATGAGCAAGGATCAGGACTTTCATCTTAGGATCGCTCACTTCGAAGTGGACCACGCCGTCACTCACCGGCTCAATGCCCCACAGCATCTTCTGTCGTATCATGTCGCGAAATGCTGCAACCACGGCCCTCTCAAGATCTGGCATGCTGTCACCCCCTCTCAGCATAATCCCCCTTCAAGAAACAAATTACCTCAAGCGCGCGCGTCTGAACACCCACGGAGGGACAGGGTGGGGGTCCTGCCAGAGCCCCCTTCCCGAGCTCCGCGCTTCCTGTTCAAGCGTGAGAAGCTCCAAGCTGCGGCAGTACTTCCGGTACACCCATGCCAGCCCCGCCCTGACCAGCTCGTGGTTGACGCAAATCTCCTGCCCATCGTCGTCGTTCACGTACACCCAGCCCACCGCGCGTCCGTACCGGTCCCAGTCTATCACGTGGACCCGGACCTGCTTGCCAAAAACCAGGGAGCTCGTGAACTGCTTCGCTCGCTTTCCGAAGGGCTGTCGTGGCGACTTTTATGCAGCGGCCACTCAGGGTTTCCGCCGCGGAGGTCGCTACCAGGACAACTACTATCACAACTGCAATGAAACACCTTTCACCACTTCGCCTGACTCGCTGTGACATGCAAAAGCGCCTCAGCAATTCACGCGGAACGAAGCGTAGCCGACCTCCGTTGTCAGGCGGTGCTCCTTCGGCAATTTCTGAGAAGTTCACGTAAGTCCTTTTTTTGTGGCATTTCTGCACCTCATCCGGAGTATGCCGAAGACGGATTTGTGAGATACGCTCTAGTAGGCGAATTTTTCATAATTCAGCTTCTTCTTCATCTATCTCTCCATATTGGCGAGGAGCGATTCCAACAGACTCCACAACTAAGGGGTATTCTGCACCCTCCTCAGGTGATTCTATTCTTATGAGTTCGACGATAAAGTTCCACTGATCGCCATAATCAAAGAGAAATAGCATCTTCTTTCGGACTTTGTCAAAAACCTTGCTTATTTTTGTTCTTTTTACTCCTTTAAAGTGACTTTCTTCTCCTATATCAGCAAATAATTCATACCCTTCCGTTGATCTGGTCCACCTTTGTATGTTGTTATAAAACCCGAAAGCATGGTCGAAATAAAAATCGAAGCTGTCAACAATGGCTTCTGCTAAGTTGTAGAGCGTAAATCCTCCCGGAATTGCCAAAATTCTGTAAGGCGTCCCCGCAAGCTGTCCACGCCAACCGCTCAGTGTTGCCTTAATCAAGTATATCTTTTCGCCGTGTTTTGCTTTGCGCTTCTTCATTTAATTTACTCCTCCCCAAAATTTGAACTTATTCCCAGGTAGCTCTTCACCACGGCACTTTCCTCACAAACTCCTCGACCTCCCTCTGGACCACGGAGAGGTAAATCGCCGTGGTCTCTATTGACGAGTGTCCCAGCAGGCGCTGTACAACCGTGAGCGGCACCCCGTGTCTCAGCAGGTGAACGGCGTAAGAGTGCCGAAACGTGTGGGGATGCGCTCTGTCGTCCTTGAAGCCCGCAAGGTGGCAAGCAAGCCTCACCCGGCGATGCAGGGTGCTTCTGTTAGCCCTCGACCCGTTCCGCCCGGCGAAGATGAGGTCATCTGGTTTGGCTCCGCGCTCAATCGTTTCCGTCGAAAGCCTCGCCAGCAGATCATCCGGGATCGGGATGATGCGCTCGGCCGGTCTCGGGCCGGGTTTCCGGTCCCCGCCTTTGCGCCTTGGTTTCCTAAGGGTCACAACGCGGATCGTCTTTGCGTAGGGGTCCACGTCACCGAATCAGACGGCGAGGGCCTCCGAGACCCTCACCCCGGTCTTCCAGAGAAAGTCCACCAGCAGAGCGAGGTCCCTTCTGCCGTGGAGCTCGCAGGCCAAGACGGTGGCGTTCACCTCGTCCTCCCGGAAGTACTTGGGAAGGGGAGCTGAGGTTGCCCTGACGAGGGCCGTGACCTGCCTTATGAGCGACACTGGCTGTACCCCTCGCTTCGCAACATTTTCCAGGAATGTGGCAAAACAGCGGCCGATCGGCCGAAAAAAGGTCCGTTTTTCCTGGGCCGGCTCTTCCGGCTTTCTCCAGCTCTGGAGCGCGCTGGACGGGGCCTTCTGTCGTCAGACGGCGCATCCCGAGGTGCAACAAAATCTCGCTTTGTTGCAGGCGTTTCCTGTCCACTGCGCCTACCTGCATTGGTCCATGTCTTGAACTATGCGCTGCACCACAGTCTCTATGGCGACCTGAATTGTTCCGAAGTCACTGCTCTTACAACAATCGTCCTCGTTCATGTGTAGCTTACGATTCACCTGTATCATCAGCGATTTTACCCAGCGATCCCGTCTCAGAAACTTCATCGGAACATAGGTTCCTCCAAACGGACTGTCGACGCCGACCCCGAATCCCTGCTGCCGGAACGCTTCCTGGAAGCTCTCAGCAACGGCGCGGGCGTATGGTAGTCGTCGGTCCCCAGGCAGATGTCCGGTCTCGCGGAATCCTGATCGAGCTCGTAAGGCAAAGGTCTGGACGGAAAAGAGTGACAGTCCAGGACGAGGCACGTTGAAAACTTACCGAAGCTTGCAAGCACCATCTCTTCCATTTTCTGTGATGGGGCCGGTAGAATTTCTCCACAAGCGTCTCCCGTTCTTCCGCCGGCAGCGGCTCTGACCTCAGTGGCCTGCCGGACGATGTTCTGGTGTAGATCATCCCCATGCCCCTGGATGCCATGATCTCATCTTCGTCGTTCTCGAACCACTCGACGTCAACCACGAGCCTGCTGTGCCTGCAGACAACAGCCGCTCCACCCATTTGGACCACGCAGTGAAACAGCTGGTCCGTGTACCAATCGGTCATCTTTCTCAGCTTGAGGTCGAGTTCCTCATCGGACAAAAGCAAGGCGCTCCGTACCCAGCCGGGAATATGCGTCCCGCTATGCGGGATGTGACCCACTATCGGGATCGTCTGAACACGGTGGACAACGACGTCGCTCAGGCAGAGACCTCTGTTCCTCCGCGGCTTCCGGGGCACCAAACTACCTCATGTCCAGAGGGGATTTGGTTACCTGCTCATATCCATCCTTAACCGTTGATCAAGTTCAGCGGGCGATCTGCCAACACTCTGTCCATCTTCAAGAATCCTGTATTCCGTATCATTCCCCTGATGGATTGCTTTTATGCTTGGGCGATCAGTCCTACGGCCAACGGTCAAGCAGCTCCCGGAGGTACGCGTAAACGGGTCCACGGCGAAGGCGCTCATGCAGGAACTGGTTTCGATAGCTCCGCAGGCAGCCGTAGCAGCTGGAGAGCTCCCCACACCCACAGGCTCCGTTAACCCGCTCTAGGGCCAGCTTGAGGCAGCATCTCAGGAGAGCCTCCTCCTCCAACCGGGCCACCAGGCCCGCTCCACCTGGCACGTTGTCGTAGAGCAGGATGGGCGGAATGAGCTGGCCCTCTTCATAGGCTACAACGGCGTTAAGGTCCATTGGCGGGACCTCCAAGAGCTCGGCCGCCCCTTCGACCAGCGCGTAGGCCAAGGAGTAAGCAAAACCAATGGAGTCCTCTTGTACTGTTTGTGCCGCCAGCCCCGAGGGCATGAGGTGGAACTCCAACCGAAGCACGTCCGTGATGAACTCGTGCCCAAGGGAAAGTCGCTCCAGCGTGCCAGAGCACGGATGGCCGTAGGGAGTGGTGTGGGAGGGCCTCGCCTTGCGGTCTCCCGCTCCGCATTCCAAGCAGATGTAAAACTGCTCCCCACGCCTTCCCTCGCAAAGCACGACCATGCGGCCGGGCGAGGCCTTCGTGAGCGTGAGCAGAGGTGACGTCGAGCCCTGGGGCAGTACCAACCGGCCCGGAGGCGGACCCACGCCCCCAGCGAAGTAGGGTCGGGTAGAGAAAAGCCGCCGCGGCCGACGCTGAGGGTCCTTCGGCTTCTCACGTTTGGTGACAAAGCCAAAACGGGGCACAACGTAGCTCCGCGTGCGGACTGGGCAGCCGCAGGGGAGTGCCTTCTCCTCCGCTCCTCTCTCCCACTGAACAAACGTGTTGTGCAGCTCACACAGTTTGTAGCAGTAAATTGGCCAGGTCTTCTCTAGGACCTTTTTTAAACCATAGGATTTCCAGAGTTTTTTGTTAGCTATCACCTCGGTGGAAGGGGCAAACTCCGAAATGGCGATTTGCAAGTCTCGTTGAAGGGCGATGTCTGACGCCTCACGTGCGCTAGTGACAGCGGTTCGGTGAGTGTCTAACTCAACAACATCTACAGGGAAGCCGTACTTTGGGATGACTGCTTTCCGGGAAAGGAAAGAGAGCACGTCCTCATTCGCGATGGTCAAAGCCCGCGCTTGGGCCCAGCGGGCTGTGGAGTAGTCTCCTTGAGCAGCAGTTTCCTGCTCCAGGGTCTTGGCAATTCGGTAATCAGAGGCTACCTCCGCCACAGCCAAGGCCAAGCGTTCCCCCGGGTCAATGAGACGCTCCAGCCAGGTCCCATCGCTTAGCCCCAACTCGGAAGCCAGCTCCGCCGGGAGGATTTCGCGAAGGGCCTTTTCGAGACACTCACGCTGGTTCTGCAAAAACTCCTTGAGTGCGGAGAGCGTCGTCGGCTGCTCCCAATTCCCCACGAAGACCTCTACCGAGCGGAACCGTTCTGGGTGGGCCCGGAAGAAGGCCGAGAGCACCACCGCCGCGACATGACGCAGCACGAGCTTCTCGTTGCGCAGGGTTAAAGTAGGTGGCCGGACCCGGCCCTGCAGCATTCGCTTCGGATTGGTGAAGTGATACAGATCATGAGAGGAGCGGCGGCAAAAGGTGAGGGCGAACCCAGGCTCGAGGCGGCGGCCGGCTCGGCCCACTCGCTGTGCGTAGTTGAACGGCTCTGGAGGGACGTTCCGTAAGAACACCACTTCTAATTCGCCCAGGTCTACCCCTAGCTCGAAGGTCGTTGAGCAGCTGAGCACGTGGATCCGGCCCGCCTTGAAGTCCCGCTGGTATTCACGGGCCTTCTCATAACTGAGCTGCGCGGTGTGCTCCTCCACCCGGAGGAGGCCCGGCAGCTCCTCTTGGTACAACGCGCGGTAGTGGTCCGGCGGGAGGTCTCCCACGGTCACGGGTCGCAGCCGCCCGTAGCAGCGGAATTGAGAGCAAAGACCTCTTACTGAGAGTGATTGCAGTCGTCCGCAGGTGTCACAACAATAGACGAGATCTTTAGGCGAGAGAGGTATAAGCCGCCACCAAGCGGGATTTAGCCGTTTCGCGCCTTTGGCGGGGATGAGCAAGCGCTCGATTTCTGCGGGTGCGTGCTCATCATCTTCGCTCAGTGTCTCCCAAATCACCCGCAAAGTCTCAATTGCTAAGGATTGAGCCTCCTGTTCGGGTACCCCTTGCTCCATTAACAAGCGGCAAAGGAATCGGACCCGGCGCCCTCGGGGGCCAGCCCAATCCCGCACGCGTTGATCTCCCCGGGGTCTCCCCAAGCGGACCCGGATAGGAGACGCCGTTGGCCCCAGGTCAGACCAGTCAACGGTGACCCCCTCCTCCGCCTCAAGTTCAACAGCTTTCTCCCGGCGCAGGGTGTCCAGGAGATAGAGCAAGAGTGCACGAGCCTCCTCTTCGGATAGATTCCAGGGGGAACGGGTCAAAACCGTTGGGATCCTGATCCAGTCGGGGAGCTTGACTGTCCAGCGAATCAGGCCTACCCCTTCTAAGGAGATACGCTCTTCCTCTGTCAGAAACTCGCTGTAAAGGATACGCCACGCCTCCCGTCGTAACTCCAGCTCGCTGGCGGTGGCGGGCAGAATCCTACGCTCTCGCAGTAGGCTCCGCAGTTCCGCAGCAAGATCCTTTAATGACAGCCCTTCTTTCCCGGCCACCAGGGCGAGCCGCCGGGCAGCCTCGAGCAATAGATGGCGATGCAGAACATCACGATAGGAGGTTTCCAGGTACCAAGCGAAGAACGCTGCCTCTTGTCGCCCATCGGCGAACGCGAGAACTCGTCTCTGTCCTGGTGGAAGATGTTGGTGCAGCGTCGTGGCAATGACGGCATGGGGACCCTCGCCCCCATAAATCACCTCGCTCACGGGGTCTTTCCCTCCGGCGGTGTAGCCGCAGGCCGAGCAGCGCTTCAGCTGGTCCGCCCGTGTCTCGTCATCGGGCGCAGGCTCAATAACGACGGGTAGTAGATCCGAATTTGGATGGCCGCAGGGCGGCGGGGTGAGCCGCGCTCCCCCCATCGAACCGCAGCGAACGCAGAGGAGGCGCACATCCCCCGGAGAGTCTCCCTCCTCACCTCTGTCCCCCTCTTCTAGGGGGCGTAGATAGCGCACGCCGAAGTCCTCACGACTGGGGTCGCGGACCGCTTCCGTCCACCGTGCCTCCCGAACTTGCCCGACGAGGTAGTGCTGGCCGCACTGGCGGCAGAGGGCGACCTCGAAGACCGCACCCTCTCCGGTGTCCACGCCCTCTGCCCGCTCGAGGAGAACTTGCTTCTCGGGCCGGTAGCGTACGAAAGCTCCCTCCAACGACCGCAGGAAGAGGTGATACCGAACGGCCAGAAGCGGGGTGCCCGTCTTCGGGTCTCGGGCCCGGACGAGCAGCCTCAAGAGCCTCGCAAGAGCCGCACTCCTCTTCGCGGGCAGCAATTCCGGGAAGATATCGTCTGCCAAGTCCCCCACTTCCCGCACCCGACCGCCCAGCTCCCACTGCAGCCTCACCGCCCGACGGTCCCGCAAGAGTAGATCCCCAACCCACTTCGCCCACACCTCTTCGTCGCCTGCAGCAGTAGGTAAAGGGACACCAGCCCGCTGGCTCAGTGCCCTGAGTCGCTCGACAGCCTCGGAACTAGCGCCCCCCTTGAGCAGCTCCACCAGGGCCGAATAGTCCTCTACGTCCAGTGTTACAGCTACGGCCGACTCTGGCTCTTTAACGGGTTTCACCTCGCTCAGCACAATGTTATCTTCGGAGAAGGGCTCGCCGAAGAGTTCTTCCGCGAAACGGGCCACCGCGGCCCGATCCTCCTCACCCCCAAGTAGAGTGGCGCTGGTGGCGATGCAGCGGAAGGGCCCAGAGCGCCCGCCTGCCCGGAGCCGTTGCTTCAACCGGCGGATCAGCAAAGCCATCTCCGTACCGCGGGTGCCCCGGTACTGATGGACTTCGTCGAGCACAAGAAAAGTCCACCACCGCGCCCGCCCGTTGTCAAAAAGCGGGCTGTCGTCCGGCCGCAAGAGCAAATACTCCAGCATACTGTAGTTCGTGAGCAGGATGTGAGGCGGGGTCTCCCGCATTTCGCGGCGGAGAACCAGCTCCCCCGGGAGCCGTCGCTCCAGGTGTTCCTTCGCCTGCCGCCTGTCATCTTGCTCGTCCTCGGGCGTCTCTCCGATGTATTGCCCGAAAGTAAATCGAAAGTTGGAGCCGAACTCCTCGAGGCGCAGACAGAGCTCCCCCAGCCGCTCGCGCTGGTCGTGGGCCAGGGCGTTCATCGGGTACAGGATGAGCGCCCGCACTCCGGGTCCCAGCTGCCCGCGGCGGAACTCGCGATACAGGTGGAGAAGGATCGCATAGAGGAAGGCCTCCGTTTTGCCGCTACCGGTTCCTGTGGCCACTACAACGTTCTGTCCACTCGCCACTCGGCGGATTGCTTCTTCCTGGTGGCGATAAAGCGGACCTCTTAAAAGCGCTTGCTGGAAGCCCTTATCGGGCAATTCATCCTCATCGAGGAGCTCCTCAAAGAGCTCACGGGGCGTCCGTCCCCGGCGAAACGGGGGCGTGGCCTCGATGTATGGCCCCCGGCTGAGGTTTTCCTTATTCAACGCGTCCTCAAACGAAGTCCGCAGGGCCGGATCGCGGAATGAAAAAGTCGTTAGCAGATAGCGCCGATACCGCTCGACGATCTGCTGGGACAGCTCTAAAACGTCCATAACTATTTCAGTTGACTTACCAACCTCCAATGCCGTTCCCGGACATGTCGGCGAAGCTCTTCTTCTCCAACTTCGCGGAGATCGAACCGCGCCCCACACAGCTGACATACTTGAAAACGGGGCAGATCTCTGTATTTGACCATCTTGGAACGAATCTTCTCAGGATTGTCCACTATACGAAATTTCACACGACCGCCGTGGCTCATAGGATGATGGACTTTTTCCACATGCTGTGTAATTGCACTGGTCGGATTCCTCGGGTCATTTCCCTCCACATACTCACCGCAGTAAGGACACTCGTAGATACAAGGGGGAAGTTCGGGAACCAGTTCTCGCATTTCACGGTAAGTTGGCTCCCGATAAAGCTCCTCTCTATGGGTGCAGAAAATGTGATCCAGGAGGGCCTCTGCCTCTAAAGCAGTAAAGCCACAATGCCAGCAGCCGAGCCGGACCTCTAGCCGTCCGATTTCAACTTCGTATTTTCCCTCAGGAGTGTCGAACTGAACAAACATGGATGTCGTCCCTGGCCGCTGGAGAGGCTCGGCGTCGGTGAACTCCCACAGCGGGATCGGAACATGAGACGAGCTCGCCTGGACCACAACTGGGCGCAGATCTCCTTGGAAACCGAAGCGAGCCCGACGCATGCCCGGCGGAAGACGCAGCCACAACGTCTTGCCCGACGTCGCCTTAAAATCACTTCGGGTCAGAGAGAGTACCTCGGCTTGCCACTTCAAGCCCTCGTCTTCCTCTCGTTCGCGGTCCTCGCCCTCCGTCAACGCCCACCAAATCCGAGGGACGTAGACCTCAACTTCAACCGCAACGGGCTGAGTGGAAGGAATCTCCCTTCCCGCCGTTACCCGCCAGCGAGTTCGATCGAACGCCGGGTCCGGTGGGAGTTCCACAATTGTCCGGTGAAGCTCCTTGCGGATCTCTACGCGCAGGTCTCCCAAAGGCTCTACCTGACATCCCGCCTCGTGATGGAATTCTACTCGAGCCGGTCCGTATCCGGCAGGTCCGGGGATTATTATGGGCCCTTCCGGCACCACCCGAATCGCTTCCAGCGCCCTCAGGAAACGGAAGTCTAAGCTGTCGACCAGCTCATCTGCGCCGTTGTAAAACCGAAGGAAGTACCAGCCTCCGCGGCGGGCAGCTAGTTCTGAGGGCAGGCGTTGGACTTCTTGCTGCGGATCTGGTCGGCAGGAGGCCTTCCACCGCCCCCGGCCGGGCCCCTCCTCGCCGACCACGACCGTGGCAATCTCTTCCCAAACGCTTCGGTCCGCCCGCACCTCCGGCGGGTCCTTGAACAGAGGGCCAAAGAGCTTTCCAGCATCCTGCAGCTGTCGGCCCACCAGCTGAAACTCGATCCTCTGCCAAGGAACCTGCTTTCTTCCGTTGACCAGGAAGCACACCCGATGGTCCTCGGACAGATCGAAGTAGTGGGCCACATAACCAACGAGGGCCACCGGTTCGGGTGCGATCGGAGGAACACCGACCCGCCACCAGTCCTCAGGCACGATCGCGAGATACCAACCCGTGGACACGCTCCGAACTCGTCGACCTGCCTCGAGAGCTCCATTTAACTTGAACAGGAGCCCTTCACCTCGGGACAGTCCTCGAAAAGCCAGGACGGTTCGTTTCTCACCGCCCTCGATCCACGCAACCTCGACGTCATCCTCAATATTCCGAAGGAGCCAACCTGTATCGCCTTCCCGCTCCAAGAGGGAACCCGCTTGCCATACCTCCAGCTCCGGCCTCTCCACCAGCTCCTCCGGGAGCGTCAGCAACAGCTTCCACTCACCACCCCGCTTGAGACAGAGCACCTCCGCTTTCCTAGTGGGTGGCAAATATGAAACGCCATCCGTTTTCGGTACTGCCGTGACATGGGGCGATGCCCCGCTAGTTGCCGGTTCTGCACGAGGTCTTCCACCTCGCTTCGCGGGAGGTACTCGTCGAGTTTTGGTTGCCGTAGGGAAGGTCCGGACTCCATGTCCCTTCACCTGGTTAGGGACTTTCGCAGAGGGCGGTTGTGTTTCCGGTGGCTCTGCCGTGATCCTGAGCCGAATGTTCCTGAGTTGTGATTCAAAAACGGCGAGGCGCTCGTCCATTTGAGCCAAGCGGGCTTTTGCCCACTCCCAGGTTGAAGATTTTTCCTCGATCCTACGCTCTATTCTTTGAAGCGTATCCCTCAAGCAATTTACGTGTTCTCTAATCATTTGTATCTCTTCCGCAACGTGAGCGGTTTGCTTCTGCAACTCGTTGCCCTGCTGGAGACACATATGTGAAGTATCCCCTATCAGTTCGCGAACCTGAGAGATCTCTTCTTTGATGCCCTTCAGCCCCGCCCTGTGCTCTTTTATTAGGGGATCTAAAAGACGTCTTAGGAGAGCAACCGGATTTAACACCATAATTGCGCGTTCTACTTAGTTTTGCCCAATCCTCTTTTGGTGGCTGCGTTCCATTCCTTCCTTCGTGTCATCCTCCGCGGGCTCTAATTATCTCACCTCAAACATCACAAAACAACTGTTCCTCCTATGGGAAATCCTTCGCTCCCAGAGCCCCTTTCCGATGCATCCTTCACCCTGCCGAAGGCGTAGCGCCTGTGGCAATCAAAGGCTATATAGTTCATCGTGCCCTCCTTTGAGTCTTTTCCAAAGCCTACCACATCTTGGGAGGGCACGCGCTTTCATGGAATCGCGAGAGGTTGACAGTGCCCTTATCTCTTTCTTCGTTTCATGGAGTTGGGGTCTCTTGGTACAATGAAAGAAACTTCAGAAGGAGGGAGAAGATGGCTGTTTTGAGCGACGAGGCTAAAAGGATGATTAGGGAGATGAGCCCCGCGGTAGTGGGGACAGCAAGCAAGGATGGGACCCCCAACCTCTCCCTCAAGGGTTCCTTCAGGGTGCTGGATGACGAACACGTGGCGTTTGCCGACATCGCCTCTCCTCAGACCGTTGCCAACATCAGGGAGAACCCCCGCGTGGCGGCGATCGTCTTTGATGCGTCTCAGCGTAAGGGCTGCCGGATCTGGGGAAGCGCGGAGATTCTCACAGAGGGGGACCTCTTTAACTCCATGAAGGAGGAGTTTGCCCGTCGGGGGATGGAGGTGAAACACGTGATAAAAGTAAAGGTTGAAAGGGTGAAGATGCTTTGAGGCGAATCGAAGTCGAAAACTTCGAGATCAGAGATCTGAGCGAGCTGATTGAGGCCTTTACCGCTGGCAGGCCAGGCTCAGGGCTGCAAGCAAGAGGGGACCCCATAGCCCTTCAGCCCAAAAGGTATCCCAATCTGAGCAAGGCCAGGGTGCATGTACTGCTTGAGCCCTGGTGTGAGCAGAGGGGACTTAGATGCCCCAGTGTATCCACCATTGGTCGGATCATAGCCCGGGCGCCGGACAGGATGAGGCATGTCCCCATGAGGCTTGATGCCCGTGGGAGGCCGAAGCCTGTGAGGCGCAGGAAGAAGCTGAGGAGACCCAGGGGGATCGAGGCGGGGGCTTTGGAGTTTT
>Ga0116200_10000428_pt1 | contig 13514 bp, 12 predicted proteins | sample Mar14436cmmetaG_FD_94478 | JGI IMG/M metagenome (GOLD analysis project Ga0116200, IMG submission 94478) | Marine hydrothermal vent microbial communities from Guaymas Basin, Gulf of California to study Microbial Dark Matter (Phase II) - Marker... ... | reverse complement strand
CTGACTGGATGTATACGTCATCGGACTTTATATTCTCCAGTATAGATAGGAGAATACGTGAATTAAGGAGGAAAGCTTATGACCTACTCTCAGAACTCGCTACCCTTCTCACATCATCTTTTGAGTATGAACAAGCATCTAGGGTACAACTACTGGAGTTGGCATTGAATGCTTGTAAAGATATATACACGCATATTCCCTCAGCCGAGGAAATGCTCGAGGAAGCAATTGTCATAAAGATTACAAGGAAGATTCTAGAGGAAAAGAAACTTGAAATCTTAGAAAAGATTGGAATAGATAAGAAAATGCTTAACATTTATCAAAAACTTTTAAACAGCTCCGAGATAGACGAGAAGTTTGTAGAAGAGCTTATGAAAAAAGAGTATTGTAAGATATATCCTACAGTTTGCAACGACATTCTTGAGGAAGTCGAAAACGTGGAAAAACTTGAAGCATTGAAGAAAGTTATCGAGATATACCTCAAAAGGTTTCCGAATCCCACCTTTTTAAGGAAAAGGATCGGCGACATTGAACTTTCAGTATTTGTTGGCGAAAAAATGCATACTGAAGCCCTCAGGGAGGAGATACTCAGAATTAGGGCCGCTATAGAGATTCTTGATATTAGCGCTTCGGAAGCTGCTGTTCTCGTAGCACATAAGGCGGTTAATAGAGAAGATGTCGAAAGCGTGATGGAAAGGTACGGGATGAAGAGGGTAGAGATACCAAGCTACGTTCTTGAGAATATCGAATCCGCAATAGAAAGGATAGATCAGGAGTTAAACGAGAAAATTGATAAAATAAAATTACTACTGCTATTTCTCATGATCGACTACCATATTAAAAAGAAGAAGATAATGATAGACGACCAACTATATATAAGACTAGTTAGTGAATTGGAAAACCTAAGGATGAAGAGACTCGAGGCCAGGATGATACCCTCAGATAGGAGATTTGAGACGATTAAGGATATAGTCGATGACACTGAAAGAATCCTGAACGCATTGAAAGAAAACTACAACATTCTACAGAATATCGGAAAGGAGCCGAACATCGAGAAAATATACCTTGACGAGGAACATATGCTGAAGATCATAGAAGAATTCGTAAATCTAGGGAAGAATGTGTTATGTTTGCAACCATTTCTTGAAAGTCTATTAAATGCTCAAAGCCATATACAAGGGCTAACCCTTCTACATAACAGAAGGGTATTTATAGCCGATGGTTGGATTCCCGAGAAGTATGCTAGTTATCTCGAAAAAACGTTAATTTCTAGGATTCCAAGGATAATCTATTTCAGAATAAGAGATGTGGTTATAGGAGAAGAAGTGCCAACCCTCTTGCGGAAAAGAGGAGTCCTAAGGCATTTCATACCTTTAACCCTGTTAAGAGGTGTCCCGAACTATTGGGAGCTAGATCCTACACCAATCTTCACATTTCTCTTTCTCGCTATGTATGGATTAATGTTCGGTGACGTTGGACTAGGAGCAATAATATCGATTTTCGGGCTATGGCTATACAAGACTAAGAAGAGGATTCTCGGTATAAGTGAGGAAGGAGTAGAGAGTCTCTCCGTCCTATCAATCTTTGCAGGTATTTCCTCGATAATTTTCGGCGTTTTATATGGGATGGTTTTCTTGGCCGATATATTTCCAACCAGAGTTTTAAAGCCTGTCCATGACCCATATACCATTATCGGAATAGCCCTACTCTTTGGGGTCATCCAGCTAATAGCTGGAATGATTATAAACATTATAAACGATATAAACGAGAAAAACTACATGCACGCCATATTTGGAGGTACGGGATTAGCCGGTCTAGCCTATTATACCAGCGGAGTATATTTGGCGTACTTGATCATAAACTCAGGATACAACCTTGGTATCCTGGCTTCCGAAAAAGCTCTACCATTCATTATAATCATAGTCTGCGCACTGCTGCTGGTATTCCTTTCTGCATTCTTCAGATACTTGGACTCGAGGGAGACAGATGATCTGGTCGATGGATTTATAGAGTTGTTAGAAATGATAATAGCATACCCTGCCAACTCATTATCCTATATTAGACTCGCGGCATTCGCTATAGCACATGAAGTATTCGGTATATTGGCCGCAGAATTGTCGCTAGCACTAAACCCTCTTGTAAGCTATTTCATAACGAACATTTTAGTGTTATCTGTTGAAGCCTTTGCGGTAGGTATACAGGCATTAAGGTTAACTTACTATGAGTTTTCAACAAAGTTCTTTAGAGGAGGGGGACTGGAATTCACGCCAGTGTCCACAAGTAAGATAGTATTAACACAAAAGTAAAGTTTATTAGCTTTAAAGAGATAATACACGATGTACATAAGAGAAAGGGGAAGTTGATGAACTTAAGCCCTAAGAAGCTGATTGATGTTTTAATTATCCTTAACTTCATCATTGGCCTCTCAATAATCCTGATCCATGTATACGCTTCGACGAAAAATGTAGCCCAGGATAGGAATTCCTCTGTGACAATAGATCCAGTTGCAGTGGGGCTAGCATCAATAGGAGCAGCAATCTCAGTGACAGGCTCATGTATAGCTGCTGGTTTAGCTCTACGCTCAGTTGCATCTGCAGGTTTCGCTGCATCAGCTGAGAAACCAGAACTTAGATCTTATATGATTATCATAGGTGGATTAGCTGAGGGTATCGCTATATATGGTCTATTAATCGCGATGATGATTTTAAGTAAGATCTAACACAAGATTTTTAATGAACCTCTTATAATTTCGGGACGAAGTTCCATCTTTCTCCCAAGGATTATTCTCTCCAGATTTCTCATTTCGGTATATGAGGAAAACATATAATAGTATACGAAAAACATATTATTCTTGTTTCTTAAAACTAACTTTTTAAGCTTTCTAATGAAGACGTTTTCTGCAACCTCAACCAGGTGAGTATACTCCCTATTTTCTATATACTCTTTCACCTTCTCTTGGCTTAACTCAAGAATTCTAGAGATCTCTTTCATTCTTAGTCTCGTAGCATTGCAGATTGATAAAAGCTTATTTACCTGTTCTTCTCCCAGCACCATATACCAATAAATAAGCGTAATTATTCTCTCAAGATAAGCCATCTGGAATATTGTCTTTTCTAGGTTTCTTAGAGAAGAGAAGTAATACTCATAGTACTTAATATCCAGCAGTACCTCTACTAGGAGAATAGGCTCTATTCTCCCTTTAAGCCTTTTGAGGTGATGCTCGATATCTAACGGTGTTTTTCTCAGATGCTCTATTAGCTCTCTTTCGCTGTTTAAAGATATTAGGACATTCTTGTCTATAAGGAACTCATAAGGATAATAGTATTCCATGCCCTTGATACCATGAAGGTACCTTAGTTTAGCCTTTATATTCTCTACTTCAAGCCTTTCTAGAAATGCTCGGAAAAAGCTAGAATATTCTGGTGCTACCTTCTCTAAGAAAAGTATTCGATTGACAAATTTCCTTACGATATCATTGAGTAGTTCTTCAACAGAATTCTTTTCGATCGAGACATTATATCCCAGCTTGTTCAAATCAATCTTACCCTGGACTAGCATATCATAATCCTCGCTTTTAAGGAGGTGCAGGTGTAAACCATATGTTCTCGTAATTAAATAAACCTTCATAGCCTTTCCTTCGCCTCACTGAATCCCTTAAGCTTTACAAATTCCTCTATCATTTCCTCTTCGATTCTCTCCTCAATATAGCTTATATATTCCTTATACATGGGCATAACTGATTTCTCAAGACTATTGACTATTCTATTAATATAAGCTAGTTGTTCACTCAGTTTCTCAATAGCGACCTCTAAGTTTGCAATGTCAATGAGTGCTCTTATAGCACGCCAAAGTCTTTTAAAAACCCTTAGAAACTCTGGATCATTGATCTTGCTGAGATCAGGCTCCTCAAATATTCTTGCCTGTGGTACAATGACTCCTTGAACACTTGTAGGTAAGATTTCAATCTTGGGAGGAGTTACAAGACTTACCATTGAATGGAAATTTATATCGCCTCTTAGCAGTCTAAGTCTTGAAACATCCTCCAAAGCCCTTATATATTCATGCTCGATGTTCGCTCTTTCACTAAGCTTTCTTGAGAGTAGAAAAATTTCCTTTACTAACTGCTCTCTTCTCATTTCTAGTACGCTCTTACCTCGCTCGATCATTTCAAGCTTCTGCTTTAGGCGTATTAAAGTTCCTCTAGAAACCGGAAGGAAACGTATCTCTGAAAGACTCATGCTTATCTCCTATATTTTGGATGATATTTCTCAATAACACTTCGAGGTATCCTTACCAGCTCTTCTTCAGGGAGCACAGACAAAACTTCCCATCCAATATCTAATGTCTCATCAATAGATCTGTTCTCATAAACTCCTTGATTAATAAACTTTTCCTCAAATTCATTAGCAAACTTCAGATATTTTCTCAAAATTGAACTCAATCCTATTTCGCCAATAATCCTAGCAAGGTCTCTTGCCTTGATACCCCTAGCGTATGCATCGTATAACTGATCAGCTAATGCCCTATGATCCTCTCTCGTCTTACCCTTCCCTATACCAGACTTCATAAGCCTACTCAGGCTCGGTAGGATATTTATAGGCGGATATATACTCCTTGAGTATAATTCCTGACTCAGAAATATTTGACCCTCCGTAATATATCCTGTAAGATCAGGTATCGGATGTCTTAGATCGCCTCCAGGCATCGTTAGCATAGGCATAAATGTTATGCTACCACTTTTGCCATTAATGATACCCGCTCTTTCATATATTGTAGCCAAATCCGAATACATGTATCCGGGATAGCCCATTCTCCCCGGGACTTCTCCTCGGGCGACACTCATTTCCCTTAAAGCCTCACAGTAGTTAGTCATGTCTGTCACGATGACCAGCACGTGATAACCCAGATCGAATGCGAGATATTCTGCGACAGTTAAAGCTATCCTAGGCGTCAATAACCTCTCAACAGGGGGATCCTCGGCAAGGTTAAGTATCGCAACCAATCTTTCAATAGCTCCCGACTCTCTGAACTCTTTCATAAGGTACTCAGCTTCTGTGCTACGAAGACCTACTCCGCCAAAAACGATAGCGAAATCCCCCTTTCCTCTAACAGTCGCCTGACGCACTATCTGGGCAGCCAGAATATTATGTGGTAGACCAGAGACGCTGAATATTGGAAGCTTTTGTCCTCTTACAAGGCTTAGCATCCCGTCTATAGCGGAGATACCAGTCTGTATGAACTGAGTTGGATACTCTCGTATAACAGGGTTTATGGGTGAGCCGGAAATCTCCCTTTTCTCGCCCGAAAGGATAGGTGGAAGATTATCTATCGGTTCAAATCTTCCATTAAATATTCTCCCAATAACCTCATCTGATAATGGAATCTTAAAGATGGTTCCAGTTAAATGGACTAGCACATCCGTTTGGAGACCTTCCTCACTACCAAGAATCTGTATAACGGCTAGGTTGCTAGACGTTTCGAGAACCCTGCCAAATCTCTCCATACCGTCCAAGCCAATAACTCTCACGATTTCGTCATAACCAGCTTCACTAACGCCTTCAACGATCATAAGAGATCCCTTTATCTCCTTTACGCCTCTATAGACTTTACCGTGAACATTGGAGGAGAGAAGCTTATAGAATTGTTGCTCTGCTATTTCCATCATTTCACCAAGGCAGTTCTACATTATATTTTTTAGCTAATGCACTAAGCGAATCCATAACTTTTTTGTAGAGTTCCTCCACAGCCTTCATCCCTCTCTCATCTTCCTTAACTCTCTTCATCTCCGAAACCTCAGGGAGTTTAATAATTTCCTCTATTGGAATGTTTTTTTGTATAAGAAAATACGCTTTATCGAAGAAATCCATAATCATTTTTAGCAGAAGATACTGTTTCTTAGGGATGCAGAATACATCTTCCCCTTCCAGTGCAGTCTGCCTTAAGAAGCCCTCTTTCAAAATGTCCGAAACAAGCAAGAAAAGCCTCTGATCATCTGGTAATGCTCCTTCACCGACAACAGAGGCTATAGCCTCTATTTCCGATGAAACTGTTAAGAGCCTAAGGGCTCTTCTTCTATATTCTCCAAAGTTTTCAGCTATATTCTCCCTCCACCATGTTTCAACTATTTCAGCATATTGACTGAAACTTCTAAGCCAATTTATGGCTGGAAAATGCCTCCTATATGCCAGTTCAGGGTCTAAAGCCCACATTGTTCCAACAAATCTGAGCGTGTGTATTGTCACTGGCTCGTTAAAGTCTCCTCCTGGAGGCGATACAGCGCCGATTATCGTTACAGAACCCTCTCTTTTAGGATTGCCTAATGGTATTACACGACCCGATCTTTCATAGAACTCAGCCAGCCTATCTGGCAGGTAAGCCGGATATCCTCTTTCAACAGGCATCTCGCCCAGTCTACCAGATATTTCTCTTAAAGCTTCAGCCCATCTAGAAGTTGAATCGGCAATTAATGTGACATTGTATCCCATATCTCTATAGTACTCAGCCATAGTTACGCCCATATATATGCTGGCCTCTCGCGCCGAAACAGGCATGTTTGATGTGTTCGCTATAATTATACTCCTTTCAATAATAGGTCTTCCAGATTTAGGATCTTTTAATCTAGGAAACTCCATAAGCATCTCTGCTATCTCATTCCCTCGCTCTCCACATCCGATGTATATAACTATCTCAGAGTCGCTATACATGGAAATCTTGTGAAGCGTGACTGTCTTCCCAGTACCGAATCCTCCTGGTATACATCCTGCTCCCCCCTTAGCTATTGGGAAGAATGTATCGATGACCCTCTGTCCGGTGAAAAGCGGCATCTCGCTTGAAAGTCTCTGATGGTATGGTCTAGGAGTCCTCACAGGCCATTCTTGAAGCATGGTAAGAGGCTTATTTACTCCTTCCGGTGTTTCTATGTATCCTATGGGTTCACTTACTGTGTACTTTCCCTCATATATCTCTTTTATAACACCCCCAGTGCCTTGAGGAATCATTATTTTATGGGATATTAGAGGGGTTTCCTCTACTTCGCCTATAATGTCTCCTGGTGATACCTTTGCACCCTTTTTTATTACTGGCTTGAAAAACCATTTCCTTGTTCGCGATAGGGGATTTACTTTGATACCTCTTCTTATAAACGGTCCAGTGATCTCTAAGACTTTCTCTAATGGTCTCTGAATACCGTCAAAGACGCTTGTTAAAAGACCTGGCCCTAGCTCGGCTACAAGCATCTTACCCGTAGCATACACGGGTTCGAAGGGTTTTAAACCCACAGTGGATTCGTAGACCTGGATTGTAAAGTGATCTTCGAGAACTCTAACTACTTCCCCTATTAAGCGCTCTTTCCCTACCTCTACAACCTCTCCAATTCTGATATCAGGGATACCCTTCGCTATTACCACAGGTCCACTTATCTTCTCTATCTTTCCAAGTCTGTCGGGCGCCAAAATAGTCACCAGAAACTATGAAAGTAAAGTCTTTCACCTATTTATTTTCTTATATTAGTCTAGTCGAGAGATACTATTATGGGGAAGGGATTTTCTAACTGGTAACTTTCTATTTCCTTCCGAAACCTATCATAGTACTCCTTTTCAATAAGAACGATCCTTATTATCTTACGAGATCTTTTAAGAAATCTCAGTAAATTATCCCGGTCATTAATTACTAAAGTATCTACATTAAACTTTTTGAAAATCTTCACAAAACTCTCTGAACCCACAGCGATTAATGTTATTTTCTACACCCATTTCATTTTATGTTTAATCAAATTTATATTATCCCCTATAATATAGTATTCTTAGGTGATTTTATGAGGCTTTGGAAGCTTAGGCTAGCAATGCTAGTCACAGTCACCTTGATTATAGGATTGTCAACGCTGGCTCTAGCCTTCATACTAGACATTATGGGTATGGGAAACATCTTTATGCTCACAGTCCTTGTGATTGTATTCAATCTAGCACAGTGGTTATTCGCACCATATTTGATCGACATCTTCTATAATGTGAGAGAAGCTGATCGATACTTCTATCGGAAGATTCATGACATGCTAATCCGTCTATCCCAGAGAGCGGGCATATCTACACCAAAGTTGATGATAGCCGACATACCTATACCTAATGCTTTCGCATATGGATCCCCGCTAACTGGGAACAGGATAGCAGTCACTAGAGGGTTACTTAACGCATTAAACGATGAAGAAATAGAGGCAGTGCTTGGTCACGAGCTAGGACATTTGAAGCATAGAGACGTACAGGTAATGATGCTTGCCTCGGTGCTTCCTTCATTATTTTATATATTAGGACGCTCACTAATTTTCTCCTCCTATTTCTCGGACAGAAGCGAAGAGGATAGAGGAGGAGTAACCATACTTATACTCGGTTTTATCAGCATGATTATATACTTTATACTCAGTTTATTCGTGCTACACTTGAGTAGACTCCGTGAATACTATGCTGACAGTTTTAGTGTTCAGGTAGCACCTACTCCTAGAGAAGGGGCGAGAAACCTTATGAACGCATTAGTTAAGATAGTCAAGTGTACACATACGCTTAAATCTCAGGGTGCCCCACTGAGAGTTCTCGGCTTTAAGGAACTGTTTATATCTGATCCAGACGCTGTAGACAATGAAATAATTGCCATATCAAAGTTTACTAAAGAAGATATAACAGTGAGTGATATACTAAATGAGAAGATTACATTAGCCGATAAGATTATAGAAATCTTCTCGACGCATCCTAATATCGTTAATAGACTTAAAGCACTGTACGAGTATGTAAAAGAATCTTAACCTAATTTTTTACTTACCCTTACAAATCTTTGATAGATGATTAACATTGCATGGAAATAATTTATTAGTAAGCCCTAACCTAGAATGCGCTCTTAAGTTTTTGAAGGAACATTTATCTCGAAAAGCCTTGATCCTGATTATCGGTAACTGCTCTATTGAATACTATGGACGAGCAAGCTCCAAAATCTCGTGGGGCGATAGATTAACAATTATAAAGGATGACAGCGCAGTTATTATACATAGACCTTATGGATATGAACCCGTGAACTGGCAACCAAGTGGGTCATATGTTGATTCATATATTGACTCAGATTTTCTTTTTCTAAGGATTATTCGTAGAAAGCCAAGAGAAAAACTCCTCGTGAAGTTTAAAGAGATATACTTCTTATCCTCATGGAAACTAGAAGACCATGCTAAATTCCATATGTTTGGAGAAGAAGAGGATCTTAAACAGGCTATTCTTAAAAGACCAGAAGTTATAGAAGAAGGACTGAAGATTATTGAAACGGAGAGAAAGGTTAGTACAGGATACATAGATATCCTAGCTAAGGATTTAAACGGTGTATTAACTGTAATCGAACTTAAGAAAATTACAGCGGGAGAAGAAGCTGTTGCACAGCTCCTTTCTTATGTTAACTCACTGAGAAAAGAAACAGGTCAAAATGTTAGAGGAGTTCTTGTCGCACCTAAATTTACAAAACGTGCCCTTTTACTCCTCAAGAAACATAATCTTGAGTATAAAAAATTAGATTTGAAAACAGTTATTAAAACGTTATATTATAAGAACGGTTTGACGGAGTTTCTCGAATCTTAAGTCTAATCTATATTGTTACCACACAACCATTTTCTCTGCTCAAAGTTTATTAATTACACTTTTCCTTTTTTGCTTGGTGGCATAAATGTCAAAGGGAGAATACATGCTTAAAGAGCTAACAGAAGGACCTGATGGTATACTGCGAACTTTGAAAGAGGCTAAAAGGGAAGTACTAAATTCCAAGGAGCTTATAGAGTCAAAAGGTCTAAATAAGAGTTTTATTATAGGTAGTGGCACAAGTTTTCATGCAAGCCTATTTCTTCAAATGTTGCTCACCAGATATACAAATCTCCACGTCGCAGCTGTTCCTGCCTCCGAATTCAAAGAGTGGACACCGCTGGCCAGAAATGATTATTTTCTAATCGGCTATTCCCAGTCAGGAGAGAGTAGCGACATAGTTGAGGCCGTAAAGATCGCTAATGATAAAGGAATTCTTTCAATAAGCATCACTAACACGCCTGGAAGTACACTTACTAAGATATCTACACAAGCTATAGTCACTAAGGCAGGAAAAGAAAAAGCCGTTGCGGCGACAAAAACATTTGATGTACAATTAACCGCGGCATTAATGTTTACATATATGTTATCAGATAAAGATATTGAAAAGATTAGCAACGCCGCAGAAGCAGCAAAAAAAGTTTTGAAGCTAAGTGATGAAATTAGGAAAATAGCAGAAAAATATAAGGATGCTACAAACGCGTTTACGCTCGGAAGAGGATTAGCTTATCCTATAGCTCTGGAAGCAGGATTAAAGCTTAAAGAAGCTGCTATGATACACTCAGAAGGATTTGCAGTAAGAGAGTTCTTGCATGGTCCAGTACAACTTGTCGATGAGAAAACTCCCGTCCTACTCTTTGTAACAAGCGAAGAATGTTTTAAAGAATCCATTAAGGCTTTGGAAAAGATAAAACAGTATGATGCTCCAATTATATACGTCGGTCCCTTGGCGGATCTAGCGGAGAGGTATTGTACGGAATTCATAGAGATAGAGCAAATAGATGAGGAACTTATGCCAATACCCTTAGTGAAAGCTGCGCAGTTATTCGCATACCACATTAGTATCCTGAGAGGATTAAACCCTGACAAACCTACAAAGCTCTCAAAAGTTGTCATGTACTAACCTTCCTTATCTAAATGTTATCAATGAGATCTTAATTTTATCTTTCATTCTTTGTTTAAAAATTCTTTATTAGCTTTAATCGATGGATATATATCGGTAGCCATTATCAGCTCGTTTCCTTCATTGAAGCAGAATACATTATATCCTACTTAAGTTGAGTAGCACTCAGAAATATGTTATATTATACTTCCAATCTCCCTATCCTTTTAACAATTCTTTTAATATTTTATAAAAAACGACATATATAAATCTCTATGCTAGCAATATAATAATGGCAATGGGGTTAAGAATATGAACAAGCGAGGTGTTTCTCCCGTAATAGCTGTACTACTGTTGGTTGTGATAGCTGTAGCAGCCGCAGTGCTAACATATATATGGATACTTAGCTACACAGGCACACTACAGCAACAAAGTGGCACAGAACAGTTACAAGAACGAATAAAAATAGATGGCGTACAGGTTAGCGGTAATACCTTGACAATTTATGTTAGAAATATCGGAGATGTAAAAGTTAATATTACAAGTGCATATTTATTAAGAAATGATAACGTATTAAAGTCTAATACAGGTCTTAATGTCGAAATCGACCCTGGACAGGTAGATAGTAGCATACAACTTACTGGCGTCACTTTGGACGATGGTCAGACATACGTGGTTAAGGTAGTCACGCTTAAGGGTACCGAAGCTTCCTATACCTTTACTTATAGAAGTTAAAATTTTATTTTTTCTCAATCTTCTATCTAATGCTTTAAGTTTACCATTATTGTAGATTTCCACTTTCATAATTAATTTTATTCCAGTAGCTTTGGTGCTGTCAACCTGAGCTCTTTAGCGGGGTCCGCCCCCTAAATACATGCTATGAGACAAGAAGCTTTTATGCTTAGAGAACGGGCCAATTGAAATAGTGTTTTATATGCTGCAATATATCTTTATCTTTCAGGCTTGAGCCTATGGCAGACTTCTAGGGCGTTGGAAGCTTTAGGCTTTGCTAGGAGCTATGAAGCAGTCAGGCATGGGTGTACAGGCTTGCCAGTAGGGCAGAGGAGCTGATACTGAATGAAAAGCAGATGCTACGATAGTGGATGAGACTGCTGTGAACATTGCTGGCAGACAGGTATGGCTCTGGATTGCCACAGAGTCTGGACACAGAATAGTGCTGGCATCGATGCTCACAGAGGCGAGGAATGTCTTAGTAGCTTATAACCTATTCGCATGTTTGCGATGCCACAGAATAAGGCATATAATAACTGACAGTGCACCATGGTACAGGCTTGCAGCAGGCTGGACAAGGTTTAGGCACAGCATCATGCATGAAGGCATGCATAGCTATGTTGAGCGTTTCATCGAAGCAGTGAAGGATAGGCTTAGGGGCTTCGACTGTTATTTCCCATCGCCTAAAAAGCTACTAGATTCCGCTCCACACCTCTTATACGCTTGGGTTGGCTTCTACAACCTATGCCAGAGTCCATCTAAACTTTAGAAGACTTCCAAGGCCACTGCAAGGAGCTAACGAGCTTGAGAGGCTTAAAGCAATAGCAACAAGAGGTGATTAAGTTGACAGCACCGTAGCTTTAAAAATAACCTTATATATTTTTACAATGGGTACTCATGATAGCACTATAGAGCATGACGAAATACCAGATTTGGGTTTAGATAGTGATTTCCTTCTTGATAGCAGAACCTATACTGTGAGGATTGTTGCAGAAAAGGGTACTGAGACCGTTTATATTTTTACGTATAGGAAACAATAAATACAGTATTACCTAAGTTTTAATTTAAACAAGATTTATGTTTTTTCTTTTTTCGATATGATTTTTTCTCTGACAAGCTGAGCTACATCTGATACTTTATTATATTTTACTATTTTTAGTACTGTTTCGTCCACTGTAAGACTTTGCGCCGTATCACTGGGCACAAGTATTAGATGATCTGGGTGTCCTAGGTCTATTATTTTCCCGTAGATGCTCATTATGTCGTCTATCTCGTCTTCACTTAGAATATCTATGAGTATTTCTCTGCCATCACATTTAGCAAGGAGGGATGCTGTATGCTTTAGTCCACTTAGTCCTTGTAGGGTTGGGTTGACCTCTACTGTTATACCATCTTCCTTAAGGACGTTTATGATGGTTCTTATCACGATCTGTTTTGTCAATTTTCTTATTTTCTCTAAATTAATCTTGTACTTGTATATGTTCTCATACTCTGCATCTTTATAATCGAATATTTTTCCACAGTTTACACATTTGAACTGTACGCTCGGCATTTCAAAAAGTTCTCCACACTCATTGCATTTGTACAGGCTTCCTATCCGTATCCAGTCTTTATCCCTTTTTCCTAGCTCCTTTTCACATTTAGGACACACTCTTTTTTCATTTGAAGTCTTCATCTCCTCTAGTACCCCTATATACCCGCAGGGCACGTGAGATACTAATGTTACCTTGTTCACGTTTGTTGATCCACAATGAGGACATTTGAACTGTACTAGTAGTCTATAGGATTTACATACTGGACATCTCACATACTTGTCGTAGAGTTCCTTTGTCGCATAACTCTCTTTGACAAGCCTGTCGAGCAGCTCCTCCTCGCTAACTTTGAACTTTGCTGACGTCCTCATCGCCTCTGAATAATAGAATCCTAATTGGAAAGAAAACTTTGGTACTATCTCGGTAATATTGTTATCTATAATGTAGAGTAGTAAGTCCTCTATCGCCCCGCTTATACTGCTGGGTTTATAGTCTTTTTTACTCACTGCCACGTCTCCTAAAAACACGTAATTTCTGTATATAAAT
>Ga0116200_10000424_pt1 | contig 13578 bp, 9 predicted proteins | sample Mar14436cmmetaG_FD_94478 | JGI IMG/M metagenome (GOLD analysis project Ga0116200, IMG submission 94478) | Marine hydrothermal vent microbial communities from Guaymas Basin, Gulf of California to study Microbial Dark Matter (Phase II) - Marker... ... | reverse complement strand
TTTGCAGGCATTGTATTTTCCTTAAGGCGGCAGCCTTATACTTTTTTTTGAATGGCGGTTACAGACAAGGCAAAAATGGCGCTCGAAGAGCTTGATTACTGGCTGGCGCTGACCATGATTGATGGTCTGGGGTTGAAAGGCATGAACCGCCTGCTCCGGTTTCATGGTGATCCGCAGCGGATTTTTTCCCTTTCGGCAGCTGAACCTGCAGGCTGTTGCGAACTGCGCCGGGGGGTAGCCGCGGAAGTTGCTTCGTTTTCCAACTGGAAAAGGGTGGCTGCTGAACGGAGAAAGGCGGAGCGCCTGGGGATGCAAATTATTTCCCGGGCGGATGAACGATATCCGAAAAAGTTGCTCAATATCTACGATCCGCCGCCGATACTCTATGCTAAGGGGGATCTGGATATCCTTGATTCCCCGGCTATCGCCATTGTCGGATCGCGAAAGTCATCAGTGCATGGACGCCATTTTGCTTCTGATCTGGCTGGAGCCTTGGTCAGACATGGGATCAGTGTCATTAGTGGCATGGCCCTCGGTATTGATGGTGCCGCCCATGCGGGATGTATGGATGCCGCCGGCAAGACCATCGCGGTGTGGGGCTCCGGGCTGGATGTCTGTTATCCGGCCCGTCATCGGCACTTGGCTGGGAAAATTGCGGCAGAGGGTCTTTTGCTCAGTGAGTTTTCTTTGGGTAGCCAGCCGGAAAAGCATAATTTTCCTCGTCGAAACCGGATCATCAGCGGTTTGTCCGAAGGGGTTGTCATCGTGGAAGCGACGCTGCAAAGTGGTTCCCTGATAACTGCCCGTATTGCCTTGGAGCAGGGACGTGAGGTTTTTGCCGTTCCCGGTTTGCCCGGAAGTCCGGCCAGCCAGGGAAACAACTGGCTGATCAAGGAGGGTGCCCAGCTGGTGGAAAGTATCGATGATATATTTTGTGCTTTGCCTCGCCTGCTGCCAGTACCTGCCGGGAAAAAGAAGCAGGAATCCAAGGTGCGGCCGCTCAATTCAGTTTCTCAAGAGCAAGAAGAATTGATCGGTAAGCTGGACTCAGGGGAATATTCTCTTGACCAGTTGATGGAGATTTCGGGCTGGACGCATGACCGAATAAGCAGTATTTTGCTGGAAATGGAAATTGCCGGTATGCTCTGGCGGACCGCAAATGGTAAATTTCAGTTAAACCCAAAGCTTGTCTGAGGTGTTTTCCTTGACAGATAGGGTGAATTATATTTTAAGGGTTTTATCATATCTAATCTAATCTTCCCGATTCCCGATTTTAAGGAGGGATTTGAATGTTCGAGCGGGTAATAACAATCATCAGTATCATATCGCAGTATCTTATTGAAGATATCGATGTTTTTGATCAGGAAATGGAAATTGTCGAGGATCTCATGTCCCTGGGGTTTGAAACCGGTGAAATTGAAGCTGCCTTTAACTGGATAGCCAATCTTTCCCAGGGAATCAAACGGGGAGACGAAGCGCTGGATGCCGAAGAACTGGGCCAGTATGTGAGAATTTTTACCGCTGAGGAAAAACGTTTGTTGACCAATCCTGCTCGTGGCTACCTGATGAAACTGCATAATCTTGATCTTGTTAACGCTCCTTTGCTGGAAGAAATTATTGACCAGGCAATGCTGTTGGATACCTCGGCAGTGGGGGTGGAGGAAATCAAGATGATTTCCACCATGGTGGTCATGTTCAGTCAAAGCGCTGCTGATGCCAAAACCCGTTTTTTACGTTTTGTCGAAGCAGATGCCGAAGTGATGTACCATTAAGCTCGGGAGGAATTCATTGTAACACTGTTTCTTGAAGTTCCGTTTGCTGATAGGAGTAAGAGGTGCAGGTTATGCGCCTCTTTGTTTTTTAAATGATGGTGATACGATGCCGGTTTGTTTGCCGGTTACCGGAAAATCAGAAAAATTGCATGGATGGAAGTGAGATCATATGGGAAAATCTCTATTAATTGTTGAGTCTCCGGCAAAAGCCAGGACGATTAAAAAATATTTGGGTAAGGGTTTTGATGTTAAGGCATCTGTCGGACATGTGAAAGATCTGCCCAAAAAGGAGCTGGGTATTGAGATTTCCGACGAGGGTGATTTTGCTCCCCATTATGTGACTATTCGCGGCAAAGGCAAGGTGATCAGTGACTTGAAAAAGGCGGCCAAATCAGCCGATGCCGTTTACCTGGCCCCTGACCCTGATCGTGAAGGGGAAGCTATTGCCTGGCATATTGCCCGGGAACTGGGGCGTAAAGAGGGCGTCTACCGGGTTCTTTTCCATGAAATCACTCCCCAGGCAATCAAGGAGGCCTTGAAAAAGCCGCTGGCTATCGATGAGGACCGGGTTAACGCGCAGCAGTCACGGCGGATTCTTGATCGGCTGGTGGGGTATAAAATCAGCCCGCTTTTGTGGAAAACCGTGCGTCGCGGGCTTAGCGCCGGCAGGGTACAATCGGTAGCTGTGCGCCTGGTCTGTGATCGGGAAGCGGAAATTCTGGCTTTTAAACCGGAAGAATACTGGCATATTGATGCTACGCTTGCCGGACCACAGCCGCCGGTATTTAGTGCCCGGCTGCATGCCATAGGTGGCAAGAAAGCGGTGGTTGGCAACCAGGAACAGGCGGATGGTATTGTCAATGATGTTTCCACTGCTCCTTTTACGGTGGCCAAGTGCGAGCAGAAAAAGAGGAAGAGAAACCCGCTGCCGCCGTTTATTACCAGCAAACTGCAACAGGAAGCTTCACGTAAGCTCAATTTCAGTGCCAAAAAGACGATGATGGTTGCCCAGCAGCTCTATGAAGGCGTAGAGTTGGGGGCTGCCGGACCCACCGGTCTGATTACCTATATGCGTACCGATTCTGTGCGAGTATCTGAAAGTGTGCTGAAGGATTGCCGGGCTTATATCAAAACCAGTTTTGGCTCTGATTATCTCCCTGCCAGAGCCATTCATTATAAAAATAAGAATAATGCTCAGGATGCCCATGAAGCTATACGGCCCACATCCATGGAGTATGATCCTGATCAGATTGCTAATTTTTTGACCGCTGAACAGCTGAAGTTGTACCGCTTGATCTGGAATCGTTTTGCTGCCAGCCAGATGGCGCCGGCCGAGTATTTTCAGACGGTGGTCGATATCCAGGCGAGCGAAAACTATCTCTTTCGGGCCGTTGGTCGCCGCCAGACTTTTGCCGGTTTCCTGGCCTTGTATGAAGTGGGGAGGGATAATGGCAATGGCAAAGATAATGGCAAGGAGCAGGACAGGGAGTTACCGCCGCTGGCGGTTGGTGACGTATTAAAATTGGAAAAGATTGAACCCTCGCAGCATTTCACCCAGCCACCGCCACGATTTACTGAAAGTACCCTGGTGAAGGAGCTGGAAGAAAAGGGTATCGGCCGGCCTTCCACTTACGCGACCATTCTGTCAACCATTCAGGATCGTGAATATGTTGAGCTGAAGGAAAAAAAGTTTTCCCCCACTGATCTGGGCTTATTGGTGACGGAATTGCTGAAAAAGAGTTTTCCCGATATCCTCGATGCCGGTTTTACCGCCCAGATGGAGGATAACCTTGATCAGGTGGAAGAAGGAAAATATGACTGGCAGCTGCTGCTGAAGAATTTTTATCAGCCGTTCGAAAAGCGACTGACAGCGGCGGTGGAAACCATGAAAGAGGTTCGGAAGCAGGAAGAGGTTACAGATGAAATCTGCGAGAAGTGCGGAGCCCAGATGGTGATTAAATGGGGTCGCAATGGTAAATTTCTTGCCTGTCCCAACTATCCTGAATGCAAGAATACCCGCAACCTGGCCTCCAAAGAAGCGCCAGCAGATCCGGAGTTGAGCCCGGAAGAGATCGAACAATTGGGCAAGTGCCCTGAATGTGGTAGTGATTTAGCTATAAAAAATGGACGGTTTGGCCGTTTTATTGCCTGTTCCCATTATCCTGAATGTAAATATACCCGTTCTATCGGCACCGGTATTGACTGCCCGGTCGAGGGCTGCAGCGGTGAAATTGTTGAAAAAAAATCACGTAAAGGGAAAATTTTTTATTCGTGTTCACGGTATCCGGATTGTAAATATGCTTTGTGGAACAAACCCTATCCCATGACCTGTCCTGATTGTGGACATCCTTTTCTGGTGGAAAAAACCTCAAAATCCCGGGGGCATTACCTGCAGTGTCCACAGAAAGAGTGCTCCTATTTGGCTGATCTTCCTGAAAAAGAATAACTGCTTTTTTCAGCCTGGGCTATTTGACAACGTATCTTTTCCCGTTTATATTTTTATTGATGGGGCGTTGCATTTTAACCGGCATAAGGAGGATATAATGAAAAGCAGGAACGTCAGTGAAGTGTACCGAAAAGATATGCATTCTAAACGATCCGATCCCTATCTTGATGATAAGCAGCATCCCGAACCAACGATCTGCACTCAATGTGGTATCATCTATCACAAAGGTATGTGGTGGGATGATTTTGACCGGCAGCAGCTGCCAAAAGACAAAGAGCTGTATCGAGTGGTTTGTCCAGCTTGCCGCCGAATCATGGATAAAAATCCGGCTGGTTATCTCTATGTAACTGATTCTGAGTTTGTGCGGGGCCATGAAAAAGAAATTGAGCATTTGATTAGCAATGAGGCTGTTCAGGCGAAATCAGAGCATCCCCTGCAGCGTATTATGACTTGGGAAAAATTATCGCCGAAGTGGGAAATTACGACAACCAGTGACCATCTGGCAGTGCGGCTGGGCAAGGCACTCAATAGTGCTTTTAAAGGGGATTTTGAGATCAAATTTGCCGATGATCAAAAACTGACCCGGGTATATTGGGAAAGAAAGTCTTAAGCGTCAGCAATGGATGGTTTTTTTGCTTGCTGATTGACAAAACAGGGCCGATATTATACCATCGGCCCATTAATTTTGGTGGTACTTAAACATCAGGCGCCAGTAGCTCAGCTGGATAGAGCAACGGACTTCTAATCCGTAGGCCGGGGGTTCGAGTCCTCCCTGGCGCGCCAGTAAATTTAAGAGGGTTATGACGTATGGGTTGATTCCCCACTTGTTGTAACCCCTTCTTTTGCCATAATTTTGCCAAAATCTTTGTGTGGGGGGATGAATGGTTTGGAACCAATGGGAATTTGTACCCTGCCTTTGAGGATGGTCTTGAATTTGATTTGAAAGTGTGCTACTCCGACATCAGTGTTATTGGTGTCTGATTTGGTGCTTTTTTAGCAGGCAGTTGATTTAAGGTTTGCTTGATGTTCACATTAGGCAGTTTTTGCCGTTGGTTTTTGCTGCAATATTATTTTGACGTATTTGTACCCTGTGCGGGAGCTTGCTTCGCACAGGGTATTTTTTTATTAGCTACCAACCTTGAAAAGTGAAAGGGAAAAAAATGAAGCTGGAAACAGTCCTCTATGACCGGGATGGAAAAGTTGGGATTATCAGGTTGAACCGTCCCGAACGGATGAATGCAGTGATTGAACAGATGTACTTGGATCTGCAGGCAGTGCTTAATGATGTCCGGGAGGATGATGGGATCAGGGCGTTGATTCTGACCGGTACCACCTGGCAGCGGCCAAAGGGTGATATAGAGGCTTTCTGTGCGGGTGCCGATCTGAAAAAGCATTCGGCCGGGGAGCGGACTCCCTGGCAGAAACGGGAATATATTTTTCTTGCCCATGAGACGACCAGGCAGTTGCATGAATTCCCCAAACCGGTTATTGTGGCGGTTAACGGTCCGGCCCGGGGTGCCGGTAGTGAGATGGCGTTAAACGGTGATCTGCTGTTAATGGCCGATACGGCAACTATTGGTTTTCCCGAAACCGGCCTGGCAACTTTCGTTGGTGGAGGGGTGACTTCCCATCTGGTAAAACTGGTGGGGATGATGAAAGCCAAAGAACTGGTTTATACCGGCCGGATACTTGACGGTCCGGCGGCTGTTAGTGTGGGGCTGGCAGTTAAATCAGTGCCGTTGGCGCAATTGTTGCCGGAAGCACTCAAGCTGGCCCAGCTGCTGGCCGGGAAAGCCCCGGTTTCCATGGCTTTTGCCAAGAAATTGATTCATAAAGCGCCACTGTGGGATCTGGAAACGGTATTGCTGGCGGAAGCGGAAGCCATTCTGGCCTGCATGAATACCGAAGACTGGCATGAAGGGGTACGATCTTTTACCGAAAAAAGGCAGCCTGACTATAAAGGGAGATAAATCATGGGACTGGAACATGTATTGAATGCAAGTTCGATAGCGGTCGTTGGGGCCTCAAGAAATGAAACCAAACGTGGCTACCAGGCGATCAAGATACTGCTGGATGAGAAGTATGAGGGAAAAATTTATCCGGTTAATCCTCGGGAAGAAAGTGTAATGGGCCTGCCCTGCCATGCGAAAGTATCTGATATCGAAGCTCCGGTGGAAATGGCTCTGATTACCACTCCAGCGGCGAGTATTCCGGATATCCTTGAAGATTGTGGAAAAAAAGGGGTTGCCGGCGCGGTGATTATTGCCGGTGGTTTTGGTGAGCTTGGAGCTGAAGGGAAAAAGCTGGAAAGGAAAATGGTAAAAACGGCGCAAAAAAATCATATCCGCCTGATTGGTCCCAATACCTCCGGGATGATTAACTTGAAGAAACATTTGAATGTGGTGGGTCTGCGAGATGTTCCCCAGGGCAGTATTGCCTTATTGTCACAAAGTGGCAACATGGCTTTGACTTTGATAACGGAAGCGATGATCAAAACCCAGATGGGGTTTTCCTATTATGTGGGGGTTGGTAATGAAGCCGACATCCGTTTTCATGAATACCTGAAATTCTTTACCGATGATCCTGATACCCGGGCGATTTTGATGTATGTGGAAGGGATGCGCAACGGCCGGGCTTTCCTGCAGCAGGCTTACCAGACGACCCGGGTCAAACCGGTTATTATACTCAAAAGTGGTCGCTCAGCCACCGGCAGGAAATCTGCCGGTTCCCATACCGGAGCTCTGGCCGGGATGTCAGAGGTGGCAAGAACAGCTTTCCAGCGGGCCGGGATCGTGGTGATCGAAAACTCTGATGAACTGATGCCGGCAGCCGAAAGCCTGGCTAATTTACCGCCGTTTAAAAATAACAATGTGGTGATTCTGGCAGATGGTGGTGGTCATGCCACCATTGCTGCCGATGAATTGACTGACTTGGGGGTTAATTTGCCGCCGCTCAGTGAAAAGATCCAGGAGAAGCTGAGAAAAATTCTGCCGGCAGCAGCCTCGGTTCGGAATCCCATTGATGTGGCTGGCGGTGGTGATGCCAATCCGGGAATTTTTGCCGACTGCGCTGAAATTATTCTGCATGATCATGAGGTTGGTGGTCTGCTGATGGTTGGTTTGTTCGGTGGCTACAGCATCCGTTTTGCCGAAAGCCTGCGCTTTGTGGAGGAGGATGCCGCCCACCGGTTGGGGAAACTGGTGAAAAAGACGGAAAAACCCATCGTCATGCACAGCCTTTATAATTTTGCCAAGCCCCATGCTCTGGAATTGCTGCGCTATTATAAAATCCCGGTTCAGGATTCGCTGGAGATTGCCTGTAAATGCGTTGGGGTTCTGGCTGAATATGGCGGCTACCTGCGGGGGTATAAGGCAAAGGCCAAGTTTACTTTTACCAAGGGCGAGAAATCAAAAGCCCGTGGGCGGGAGATTTTCGCCCAGGCCAGGAAAGAAGGTCGTAACTCTTTGCTGGAAAATGAAGCCAAGGAGCTTCTCAGTCTGCATGGTGAGGTGGTATGTGTCGACTGTCTGGCAACGTCGGCGGAACAGGCAGTGCAACAGGCAAATGGTATCGATGGTGCGGTGGTGATGAAGATTGTTTCTCCGGACATTCTCCATAAAAGTGATGCCGGCGGGGTCGAACTGAGTTTAGAAACCCCGGATGAGGTCCGGCAGGCTTATAAGAAAATAATGTCGAATGCAAAAAAGTTTAAATCCGATGCCCAGATTAAAGGAATTTTGGTATCTCCCATGGCTGCTGTAGGTCAGGAAATTATTATTGGCACAAAAATTGATGACCAGTTCGGTCCCATTCTTATGTTCGGTATTGGCGGCGTGATGGTGGAAGTGCTGAAAGACGTGGCTTTCCGGGTGCTGCCTATTTCGTCCCGTTCAGCCAGACGGATGATTGACGAAATCAAATCAGCTATCCTGCTTAATGGTTTTCGCGGCCGGCCGCCGGTGGATAAAAAAGCCATCCAGCATTTGCTGCTGGCGGTGTCGGAAATTATTGGTTCATATCCTGAGATTCAGGAAATGGATTTGAATCCGGTGATAGCCTATGAACATGGGCTAAACGTCGTGGATGCGAGAATTATTCTTACTCCTGAGGATGAAACCCGCTGGTAAATGTCCGCAAATTAGGGGAACATTGATGTATCCGGTAACGGCGCTTTTTTTTGATCTTGATGGAACTCTGGTGAATACCCTGCCGGATATTGCCCGGGCGGTTAATCAGTTGCGCCGGGAAAATGGCCGGCCGCTACTGAACTCTGAACAGATACAGGCCATTGTTGGCGATGGAGCCAGAAAGCTGGTCCTGCGGGCCATGGGTGGTGAAAGGGAGACTTGGTTTCAGCGTTTTATGGAGCTTTATGACCGGGATCTGCTCTGTGATTCCAGCTTGTATGATGGTATTGAAACAGTATTGGATTTTTATGATGATAAGATGTTGGCCTGCATAACCAATAAACCGAAGGCTCTGGCCGAACGGGTATTGGCCGGGCTGAATATTATCGATCGTTTTCAGCTGGTTATCGGTCCCGAGGACGTGCCGCAGAAGAAACCAGATCCTGCCGGAATATTTCAGGCTCTGGCACATTTTTCCCTTGATCCCGGTCAGGTGGTGATGGTTGGCGATCACCATGCCGATCTACGGGCGGCGGCGGCCGCCGGAGTTGCCTCTTGTTTTTGCGATTATGGCTACGGCCATGCGGATGGATTGTCTGTTGCCGCCAGGATCGGTAAACCGTTGGAACTTTTGACGTATTTTACTTAAATTAAGCGATTAGCCATTAGCTATTAGCTCAATGAATTCAAGATTTTTTCTCATTTACAGTTTTAACCCGTTTGGTGTTTTAAGTTATTTAGTTAATGCCTTAATTTTACACAGCTAACGGTTAAGAGCTAATAGCTCAGATTAGGTTTTAGTTAGTATTTATCCGAAAACCATTGTTTTTTGATAAATGTTTTCAGCTATCAGCCATCAGCCAGATGCCGCAGGTGCAGGAAGATTAGGTAGTTATGGAATATGTTTTTGTTGTCGGACTGGGGATGATAGTGGGGATTCTGTCAACGGTTTTTGGCCTTGGGGGCGGTATCGTCATGGTTCCGGGGTTGACCGTGGTGGGTATCTCGCATCTGGAAGCCATGGCTACCAGTATGGGAGCCATTATTATTCTGACCTCATGGAATACCATCATGTACTCCTGTAAAGGACTGGTTCGCTGGTCGGTGGTTTTCTGGATCGCTTTTGGGGCGGCGCTTTTTTCCTACACGGCGGCGCGGACAGCCCCCCATCTTCCTGAATCCTGGTTGATTATGATTATGATGGCTTTCTTGTTTTACATCGCCATCCGTACTTTATTAATGAAAAGTATCAAACTGCATAATCCCAAAAAGCGTGGGGCCAGGCTGGTGCCTTTCGGGATCGGTGCGGCCAGCGGAACGGTGGCCGGTTTTACCGGGATTGGCGGTGGTGGTATTACCACCCCCCTGATGCTGGTTTCCGGCCTGGTGGAAAACCAGACGGCGGCTCCAACCTCCAATGCTATCATGATTTTTACTTCTCTGGCCGGCATCTTGTCTTATGCCTTTCATGGTCCTCTGAATTTTCCCCGCGTTGGCCTGGTACATGTAGAGTATTCCCTGATGCTGGCTATGTGTTCGATTTTTGCCTCCCTGATAGGCATGCGGATTAATCGGACAATTTCATTGCGATCGCGGAAGCTGGTTATCGGGGTCGTCCTGCTTTTTGTCACCCTCAGGTTGGGCTGTGAGTTGTGGTGGTAGTTTATGATAAAAATACTACCGGGGATTGGCAGGTAAGGGGAAAATGTTATTGACAGAAATATACTTTTCATCTATGAAATATGACCTTTCACCTCCAATCTGTGATGGGGGTTTTTCTGGTGGGTATAGCTCAGTTGGTTAGAGTGCAGGATTGTGGCTCCTGAGGTCGAGGGTTCGAATCCCTCTACCCACCCCATTTACTCCGATGTCCAGTTTTTACTGCATTTTGCCATACCCTCACGCGCCCGTAGCTCAGCTGGATAGAGCGCCGGACTTCGAATCCGTAGGCCGGGGGTTCGAATCCCTCCGGGCGTGCCAATGATATCAAACACTTATGGCTTTTTGCCGTAAGTGTTTTTTATTTTAGGGGATTCAGCCGGGCATTGTTTCTTCATCCATTGTTCCATTCGTAAACTGATGACTTCTGTTTCATCCAATTCCCGGTAAATTTTTAGTTTATCCTGCCGAAAGTAGTTTATCAGTTAGTGCTGTTGTTCTGCGCATTTCATTTGTCGTTATCTTTTATGGTTGGCACTCCTGCCGTTAATTCAAACATTTGTGGGGAGTTTCATCATTTTCTCACAGTAAATAAGGATAATAATTTGGTTGCCCAGGATTGGCGATACTACCGCCTGTTAGTTGAGAATGTGGACAGCATCATTTTGCGTCTGGATCCCCAGGGAAAAATTCTTTACCTTAACCCTTTTGGTGAGCGTTTTTTTGGTTACGAGGCAACGGAGATTCTCGGTAAGTCTGTCTTGGGGACCATTGTCCCGCTGAAAGACAGTAGCGGTAAAGACCTGCAGGATATGATTAATGATTTGCTGCGGCAGCCGGAACATTACCAGTGCAATGAAAACGAAAATATATGCAAAGATGGCAAGCGGGTATGGATATCCTGGACCAATAAGGCCTTTTATGGGAAGTCTAGTGAGCTTCAGGAAATCTTTTGTATCGGCCATGATATTACCGACAGTAAACGGGCGGAAAAAGAGCTGCTGGAATCGAAAGAAGAGCTGGAAAAAAATATAGAGGAAAAGAATATTGAGCTGTTGATCACTAATGAGGTGCTTGAAGCTGAAAGGGTTGAGCTTCTGCGGTCTCAGTCAGAACTTAAGGAGAGTAAAGAGTGGTTGCGCATCCTGATAGATGGCATTCCTGATATTATTTGTCTGAAAGACGCGGCCGGCCGTTGGTTGATTGCCAATCAAGCCTGTCGGCAGCTGTTTCAACTTACCGAAGAAGAGTATTTAAAAAAGTCAAATGAAGAGTTGGCCCGTATTCATGGGCATTTCAGCCAGGTGTTCCTGGAGGGAAAAGAAATGGGTGAGCTGGCCTGGAAACAGGGAAAAGCCTATCGACGGGAGCAGGTTATTAAAACAGTTTCTGGCGAAGAAATTATTTTTGAAGTAGCTAAAATACCGGTTTTTCATCCTGACGGTTCCCGGAAAGGCCTGGTAAATATCGGTCATGATGTTACCGCGGTCAAACAGGCGGCTAAGTCATTAGAGGAAAGCGAAGAAAAATACCGGACGGTGCTGGAATCCAACCCTGATCCGGTCGTGGTGTATGACCGTGAAGGCCTGGTTGTTTACCTGAATCCTGCTTTTACTCGGGTTTTTGGTTGGACGATGGAAGAGCTTCAGGGCCGCAAGCTGGACCATTTTGTTCCGGAAGAAACCTGGCCTTTGACCAGGGTAATGATTAAAAAAGTGCTGGCTGGAGAAAATTTTTCCGGTCATGAAACCAAAAGGTTTAACCGGGAAGGTGAAAAGATCCCAGTCAGTATCAGTGGGGCTATTTATCATACGAAGGAAGGTGATATTGCTGGCAGCGTTATTAATTTGCGGGATATCAGTGCCCAGAAAGAGCTGGAAGCGAAGCTGCAACGGGCGCAGAAAATGGAAGGTATCGGCCTGCTGGCGGCCGGGGTGGCCCATGATCTCAATAATGTGCTGTCAGGCCTGGTGACCTACCCGGAGCTTATCTTGCAAAAAGTTGCTCCGGATGACCCGTTGCGAAAGTCACTGTTGATTATCCAGCGGTCGGGTGAGAAAGCGGCGGCAATTGTTAACGATCTTTTGACCCTTGCCCGCCGGGGGACCGCCACGGAAGAAGTTGTCAATTTGAACCGGATTATTAATGATTATCTGGAAAGTCCTGAATTTGAAAAGCTGACATCATTGTATCCTGATATAAATCTGATGCTCAAGCTGGCACCAGATTTATTGAATATGATAGGTTCTCATCTTCATCTGATTAAAACGGTCATGAATCTGGTGGTTAATGCCATGGAATCAATGTCGGCAGCGGGAACCTTGACTATTGAGACCGGGAATTGTTATGTAGATGGAACCGAAAAAAGTTTTGCGGGAGTGGCTGAAGGTGAATATGTTGTCTGTAAAGTGACGGATACCGGAACCGGTATCCCCGAAACAGATATTGAAAAAATTTTTGAACCGTTTTATAGCAAGAAGGTCATGGGGCGCAGTGGTACCGGCCTGGGTATGGCAATCATCTGGAATACTGTCCATGACCATCGTGGACATATTGACGTCCAGAGTGATGAAGGTAAAGGGACGACCTTCTCATTATATTTTCCGGCTACCAGACAACAACTGTACAAGAGTGCCGGCATAATCTCTGCTGATGAATATGCCGGCAAGGGAGAGCATATCCTGGTGGTTGATGACATGGCCGATCAACGACAGATTGCTGCTGAAATGTTGCAGAGCCTGGGGTATAAAGTAACAGCGTTGGCCAGTGGCGAAGAGGCCGCTACATACCTGGAAGATAATGCAGTTGACCTGGTGATCCTGGATATGATCATGGATCCCGGTATCGACGGCCTGGAAACCTACAGACGAATCAGTGCCGTAACTCCCGGGCAGAAGGTTATTATCGCCAGCGGCTATTCTGAATCAGAACGGGTTAGGGAGGCTCAGCGGCTGGGTGCTGGTGCCTATGTGAAAAAGCCTTATCTGCTGGCGAAAATCGGCCTGGTAGTTCGTCGGACCCTGGATTCATAGTAAGGAGAAACTATGCCGTCAGCCAATAAATGTTTTCTGTCCGGGTTAGTGTTCTGTCTGTTTTTGATTTTTTTTCTCTCCCCGGCCAATCTCATGGGTGCAGAAGCTGCTCCAGAGATGGTAAAAGTGCCGGCGGCAGAACCGGAAACAGTCCCGTCGACAGTCTACTATACTTTTATGGTAGTTGATGAACATAGTGAAATTGTCATTCAATCAGATGGTATTATTGAGGATTACCATACTTTTTTTCTGGATGCTCCACCCCGTTTGGTTATTGATGTAAAAGGGAAGAAATTACCGTTGCCGACAATGCGTAAAGTTGTTGACCGGGCAGAATTGTATCGTATCCGGGCGGCCCAACGGCAAGGAAAAGTCCGCTTTGTTTTTGATCTGCCACTGAAAAGGCAAGTAGAATATCAGGTTGTGCGGGAATCAGAATGGCTGAAGGTAATAATCAAAGATATTGAAAAAAAGACTGCAAAAATTGAATCTTCTCCACCCGCTGAAATTACGGAATCTATTGATAAACCCGAAATTATGCC
>Ga0116200_10000423_pt1 | contig 13583 bp, 10 predicted proteins | sample Mar14436cmmetaG_FD_94478 | JGI IMG/M metagenome (GOLD analysis project Ga0116200, IMG submission 94478) | Marine hydrothermal vent microbial communities from Guaymas Basin, Gulf of California to study Microbial Dark Matter (Phase II) - Marker... ... | reverse complement strand
GGTAGTTGTCTCGGATTTTTCGATGAAACCTTTAAGGAGGCTTATATCCTGGAGGAATAACCTCTTCCTTCAGTGGTAGGTCAACCCAGCTTTGAGTCTCCATGGACTTGAAAACTCCACAAAGAACTTCCATAGCCCACGCGCCATCTTCTCCTTTGACTTTGGGTTCTTTATCCTCCTTAATGCATTCAATAAAGTGGTTCACCATTCTTGTATATGACCACTCCCTCGGGGGAACTATTGAAATCCATCGCTTTGGCATAGGCTTATTTATTAGGTCTTCTGCCCAGAAAAATATTGGCCACCTGTTCTTCTTAATTATCTCAGGACAAGTTTCCCATACGTATTCTTTATCAGTGTAAAATGCAAGAGGGACGGACCTATAGGGTCCTCCGGATTCTGTGCTCGTGAACAACATTCCCTCGGTTCCATATACTTCATTAACCTCTGAGACCACGGGAGAAAATCTATCTAATGTTACCACGCCGATTGATGAATTTTGATACTCTATTATTATCGCAACAGAATCATCTAGGGACGTCACGTTCTCGGGTGTGGCAAGTCTCTTGGCAACGCCGAAGACCCTCTTGGGCAGGCTATTAAGAAACCAGGTTAGCAGGTCTACCTTGTGGGCGCCTAGGTCGAAGAGAGCTCCGGCGCCGGCGAGCTTTGGATCATATCTAAATCGAGATACAGCGATTTGTTCAGGATATAAGTTCCATCCTTCATGGAGCGCCGATCGACCCATTATTGGATTTCCTATCAAGCCTTCATCGATGATTTTCTTGGCAATTTCATTAGGAAGCCAAAATCTATAATTGCATCCGACCATCAGCTTAACACCCGACCTCCTACATGCTTTCACAATGTCCCAGGCCTCCTTATTAGTACATGCTAAAGGTTTTTCAACTAGGACATGCATTCCCGCCTCAGCAGCCATGATCGCCTGATTTTTATGACATGCGTTTGGAGACGCTATTATCACGGCATCTATGATTCCCTTCTCCTTTTTCACGAATTCCTCATAGCTGGTATAGTATCTCTTCGCCCCCCACTTCATCGCTAGCTCCCTTGCTCTCACTTCACTTATATCACATACTGCAGTGAGTTCTATGCCTTTTTCCTTTAGAGAGGCTATGGAAGGAAGGTGAACTAGCTCCGATATGCTTCCCAGACCAATTATCCCGAAATGGAAAATCCTACTCAACCTGACAACCCTCCTTGTGATCCGATTTTTACTTAATTTCTCTTATTAAGCGACTATTCATCAGAATGGCCGCGGCGATTAAAAATCGTGTAGGTGGAGAATTTATCTCTCGATTTCCCCTTTAATGAATGCCTCAAGCTGCTCAAGCGCTTCTTCATCGCTACTAAAGTTCTTTGGCGGATGTTTTGCGAAGAACGCGGAGGCTGCTATCAGGGGTCCGCCAATACCTCTATCCTTCGCTATCTTCGCGCATCTAATCATATCTATCAAGATTCCCGCTGAGTTATAGCTATCTATCACCTCTAATCTAGCCCAAACTTTCAAAGGCAAATTCCCATATTTCATTCCCTCGATGTATATGTAAGCTATCTTGATGTCTTTTAGCCACGGTATGTAGGCTGTTGGCCCTGACCACTCCTCAAATTCATAGGGAACCACGCTCTTAATAGCAGCACTCTTCGTCTCGACTTTCGTCTCTCCACGCTCGACCAGGTTCAGGAAATCGGCATTTCCTCCAAAGTTTATCTGATAGGTCTTTGTCACCTTTACCCCCCTCTTGACGTATAAGTTTAGTAGAGCTCGATGAAGCGCAGTTGCCCCGACCTGGCTCTTAACATCATCGCCTATCAGGGGAACTTTCTTCTCCGTCGCCTTCTTTTGGTATTCTGGGTCACAGACTATTAGCGTTGGCATTCCGTTAACAAAGGCTGTTCCAGCCTCTATACAGGCTGAGGCATAGTATCTAGCCGCCTCATTAGCTCCGGTAGGTATTATGTTTACTAGAACATCCGCCTTAGTCTCTTTTAGCACATCAGCGACATTAACGGGTCTAACTTCAGCGGGGGTGATTACCTTTTTTAAGTTATTTCCCAAGCTGTCTAAGACAGGAGGCATCATCACTTCAACGCCGAGCTTGGGAACATCTGCTATCTTCACTGTGTTATTCGGTTCCATAAATATGGCTTCTGACAAATCTTTACCAACCTTCCTAGAATCAACATCGAATGCGGCAACAGGCTCTATATCTTCAGGTTTGTATCCGGCCATATCATAGTATAATAGGCCCGGAATGATCTCTTTTTCACCGATCTCACGATAATAATACAATCCCTGAAGCAAGGCACTGGCACAGTTTCCAACTCCCGCTATGGCGATCCTAATTTTGGGCATGGAAGTTAGTTTTTCTCTTCTCCTAATAAAGATTTTTTGATAAAATGCTCCGCACAAGTTCTAAAATTTAAATATGGCTGAGCATTGAAAGTTACGATGAATAGATTCTTTAATGCGTTGAATGAGATCGTCTCCAATATCGAGAATGCGATCCAGCAAATAGATAGAGATAGTCTTGAAAAGGCCATAAACCACATTATACAGGCTAAAAAGATTTTTTGCTATGGGGCCGGCCGCTCTGGGCTGGTCGCACGGGCATTTGCGCAAAGGTTGATGCATATAGGCTTAAACTCTTACTTTATCGGCGAGACGATAACTCCATCATGCAGAGATGAGGACGTAGTCATAATAGTATCAGGTAGCGGTGAAACGACGAGCTCCGTTTGCATAGCTAGGAAGGCCAAGGAGATCGGGGCTACCGTATTATCGGTGACGGCTCATAGAGAAAGCACTTTAGCAAAGCTCTCAGATCTCATACTCTATGTTCCGGGCAAAACGAAGCTAGTTGAGAAAAAGTCGTATGCCCCATTCACATCTCTATTTGACATCACTACCTTGTCTGTCCTCGACTCCATAGCAGCTGAACTCATGGATAGGTTAAAGGTCGATGAGAATATAATACAGGAACGACATGCCAATGTGGAGTGAACCCGATCATCTAATATATTTCATGTAGTGTTTTATTCTTTCACGGACATCCTCGATGGTCGGCATCCTGGATGGAAGAACACCTCCGCTCTTCTCTATCACAAAGGAAGCCGTCACTGACCCAGAGATCATGGATTTTCTCCAGTCACCAGAACGGATGAACTCCGCCAAGAACCCCGCGCAGAAGACATCTCCGGCACCAGTTGGATCAACGACTTTTACGGGATACGGTGGAATTTCGTAGACGGCTCCCGTTTCATCCATCCCGACAGCTCCATCCTTTCCCAAGGTAATTATCGCTATCCTAGCTCCGAGTTCTATAATTCTTCGCATGGCATAGTCCTTCAAGTCGCTTCTTGCCCCAAATATATGCACACAATCTTCAAGGCTGGCCTTTACAATATCAAAAAGTCCTATCAATTCCTCAAAGAGGGTGGCCCTCTCCGGGTTATTGGCTGGATGTTCGATGGAAGCCGCGCCCCCATAGCCTGCCACATCTGTCGATAGCGTTAATCCCTGCTCTTTAAGGAACTTGACGGTCGATATCGGAACCTCATAATTCATCGGGCAGATATGTACTATGTCTGCTTTCATGTATTCTTCCGGAATATCGGATGGGAAAATGGGTGATGCCTGTTTTAGATAAATAATCTCCTTCGACCCATCTTCATGATAAACCAGTAGATTTGTGGTTGTGACATTCTCCACGTGAAGTCCTCGCAAATCGACTCCAGCTTCAAGAAACGGCTGTAGCAATTCCTGGGGCATATCAGTACCTATTTTAGTAATGATCCCGGTCTTGACGCCCAACCTAGCCGCGGCAACCGATGAATATGCTGCAGGGCTTCCCAAAACTGGGCCAATGGTCTTTTCCGGAAATTTAATTATCTCTTTTAGGATTGTTCCCATGGTTACAAGCTCGATCATTAAACTTCGAGGAGACATTTTATTAACTCTCCAATATTAACGTTATTATGGCCGAAGGTCTCTATTCCAGAAGGATTCTCGTCGGTAAACTGGACCTCGCGACGGCCTTCAGTTTTTTAAATTTCTCGATAGAGGGCTTTAGCCCAGAGAGCTTATACTCCCTGCCCAGCATTTTATACTTCGAGTCCGGTGGATTATATGGGAGAAGGCCATATCTAGTGACATTATCTAGGTTGGCTATGAACTTGGCTATCTTCCTTACATTTTCCTCACTATCAGTATAACCTGGTATTATAGGTGTATGGACCCATATCTCCACCCCCTTTCCATTACTCTTCACCAGATTTTCGAGGACTAGATTTAAATCTCCACCGACAAAGGAGAGGTGCTTTTCGTGATCCATCAATTTGACGTCGTATATTAGGAGATCTGTATAGTCTAAGACCCTACTTAGACTAGTCCATTCACAGCAGCCCGAGGTCTCGATCGCCGTATGGATATTTTCTTCCTTGCATCTTTTGAGGAGATTCAACAGAAACTCGGGCTGCATCAGAGGTTCTCCTCCCGACACGGTGACTCCACCGTTAGATGATCCATAAAAAATTTTATCCCTGTTCAAAATCTTCATCAACTCGTCTACGGTCATTTTTTCGCCTACGAGTTCTATGGCTTTGGCTGGACAAATTCTCGCGCATTGGCCGCAGTTTGTGCAGATCTTCCTATTAATCTCTATAATCCCCTCCGAGGTCTTTATGATCGCCCTCTCCGGACAAATTTCTACACATTCTCTGCATTCTCGAATACAAAGATCCTGTTTAAGGATTATTTCAGGGTATGGGTTTTGACCTTCCGGATTCTGGCACCATAAGCAACGTAAGGGACATCCCTTAAAGAAAATCAAGGTCCGAATACCAGGCCCATCGGAGGTTCCATACACACCTCGCTCAATACTGAATACTAACCCCTCGCTCCCTGAAGAGAAAGACTTGAAAAGGAATGCTTTTTCAGATTCATTTCTGTTCTTCATAGGTTCTTATATCTATATCTCGCTATGACAGCCTCTTGTTCCTCTCGAGTTAAATCAACGAAGCGAGCTGCATATCCGGTCACCCTAATAACTATATGCTTATACTTCTCGGGATTCTTCATGGCTGCTTTAAGATCTTCCAAGGAGAGTATGTTTATGTTCAGGTGGACGCCCCCGCTGTTGAAGAAGGCTAAAGCTAAAGATTTTAGAACCTCCTTGTTCTTAATGGACCCTGCATCCAGCTCCAGCTGAACAGGACCGCCCAGCATTTGGTCGAAGGGCAGTTTCGAGACAGACCTCAATAAAGCTGTTACCCCATTTCGTGCCCTCTCATTCATCGGGGATGCATTTTGCGCGATCGGCTCCTCAGCTTTTCTTCCATCTGGGGTGGCTCCAATTAATTGGCCGGCGTATAAGTAGCCTTGGTGACACCAAATTGCTCCAACTCTGTATGGGTCGCCTCTGAAGTTTCTATATTTCTTCAAGGTTCGCTTGAATTGATTTACGACCTCAACGGCTATTTGGTCAACGTAATCGTCGTCGTTGCCAAATTTCGGCGCTGTTAACATTAATTGCCTCAAATTTTCATATCCTTCCCAATTCGCATCTACTGCTTTCTTTAACTCAGTTAATGTGGTCTTTTTCTCCTCGAAAACCCTCTTTTTTATTGCCGCTAAACAGTCAGCAACGTTTGCAACTCCAGGAATCTGTATGTTTAAGATGTTATACTTTGCTCCAAACTCCGTTATGTCCTTGCCATTCTCAATGCATCCATAAGTCATCATAGATGGCAATATCTCTGGCCAAACCTTGGGATAAAGTTTCCACAATTCATCCGTCAACTCCTTCAAGGCCTTGATTGCTTCCTCAACATATATGCAGTAGATATTCCATAACTCCTCATATGTTTGAACGGGGATTTTGACGGCGAGATTAAAAGCGTTCATGAAGACCTTTAAAAGATTTATTCCAGCCATATCTCCACATCCATACTCCATTCCGGGTACACTATACCAAGGACAAGCATTCCATGAAACATACCATGCATCTTCCGGGCTGATCCCAGAGTTAATCTCGCTTTGATACATAACGTCGTAATTTAGTAGGGGAGGAATGCTCGTCCGACACTCTAATAATATCTGACAAGCTAGATCTATGATCTTAGGATCCATGTCTTTATGGATCATTAGTCCCAAATAAGCAGGTGATCTAACATCTCTATATGCTTCAAGAAAGAGAAATGTCAGATCATTGGTGGCATCTTTCAGGTTTTCATCCCTTCCACCCAGCCCGAACTGTATATTGTATTTAAGGAGGAATTCCTGTAACAATTCCTTCGCTTCATCTCTAGTGATGTTCCCTTCATCGACGTCCTTCTTATAAAAGGGGTAAAGCACGTAATCCAGTCTCCCATAGCCCCCACATGGTCCATCTAGCATCTTCTCTAAGATCGCATAGAACACCACCCATTGGAGAGCTTCGTGAAAGCTCGATGGCGGATTATTGGAGATTTTCTTACAAACTTGTGCAACCCTTGAGTAACATTTTTTGCGTAAGGAATCACCTTCCTTCTTGGCCAGTTCCTCAGCCTTCTCCCCATATCTCCTGATGTATCTCATTATTGCTAAACAAACTTTTTCCATCGCATTAAGATAGCTCACCTCTTTTTCCTTATTCATGGACTTAAATACGTCGCGGTATTTTCTTATCTTTTGGAGGATCCCACCCCATCCAAGGCTTAGCCCTATTCTGAGATCTACTTGGACCTTACTCCAACCCATTCCATCAGCTCCTAATTCTCTGGCTCTCTGAAGTAAGAATGCAAGCCTTTCCTGATTTATCTTAAATTCCCTCTTCCTCACATCCCAGAAATTCCAGTGATAGGTGCCCACCAATAGCTCGTCTGGAAATATCTCGATCGGCTGCTGGTCTAGAAATGCTGAAGCGTCTTCGGCCCAATTCTCCGGATCATAAGAAACTCCTTTCTCCTGTGACGGTAATTTGCCGGGAAACGGATAATCCACCTTTGCGGCAGGTTCTTGATAACCTACTTCTACTCCGTCTTCAGGCGCGTTTGTAAGTATTCCTTCACCCGGCCACCAGTGAGAATATCCTCCCCAAGCAAGAGCATATTTATCTAAGACTCGTGAAAAAGCATAGCTTCCACCAACTCCACCCTTAAGCAACCTCTCCTGAATTCTCCTTAATCTTTCAGAGAGCAAACGAGTCCCCCCTCCTCTTATTATCATCGTCATTAATTTAAATATTGCCTAATTTTAAAAAATAAAAAATAATTTTGTTTAAGAATTTTACTTTATTAGTGGGAACCACTTCGGTAGAACGTTTGCAAAGATCGATGGATGATCGGCGGTCTCCTTAGTGACTAAGAAACCTTTGCACTTCATCTGTGGATGTCCTGTCTTCGCCATCACCACCTCAGCAGGGGCCCAGATAGGATGTTTCCACGGATTTATGCCCTTAATTGGTTTCGGCGCCATCTCATAGAGTGGGACATCCTCCGCCTTAACCACATCGCCAGGTTTTGGAATAGCCTTTTCTCCTTCCTCATTCCACTTTATCAGGAAATACAACGCAAGTGGAACATAGAATAGGTTCGGCTGATCTATCAATCCGTCGATATAGCCTTGCTTTACATTATCCTTTATGGCAGGAGAGCAGTCAATGCCGGCCACTATTACGTGCTCTGGGTCTCCTGCAGGCTTAAGCCATCCCATCGCCTCCAAGTTCTTCATAGCGGCTATGCCTGCACCTGTATAGCCAACCCATATAGCATCTGGCTTCCCCACCGATTCGAGAGCTGCTCTCAATCGCTCTAGGGAGGTCTCTACCATGAAGTGCGGAGATTCATGTTCATTCACTATCTCGATGTCCGGGTATTCCTTGAGGACATCCTTAGCTCCATTACCACGGTCTCTCCCAGGCACAGAGCTTAGATCTCCATGGGATAGAATGACTTTTCCTTTCGGTGTACCATACTTCTCCTCCAGCTTCTTTACAAGAAGCTTTGCGGATTCTTGTCCAGCCTTATAGCTATCGAATGCTATGAATAACTTGACCTTTGGCGTCGTAACATCTCTGTCTACAACGATCATCGGAACGCCTGCTTCAACCACGAGATCGGCTCCAGCCGAAGCTGTAGGGTCTACCGGGATCATTACAAACCCATCTGGTTTCAACTCCGCAACCGTCTTGCAGTAGTCAATCTGTCTCGCTGGATCATTGTTAGGGTCTAAGGTGGTAAAATCGAGTCCAACCTGCTTTGCCCACTGTAGTCCACCCTGCCAACACGCTATGTGCCAGTCCTCCATTAAGTTTGGTGGCGAATAATACATGGAGTATGCTTTCTTGGGAGTTGGAACAACTGACGTAGTAGTGGCCGTCGGGGTGGCCGTCATAGTAACGGTCTTAGTCACGGTTTTCGGAGGCTGGGTAAAGGTTACGGTTTTTACTTTTGTTGGAGCAGCCGCCGATCCTGCAAAATAGCCTCCTGCCCCCGCAATCACTCCAGCGACGATCGCGCTGATAGCAACCTTACCAGCGGTTGATAGAGCTTTTCTCCTACTTATTTTCTTCTTTTTTAATAGTTCCTGAAGATCTTTTTCTTCAATTTCCGGAGACATCGTCTAATAATCTCCTATAGTAGTATTTAAGTTTAAATTCAACATTTAACAAATAAATTACGTAATTACGTAGATAAATTTCTGAAAATTGTATGTTATATCATATTATGCTGCAGTCGCTATGAGTTCTTCGAGTTCTTCTAAGGAGGACTCATCCTTAGTAAATTCTCCGACCTTTCGTCCATGGGCTAAGATAATGAATCTATCGGCTATACCATATACATGGTGAACGTCATGGGAGATCACTATAGAGCTTATGTTCTTCTCCTTTAGCTTGAGGAGGAGCTGGTTTACTTTCCTTCTTCCCTTGATAGCTAATGCTGAATAAGGCTCATCCAATATCACCAATCTCGCTCCAAACAATATACATCTGGCAATGGCTATTCCCTGCTTCTCTCCACCGGAACAATACTGCACCTCCTGAGCCAGAGGAATCGTTAATCCAAGGTCTTTTAGGACCTTTGCAGAGATCTCATACATTGCTTTAAAGTCCAGGGGCTTGATGAATCGTAAGATTTTGTTCACGGGTTTAACGGGCTCTCTTCCTAAGAAGATATTATGCGGCACTTTCAAATCCTTAACAACCGCCAGTTCTTGATAGACCGTTTCAATACCATATCTCTTTGCATCTAGAGGGGATCGGAAGTGAACCTCTTTACCCTCTATGTAGATTTTCCCTGAATCAGGCTTATGATATCCTGAAATGATTTTTATCAAAGTAGATTTGCCGGCTCCATTGGGTCCAAGTAATCCAATGATTTCTCCGTTATATACCTCCAGAGTTACATCTCTTAATGCACATGTCATCCCGAACCACTTGGTTATCTTTTCCGCCTTTAAGAAAGGTGTATTTTTCTTGTTCATAATCTACTCCAGTTGATGTGGTCTCCGACCCTATATTTAAATTTTTCACTCGAAGACTAAAAATCTCAGCAGTTTTTAAGATTATTGACTTCATTACCGTTGATTTTTATCAAAATTCTTCCACGCCATACATTTCTCTCAGGCTCTTCATATAGCGATCCCTTATCTTGGCTCTTGCTTTATCAACTATTAGCGCTACTACTACGAGAACTCCGTAGAAAACTCTACGAACATATGGAGACACTTTGATCATCGTAAGCCCATAGTCAAATATGCTCAAACAGAGTATTCCGCCCAAGATGTTCACAACATTACCCCTTCCTCCGGAAATACTTATTCCTCCCAGCACAGCGGCTGCAAACGATATGAAAACGGTGCCGTCAGCGGTTAAGGGGGACACAGACTTCAGGAAGCCAGCGTAAAACAGACCCGATAGACCGCCGAAGAATCCTGAGAGAGTATAAGCCAAAAAGATCACCTTCTTGACGTTAATTCCCGTCATCGAGGTAGCCATAGGATCGCTTCCGACGGCATAGAATCTGAGTCCTATTCTGAATCTAAGGAATAAAATGCCTAGTATGAGTAGGGTGATGAAGAATACGGAGAAGGCGACGGCGTAGTCGCCACCTATTGCAAGATAGATTTCTGGGAATCCCTTGAAAATTACGGATGGATAAACTATTAGCGTCAATCCATCAAAAGCGAACCCGGTTCCTAAGGTGACCAGAAATGGATGCAACCCTAACCATGTTATTAGAATAGCATTCAATATCCCACAAAGGGTACCGACAGCGATTGGAACTAGAATGGTCAAGGGATCTGGTAGTATATGTTGGACGGCGACGACCGCTCCAACCATAGCCGTGAGGCCAGCGATTTCTCCGATAGATAGGTCGAAGTTTCCAGTAATGAGACATATTGCTTGCCCGATAACTATGAATCCTATGGGAAAGCAGGAATAGATTATGAATAAAACCATGCTTGGACTCAACATCCCTTTCGGTACAATGGCAGCGAAAATCGCGTAAAAGATCACTATAAGAATCCATATGGCATTTTCTAAAAGAAAGAGCCAAACTTTAGCACTAGCAATACCTTTTTCTTTCATTTTTAAAAATAAGGACCATGTGCGTCAATATATATTTTTATTTATCCGCTTAAATCGGAAAGTTCTTTATTATTACCTTTGCGAAGTGAAACGTCTACTTCTTCCTCAGAAGAGCATTCTTTTCAGGTCTTCTACGCGAAGAGTCATTGTTAATTCGATATATCTACATATAATATCTCAAAAGCGTGCAAGTTTCGTAGCATACGGTTGAAAGTCGTATATAAATCTTCCGAGAGATAGGCTTATCTTACTTTCATAGCACAATTTCGTGGCATGCTTATTAGCCTTTACAGAGAAAACGTGTATGAAGGAGCTAGCATTGGAGTATGTTAATGAGTACGCGAAGTCCGAAATACTTGAGAAGATTAATTAACGTCAGTAGAACTATATGCTGCTAAGAGATATTACCATTCAACTGGCAAAAGAACGGCTATCCCTATCTAGGGGGCATGAAGGTTCTTCAAAGCAACGACCTCATCAAACTGGCATTACAATGTTGCTTCAAGAAATATTCCTCTAAACCCTCCCTTCTCCTTTCCCTCCTTATCACTCATATTCTCTAAAAACGAACTTCAATTTTCATACAGAGACTTCACAAATAGAGTCCTCTCATAAAGGAAATCACTATAAATTCTGGACTTCTATACAGCCCAGGGATGCCGCAAAGTGGAGAGCGTCATAGATGGATTATCGTTGCTGAGAAGCCTTCTGTTGGTAGAAGAATTGAACGTCTTCACATACCCTCTGCGCTAGTTCTATCTGTAAGGGGGCATGTCCTTGATGTAGACTTTCCAGAGGGATATGATTGGCGCGACGTTCCTCCAAGTAAGCTATTTGACGTAAAAAATCTGAGATTTGTCATCAGAGATGAGAAGATTTATCGCTCATTAAAGAGAACATTCTTGGAAAATAGAGAAGCTACGCTTGTGATAGCGACCGATAACGATCCAGAGGGCGAGTTGATAGGTTGGGAAATTGCTTACATATATCAGCAAGTGGTTAAAGAGAATGCTAAGCCGTTCTATCGTATGCGATTTAACTCGACGGACTATGCGGAACTTAAGAGAGCGTGGGATAATAAGGAGCTCGGTCTAAATATGAGGTGGGTTGAAAAGGCCGCGTTTAGAAGGGACTTTGATCTCATAACAGGGGCAGCTTTCACAAGACTCCTAACACTTAGCACGAGGAAGGCTGGGGCACGTGTCCGCGTTCTTTCGTGGGGCTCATGTCAGGCGCCTACCCTTTATTTTGTTGTCCAACGTGAGAAGGCGATTCTGAACTTTAAGCCAGAGAAGTTCTGGCGGATAATCGCATTACTTGAAAATGAGAAAGGCGAAAAGTTTTGGGCTTTTAGTGAGAAGTTCAGTGTTAAGGAGAAAGCCGAGAAAGCATACAGAAGTATAAAGAGAGAAAAAGTAGCCATCGTAGAAAGATACGAAGAGAACTCGAAGAGAATTTCTAGACCGCTTCCCATAAGAACTGATGAGCTGCTTAGAGATGCTTCTCGTTTCTTCGGCATCCCAGCAAGCAAAACTCTTGCAATTGCAGAAGATCTCTATGGACAGGGTTATATCTCATATCCTAGAACCGATACTAACATCTACAGAAAGAGTTTTGATTTTGTGAAATATGCAGAGGCCGCAGCACGAGGACTTGGCCTTGATCCTATGCACTTCCGCAGCCCAAATCCAAGACAGGGGAAACGCGATGATGGCGCGCACACCCCGATATATCCGCTGAGACCGTATCGAGGCGAGGGTAATGCGAGAAGGATTTGGGAGCACGTGGCGAGAAGATTTCTTGCGAATGCTTTCTATGAAGATGCCGAGAAAGTAAAACAAGTCGTCACAATCTCAATCAAAGGAATATTCTTACATGCCTCGGGATCAAGAATCTCAAGGCAGGGCTTCTTCAAAATTCTACCGTACATGAAGCCTTCTGAAAAACCTTTACCGAGGATGATCTCTGGACAGAAGCTGAAAGTGGTTAAGATCGATCTTAGAGAGGAGGAGACGAAGCCGCCGCCTAGATTAACCGAACCAGAACTCTTAAAGATTCTAGAGAAGTGGAATATTGGGACTGACGCCACTCGGGCCACATATCCAGACCTCATAACGAGTCGAGGATATACGCTAAGAAAACGGAAGACCTTTCATCCAACTCCTTTAGGCTTCAGGCTGATAGAGATTCTTACTAAGATCGATGAAACGCTCGTGTCTCCAGAAACGAGGAAGAGAGTGGAGGAGATGATGACGAAAATCGAGCGCGGTGAGATAGATATGGAGACTGCGAAGAATAACATGCTTTCCCTCTATAAGGAGCTCTTCAGGAGGCTCGAGGAGAAGATAGATGAAGTTGCCCAGAGCCTAGCAAACACGATCGGCTACGAGAAGAAAACGCTGATGAAGAAGGTAAAGAGATAAGACTCTTAGCCGCTTCTGTTCATATAATTGGCTCGAAAAGTCGGACAGTAAGTGAGAGATTATTAAACCCATGAAGCAATATAGGTAGAGATCACTACTCCATCTTATGTTATCACCAACTCAGCCTCACATCTCGATCATGTTTTCTAGCCGAGATTCTGAGAAGTCCTGTGAAGCTGCTTAATCTTTTTCGCTACACTCGGCTTCTCGGCGACGATCATCGAAACACCCCAGAGAATCCCTCATATGCTTTGTCTCAGACCCTCTCCTCATGATACAAACCTTTTCCCTCCCAGTTTCAGAACATTCGGTCAACATCCAACTCATAGTGATGAAAGTTTAATACCAAACATCATAGCAAGATAATATTGAGGTAGGGGGCGTGGCCCAGCTAACTCATGAAGAATGGGGCTGAAGGTCTACGGCGCCGGGCTCCAGATCTCAGACACCTGGTCAGAGGAGCCACCCGGAGATCCCCGGTTCAAATCCGGGCGCCCCCAACCAGCCTTATTTCAGTTGTTTATGAACATGATTTATTTTGCCATCTCTTCCGCCAAAGTTCTCCTCT
>Ga0116200_10000422_pt1 | contig 13606 bp, 11 predicted proteins | sample Mar14436cmmetaG_FD_94478 | JGI IMG/M metagenome (GOLD analysis project Ga0116200, IMG submission 94478) | Marine hydrothermal vent microbial communities from Guaymas Basin, Gulf of California to study Microbial Dark Matter (Phase II) - Marker... ... | reverse complement strand
TCGTACACCTGGCCGATGGACGAGCCAGGGAGGACGTCGTGGAACTGGTTAAGGCAGAGTAACTCCCAGGCGCGGGTCAATTCAGCGTGGGGATACTCGTAATCGGTCGCCAACGCAGCCCAGGCGGCCAGAAACTCGGCGTCGTGCAACAGGAACTCGCACTTGCGATTGGCGCGTTTGGTGCGGGCCTGGCTGGTGTAAGTGCCGCGGTGATATTCCAGGTAGAGTTCGCCGTTCCAGACCGGCAGCCGCTCACCAGCCTGCGCTTCAAGGTTCTGGAAGAACTCGCAGGCGCTCCCCAGCCGCACACGCGGAGCGCCGGGATGGTTTGCCAATCTTTGACCGTTCTCCAACATTTCACGGGTCGGCCCGCCGCCGCCGTCTCCCCAGCCGAAGGCGGTAAGCAACTCGGTGTGGGTTTCCTTCTGCTGATAGTTGCGCCATGTGCCGATGATCTGTCGCGGGGAGAGATCGCCGTTGTACGTGTCGTACCAACTCCCCGCCGTGTCCGGCGTGGTGATGAAGTGGGTAAGGATCTTCGTGCCGTTCAGCCCCTGCCACCAGAAACTGTCGTAGGGCAGGCGATTGTACTGATTCCAACTGATCTTGGTGGTCATGAAGTACTTCAGGCCGGCCTGCTCGATCAGTTGGGGGAGTGTCCAGGGGTAGCCGAACGTATCGGGCAACCAGAGGATGGGCGTCTCCGCGTCACCGAAGTGCTGACGGAAGAAGCGCCGCCCCAGCAAGAATTGCCGAACCAGCGATTCGGCCCCGGTCACGTTGCAGTCGGCTTCGACCCACATACCACCGGTCACTTCCCAGCGGCCCTCCGCCACCCGTGCCCGAATCTGTTTGAAAATATCGGGGTGGTCTTCGGCGACGTAGCAATACAGTTGAGGCTGGCTCTGGGTGAAGTGGAAGTTGGGGAACTGTTCCATCAGCCGCAGGACACTGCTGAAGGTGCAGGCGGCCTTGCGCCGCGTCCGGCCGGTGGGCCACAGCCAGGCTACGTCCAGGTGGGCGTGTCCCACGGCGATGACATCCACCGTCAGGGGCGGCCCTGCCGTCGCCAAGCCCTCGTCGAGGGTTTGTTGTGCCACCGCGACGCTTTCATAAAAGCCGTCCCCGAAAGGCTCATGGAGGTTTAACCGGCGAAACGATTCGTCCAGCGCATTTAGCAGACGCGCTCGGATGGGATCGTGCTCGTCCAGTTCCCTGAGCACGCCCAGGGCCACGCGAGCAGCAGCGACGAAGTCGCGGGTAGGCTGGTGTATCTGCACGACTTCCGGCTGGCCCATCAAGATGGGCACTTTCCCTGTGCCGACCCACCCGTGCAAGGCCAGGATGTGTGTTGCGCCGTCGCGCCAGCGGGGCGGCAGCAGGATCTCCTGGTGATAGGCATTGATGGCCTGGAAGGCCACGCCGTCAACATAGGCCAGCGCTTCCGGGTGGACGAACTGATGGGCGTTCCCGATGGGCAGGAGGAGCGCCACCGGAGGTCGCCAATCGGCGGGCACGGTGAAGGTGGTGCGCAGGGTGAAATCCTGGCCCGGTTCACCCCAGCAGGCGCCGGGTTCTATGACCGGCCAATCGCCATCGTCCACATCGGAGGCAACGAGGGGTTCATCACCGGCATGAAAGCGGAAAGGGGGCACGGGCTGGCGTCGTCGGTAGACGAACCCTTCAACCAGTGCCAAGCGATGAGCGATCTTGGGTTCGGTCAGGCGGACGCGATGCATATCCTCTTTTAGTCCTAGGACTTAGGACTGGGGACTGACATCGTAGTCCAACGCGCGACCGCTGGCCTTATCTATCCAACGAATCTTGTCAGTATTCAGGCGCAGCCAGATGGTTTGGCCTGGTTGGGCTTGGAAATCGGCGTCGGTGTTCACCTTGATCTGCTCAGGCCCCAACTGCATGGTTATCAGGTTGTGAGAACCCAAGGGTTCGACGACGAGCACCGTGGCCTGTAGCGCGTCCTCGGCCGGTGCAGACAACGTTTCGATATTCTCGGCCCGGATGCCCACCAGCACCGATGGCTCCTTTAGCCGACTGAGCACGGCGCTGGCTTCGGGAGGTGGATAGATCTCGCCGCCGCCCGTCCGCACTATCAGCCGACCGTCCTCCGTTCGTACTTCCCCATCCAGAAAGTTCATCGGGGGGTTGCCGATGAATCCACCAATGAAAAGGTCGGCCGGTTTGTCATACACGTTCAAGGGAGTGTCGTACTGGAGGATCTGGCCATCCCGCATCACGGCTATGCGATCCCCCAGGCTCAGCGCCTCCACCTGGTCATGGGTGACGTAGAGTGTGGTGGCTTCGATTTCCCGCAGCAGGCGCTTGAGTTCCGCCCGCATCTCGAGCCGCAGCAGGGCGTCCAGGTTGCTGAGCGGCTCGTCCATCAGCAGCACCAAGGAGTCCACAGCAATGGCGCGGGCCACGGCCACGCGCTGTCGCTGGCCACCACTTAACTGGGACGGATAGCGGTCCAGCAGATTCTCGATATGCAAAAGTTCGGCTGCGGATTGCACCCGTTTCTTGATCTCATCTTTGGGCCTGTGCTGCATGCGCAGGCCGAAGGCAACGTTCTCAAAGACCGTCAGATGGGGGAAGACGGCATAATTCTGGAACACCATGGCAATTTGTCGCCGTCGTGGCGGGAGGTCGGTTACATCCCGCTGGCCAATGAAGACGCGCCCCTGGTCCACCTGCTCCAGCCCGGCAATGCAGCGCAAGAGCGTCGTTTTGCCACACCCGCTGGGGCCCAGAAGCACGACGAACTCCCGGTCGTGCACGGTGAGGTCCACATCCCAGACGGCCTTGACTTTGCCAAAGGTTTTACGCACACTTTCCACGTGTATCTCAGCCATAGAGTGTCTCCTGTTACCAAATCACATTTGGGTTATTTAAGCGTTATTCCCCACAGGCTAAACAGGTAGCGGCGGATGAAGAACATAAACGTAATCGCAGGGATCAGGATGAAGAAGCCGCCGGCGAAGCGAAAAGGAAGGGGCGATGCGGCCAACTGTATGAACAGGCGGGCAGGCAGCGTGCGGTTCTGAAGGGTCAGGATGGTGGCAGCAAACACCTCGTTCCACGAGAGGACGAAGGTAAAGATGGCCGACGCGGCCAGGCCGGGCAGCGCCAGGGGCAACGCCACGCGGGTAAATGCTTGCACGCGGCTGCAGCCAAAGACCGTGGCGGCCTCCTCCAACTCCTTGGAGACCCCTACGAAGACGCTGCTGGTGACCAGGATCGTGGTAGGCAAAGCCATTGCCACGTGCAGAATGGCCACGCTGATCAGATTGTCATACAGACCCCATTTCATAAAGGTGACCGCCAGTGGAATGGAAAGGATGACGATGGGAAAGGCGCGGGTCGAGAGGATCATGATACGGAAAATATCCTTACCCCGAAAGATGTAGCGGGCCAGGGCATAGCCGGCCGGCGCCCCTATCACCAGCGATATAACCAGGGTCAGCAGGGCCACGACCACGCTGTTGCGCAGCGAGGGCAACACGTACTGGGCGCTGACAAAGAATTTCAGCGTTTCCAGTGAGATAGTCTGAGGAAACAGCGACTTTGGCCAACTGTAGATTACATCTTTGGGGCTGAAAGCCGCTATTGTGATGAGGTAGATGGGGATAAGTATCCACAGCGCTATCAGGACGGCTACCAGGTACACCAATCCCCGTACGACCAGGCGGGAATAAGAGGTTTTTCTTTTCACAATACCATCTCCTCCTTGACCCGCAGCGCACGCAGGTAAATGAAGGCTGTGCCCAGGGAAATGACCAAGATGAACATGGCGTAGGTCGCAGCCAGGTGAGGATTGCGGTATTCGCTATACCAGCGATAGGCCTCGTTTGCCAGCACTGTCATTCCCCGACCGGCTATAGCCACCACGACGGCGAACATCTGGACGGCCAAGATGGTTCGCAGGATCAGCGCTGTCTGGATGCTGGGGCGCAAAAGCGGCAGGGTCACCCGCCACACCCTGGTGAACCAATTGGCCCCGAAGACCTCGGCGGCCTCGGCGTAATCCCGGGGGATGGATTGCAGTCCGGCCACCAGGATGACAAATACAATGGAGGTAGCCCGCCAGACCTCGGCCAGAACGATGGCTGCGAACGGCCAGTTGCTTTGATAATTCAGGAAGAGAAAGGGCTTATCCAGAACCCCTAAACCGTAAAGCAAGGAGTTAAGGTAGCCCCGCTGGGTGAAGATGGAGAACCAGATGATGCCGGCCGCCAGGTCCGAAATGGCCAAGGGGATGGAGTAGATATAAACGAGTATGTCGGAACCCCGCAATCGTTCCATCATCAGGAGAGCCATGACCAGCGCCAGGATGAACTGGAGCGGTACGATGGCTATGATCAACTTGACGGTGTTGATAAGCGCCGCCGAGAACATCACATCGCTGAACATGCGCTGCATATAATCCAGCGTCAAATGCCCATCATCTGCTTGAAAAGCCAATCCGAAGGCCTGGAACATGGGCCAGGCGAGGAAAAACACCAGATAGAGGGCTGAGGGGAGTAACAGGAGATAAGGTTCCCAGTTGAACCGCTTCAGGTTCATAATCCTCTCCAAGTTTAAGCAGGGGGAGGCAGAGGCTAACCTGCCTCCCCCTCTGTTGAAGAAGCACAGGCCTCGTGCTTCTACTTCACCTGGCAGGGCCCTTCGCTGGGCGGGTCAGGCGGCCAACAAGGAGCACCTGTCTCGTTCAGCAATGTCTGCAGGTTCGCCGCTTCTTCCTCCAGCACAGTCTCGATGTCCTCGTCATTGATGACGATGCGCGTGAAGGCGTCGCGGTAGATCTTGTTGATCTCACCCGAGCGCGGGCCCAGGCCCACCGGCAACATAGCCGGGATAGCGTTGGAGGCAGCGGCCTGCTTGGTTACGGCCTCGCCTTGCGCGCGGATCCCCGGCGCGACGTAGCCCGGGAAATCAACCTGGATCGCCGGGAAGAAGCCAACCTCGCGCAGTGTGGTGATCTGGGTCTCGGGCCTGGTCATGTACTCGATAAGCGCCTTGCCTCCCTCCGGGTTAGGGGCAGTCACCGGCATAGCCAGGCCAACGATGACCGGCATGAAGCCCAGCCCCTTAGGACCGGAAGGCGACGGCAGCGCCAAGAAGTCGTCTGGCCGCTCCTTGAAGGCATTGATCAGGCGGGCGGTGTGATCCCACGCCACCCACACCTCCTCGGACATGAGGGGCTCCTGCATGAACTCGTAGGACATTGATTCGGGGTGGACGTACTGCCACAGGTCCTTCACGAACTTCCACATCTCCACCGCCTCGGGGCTCTTAAAGGTGGTTACCATCCCGCCAGTGTAGGATGGATAGATGTAGCCTTCCAGGAAGCGGTGCAGCAGCCCGTTGACGGGGAAGCCGACCTTTTTCTCGCCGGTGGCTTCGTAAATGTTCTTGGCCCAGTCGCGGTATTGCTCCCAGGTCAAGGATTCGGGGTCGGCCCCTGCGGGCAGGTACTCCAGAGCCTGCTTGTTGGCAGCAACGATGTAGGTAGCCTGCATCCACGGGATGAAGTACTGGGTGTCAGTGCCCAACTTGCCGAGTTCCATATAGGCCTCGGGAATGCCCCGATCCTTCACCTCATCCAGCAAAGGCGAGACATCCTGCAGCGCATCGGCAGCCAGCAGGGTTGGAAACTGACCATGCAGCGCGCCGATCACGTCTATGGTGCCCTTGCCCGCCTTCACCTCGGCGAGTACCGTGTCCTCAAAGGTGGCATAGTCGGCGGGGACGAACTCCACCTGGCCGGGGAAGTCGGCCAGGATGACTCCCCGCATCTTCTCCGCCTCCTCCACCGGGACGCATTGAGTGGAGATGAAGGTGACCTTGCCGTAATCCACGGGCGTGGGCGTGACTTCCACCGGAACCTCGACGGTTCGTTCCACAGGCACCTCAACGGTCTCTTTCACCGGAACCTCGACGGTGACCGTGACCGTCTGCGGCGCGCAGGCGGCCAGCAGGCCGGCCAAAATGGCGCCAAGCATCAGCAAACTTGCATACTTCTTCATCGCGAAACTCCTCCTTGTCAGTTAATGGTCAGTCTAACAGAAGCCGATATGCGTGTTCATGGTTTCACCTGATATATGCCCATCACCTCCTTTCCCAAATTCGCCGAACTTCGCGCGTATCATCTCGATGAGGGCCAACGTAGGACAACCCACCTCACTCTTTCCGAGTTACTGAGAGGATGCCTTTGCGCCACACGATTCCCGCACGATCAACTGCGGTTTCAGGACCACGTGGCGCTCTTCCAACGTCTCCCCTGCAATCAGTTGGACGAGCATGTAACAAATGCGCTTCCCAATCTCGTAGATGGGTTGCCGCACGGTGGTCAATGGCGGGTGGGAGTGGGCAGCCAGGGAGACGTCATCGAAGCCGGTCACGGCCACGTCCTGCCCGACCGTCAGCCCCAACCCCTGGGCGGCACTGATGATCCCCAGTGCCATCAGGTCGTTGCAGGCAACGATGGCACTGGGAGGCTCATCCCGCATCAGCCAGGCGCGTCCGATCTCATAGCCGCTGCGCTCCGTCAGGTCGCCGTACGCCACCAGCGTTTCGTCAATGGGCAGGCCCGCCTCCGCCATGGCTTCCTCAAACCCCAGCCGGCGATAGTAAGCGAACGTCAGGTTATCCGGGGGAAGGAGAATGGCGATGCGGCGGTGACCCAGATTGATGAGATGCCGGGTCACCTCCCGGATACCGACGGTGCCATCCACATCCAGGTAACAGAAGTCGCCCTCAACGCGGGAGCGACCGAAGATGACGAAGGGGAAGTCTTGCTCCAGCAGATAGGCGATGCGCACGTCCTGCTCGCGCGTGCGCACTACCAGCATCCCGTCCACGCGGCGCCCCTGGACGAAGCGCTCGTAGGCCTGCCTCTCCTCGGGCGTATCCGGGGAGCATGTGGAGACGAGCAGGTCATAGTCCCGCTCAGTGGCGGCGTTGCCGATGCCGGCCAGAAGTTCGCTGAAGTAGGGGTCTGAGAAGCGGGGGCCATGGGTGGGGATGATGAAGCCGATGGTATCGGTGCGCTGCTTCTGGAGCATGCGGGCGATGACGTTGGGGCGATAGCCCATCTCCTTAGCAGCCTGCAATACGCGCTGGCGGGTGGCGGGGGCGATATCGGAGTAGCCCGCCAGGGCTCGCGAGACGGTGGCGACTGAGACGCCCAACCGAGTAGCAATGTCCTGCTGGGTCACGGGCATAGGGCGTATTCCTGCACAGGAGAAGACTTGATCTAAAACGTTTTGGAAACATTGATATTATACTCTAAAACGTTTTAAATGTCAAGGGGGATTAGGCCGATTTTTCGTCACGTCCTATTTGTTGTTCTCGACAACCGCCTCGACGGGCTGGCCCCGGTGCCGGAAGGCGAAGCACAGCCTTTTCCAATGTCTGGGCAAGTGGGGTTCCACGCGGTAGCCATCCGGGGTGACGCGCAGGCCCGCAAAGCCCAATACGGCCGCCTGCCACATCCCACCGCACGACGCGCCGTGGATGCCCTCAGCAGCGTTGCCCCGGCTGTCCTCCAGATCGGCACCCGCAGCGTGCATAAAATGCTCGTAGGCCACCTCCGGCATGCCGAGCCGGCAGGCCAGGATGGCGTGAAAGGTGGGGCCGAGCGACGAGCCGTACCGATGGTCGGTGCGTGGCGCGTAGTAGTCCCAGTTGGCCCGGCGGGCCCTGTCGTCGTAGGCATCGGCCAATAGGCAGAGCAGCATGATGACGTCGGGCTGCTTCAGTAACTGGGTATCGTTGGGGTCTATGCCACTTTCGCGCAGTAACGTGTCCATCGCCTGGGTGCGTGGCTCGTAGTCGGCGATGTCCACGTCCCGGAGGTCGAAGTAGCCGTCGAACTGCTCCATCAGGCCGGTCTCGGGATCGTAGTTGATCTTGATCTTCGCCTCGATGTCGCGCCAGCGGGCCAGCCGCTCGTGGCTCAGGTCGAGCCGCCGCCGCAATTCGGCACCCTTTTCGGGAGCGTGCTCATCGAGCCAGTCCAGTACCTCGAAGGCCAGCCCCAGGTGGTACTGGATCATGCGATTGGTGTAGACGCTGTTGTCCACGTGATCGTGCCACTCGTCGGGGCCGATGACGTCGGTGACCTCGTACCGGTCGGCCTCAGCGTTGTACTCGACGCGGCTGCCCCAGAAGGCGGCGGTGTCGAGGATAATCTCCGCACCGTAGTCGCGCATAAAATCATCGTCCCCGGTGACGCGCCAGTATTGATCCACAGCGTAGGCGATGTCGGAGATGATGTGCAGTTCGATGTCCCCCGTCCAGATGCGCACCAGTGACCCGTCTGGATGTGGCCACCACTTGGGGGTAGTCTCGACACCTGTCTCGGCGCTCTCCCAGGCGTAGTAGGCCCCTTCGTAGCCCTCGGCTCCGGCGTTCTGGTGAGCGCCGGGCAGCGTGTGATAGCGATACAGCAGCAGGTTGCGGGCGATCTCGGGCCGCGTGTAGGTGAAGAAGGGGAGGATGAAGACTTCGGTGTCCCAGAAGACGTGTCCCCGGTAGCCGAAGCCACTGAGGGTCTTGGCCCCGATGCTCACGCGGTCGTCGTGGCGCGGGGCGGCGATGAGGAGTTGGAACAGGCTGTAGCGCAGGGCGCGGTCGGCGGCGTCGTCCCCTTCGATGGTGACGTTGCACTGCGCCCACTCGTCGGCCCAGGCGGCGATGTGCGCCTCACGCAGCCGGGCGTATCCCGCTTCGACGGCCCGCTCCAGTTTGGCCTGTGCCGCGGCCAGAGGGTCGTCTGTATCACGGCTGGTGTAGATGGTGATCAGTTTGGCGGCGGTGGCAGTCTGGCCCTGGGATAGCGTGAAGTGCGCCACAGACGTCGGCCGGCCATCGGCGTCCCAGAAGTGATACTCTACCCCGGAGATGTCGTCCACTGCCAGGTGCGCGGCGTAGGCCAGTTCGATGTTGGTCTTGAGGGTGCGGCTGTGCATCCATAAGTACTGCGGATCGGACGACCCCTGCGCGAGCCACTCGATGTGGCGCAAGCCCCAGTTGTCGGTGTAGGCATCGAGCCCAGCGCGCAGTTCGATCTTGGCCGGGCCGTTAAGGGGGGTCACGCGATAGCGGATGGCGAGCACGTGCTCATCGGCCAGGCTGGCGAAGCGCTCGATGGAAACGTCCACCTCGCGTCCGGCGGGGCTGCGCCAGCGCACTTCGCGCCGCAGTGTGCCGGCGCGCATATCGAGAACGCGCTCGTAGCACAGCACCTCCCCCCGGTCCAGGCCAAAACGCTCGCCGTCCACGGTCAGCACAAAGGGCAGCCAATCGGGTGCATTGGCCAGTTCGGTGAAGAAGAGGGGCGCGTCGTCCCATACACCGTGGATGAGGGTGGCAGGGGTCGCGCCGGGGTAACCTTCCTCGAAGGCTCCCCGCGTCCCCAGGTAGCCGTTGCCGATGGTGAAGACGGTCTCCTTGTGGTGGAGCCTCTCCGGGTCGAACGCGGTTTCGCGGATGAGCCAGTTTTCGCTGATGGTCATTCTTGTGTCTCCTCTGTCTCCTCGGCGACTCTGCTCAATGCCGCCAGGATGTCCTGTAGATGGACGCCCTCCAGGCTGGGGAAGACGACGTGGGCCGCGCCAACTCGCTCCTTCGGCCCCAGTCCCACGGTCCAGAAGCCGCCCGCCAGCGCCGCCTCCACGCCCGACGCAGCATCTTCGACGACGATGGCTTCGCCGGGGTCAACGCCGAGTTGCCGGGCACAGTGGAGGAAGAGATCAGGCGCGGGCTTCTGGCGCCGGACGCTGTAGCCGTCGGACACGGCGTCCACGTAGCCCCAAAGGTGCAATCGGTCGAGGACGGTGCGGGTGTTCTTGCTGGCCGAGCCGACGCCGATTTTGATCCCCGCCTGTCGCAGTTCCTTCAGTAACTCCAGCGCGCCGGGCAGGATGTCGGCGGGTGTCATCTGCTGGATGGACTCGACGTAGTAACGGTTCTTGCGCGCCATCCACTCCTGCATCTGCTCCTCGGTGGCGGGGCGGCCGTTCAACAGCAGTTCGAGGGAGCGGCGGCGGGACACGCCGCGCAGCGGTTCGTTGCGTTTGCGGTCGAACGGGATGCCCAGTTCGTCGGCCAGCCGCTTCCAGCCGCGATAGTGGTACTCCGCCGTGTCGGTCAGGACGCCGTCGAGATCGAAGATGATCGCTTTAATCTTCACTTCAGCATCCCCCTACGCTGCCGATCCCTGCAGACTGCGCGGCCAATCGGTCAATGTTGGGCGTCTGCACCGGACTCCGGTCCCCCACATAGGAACTGATGTGATCCTGCCGCAGTGAGTCAATGACGATGAAAATGATGTTCACTATGTCCCCTTCTACATTGATCCTGGACTCCCGCGAACAGTTCGACTGCTTCCTTTAGCCGCTATTGTAGCCGATATACTCTGAGAGGTCAATCTCTTCTTCCACTACCCGAACTCACCAAGGAACTGACCTCCGGCCCCCAAAGTAGGCTTGACAAATTGACCGAGATATGCTATTCTAGTGTTAGACTATTTCATTGCTACAGCAAAAGCGAGTACAATGACGAACGCAGAGTTGGCTATTCTAAGCCTCGTCGCCGAACAGCCCCGCCACGGTTACGAGATTGAACAGGTGATCGAGGAGCGCGGGATGCGGGAGTGGACGGAGATTGGTTTCTCCTCCATCTACTATCTGCTCAAGAAACTGGAGCGAGAGGGGCTGATCGAGGGGCAGTTGGAGACGGCTGAGCGCGGCCCGGCACGCAAAGTCTACCGTATTACACCGGCCGGGATGGAAGCGTGGCGTGCGGGTTTGCTCGAAGCACTCTCGGTGCCGCGCCGCTGCTACCAGCCGCTGCAGTTGGGGCTCGCTAACCTTCCCGGCGTACCGCCCGCTGAGGCGCTGGCAGCGCTGCGGCAATATCGTGACGCCCTGGCCGACCGACTGGCGCACGTACAGGCTCGCTGGGAGAACCGGCAGCCGCTGCCTTACTTCGTGGATGCGATGTTCGATTACAGCGTGACGATGATCCGGGCCGAGATGGAGTGGGTCACGCGGTTTATCTCACGACTGGAGGATCAAACAGATTGATAGTCACCTAGCCATCTCACCCAGGAGAGGCTATGTTTGACTACATTGTACAGGCGCTCGTCAGCCGTCCAGAGTTCGAGGCCGAGGATTTCTGCCAGGGCCAAGTAGTGGCTATCATAAGCCTGCGGGCGATTGAACCGTTTGGCCAGTTCCCAGGCTCTCTGGTGCAGACCATCGGGGTAAAGCAGTCTCACGCCGAGAAAGTGAAAGGCTTTGAACATCAGTTCGGCCTCCTCAGGCGACACCAGTCCGCGATGCATCCTGTTGCAGATCACCGACGTCCCTTCGAAGGCGAGCAGGGGTGGAGCGACGATTTCCACGTCTGCGTCTACCCAGGCGTCCCACAGATGTTGAGCCTTGGGGCTGTCTTCCTCGACGAGTACCAGTTTGAGGGCCAGATTGGCGTCAATGCACACCTGCGAGTTCAAGGTCTCTCTCCTCTCTTAACCTGCGCAAATCTTCAGCGACGTCGGAAAAGGGGACCCCGCCGCGACGAGCGAGGGTCATCTCCCGCACAGCCTGGGCCATGGCCAGGGCCGCTTTCCGCTGGGTGCGGGAGGGGGGAGAGGTTGTGCTTTCCAGTGCCTCCAACTTCTGCAGGTCTTCGATACTCACCAGGGCGGCCTTGGGTTTGCCTCTCGAGGTCAGGATGATCCGTTCCCGACCAAAGGCCACGCGGTTGACAATGGTTGAGATGCTGCGCTTGATCTCGGCGATACCTACTGTGTTCATAGGTTCTAACTCCGTGACTATAATGGTGACAATGGGAATTATATCTCCATTCTCAATTCTCGTCAATATGTCCAGGAATGAACTTCTGGAGGAAGGAGTGGAACTGGAAACTGATGCTCCGCCAGCCCGAATTCGTCACCCGCGAGATGGTCGAGGAGGTTAAGCCGGAGGTGCGGGCCAACAAGAGGTTGGACGAGGCGCTGAACGTAGAGTTCGAGGCCTATGACGAGGGGCTATCGGCACAGGTCATGCACATCGGCCCCTTCGAGGAGGAGGGGGCGACCATCGCCCGGCTACATCAGTTCATCCAGGAAAACGGTTATGAACCACACGGCCTGCACCACGAAATCTACCTGACGGATGCCCGCAAGGTGCCGCCGGAGAAACTGCGGACGATCATCCGGCAGCAAATCAGGAAGGCTTAAGGAGGCGTATTTGTTTACTGCCTCATTGGCTGGTGCAACGGATGGACGGCGGATAAACGGATGAGATGACCGTCCTTATCATCATTGGCTCGGTGCGGCGATTTTGCCGCCGGACACTTTTCGAGCAGGGGTATCACCGTGGGATATGCTTCGCTCCTCAGCCCGGGCCGCTACTCCCTCGACGTTTACCTTCCCATCTAGATACGCCCTCGGCAAAAGTGCCCGCCGGAGAATGCAGTGATTCCGGAGGTTGCAATGTCGGAAGGCTATCCGCTTATCCGTTTCTCATCCGCTGCCCCGGTAAACAGATACAAGGAGGCAAAAGATGACACTCCAACCATTGGAAGGCTTCAAGTCGCTGAAAACGCACCACTGCGTCACCGGCTCGATGCGCCACGTCTACGTCTACAACGATCACGACATTAGCGAGGAGATGCTGCTGGGAATAGGCGCAGGGGTCGGGTTCGTCTACTGGCATCAGAAGGGACAGCCGCCCTTCATCGGCGGACGCGCCAACTTTGAGCGGCCCGGCGTAGAGGGATTGGAGAAGACCGCCGGGAGGCGCACCGGTGTGGTGGTCGAATCGTACACCACCTCCAGCGCGCGCAAGGCGGAGCAGACACTGCTTGCAATGCTCGACGCAGGCCAGCCGGTGATGATCCACTGCGATATGGGTTTCCTGCCCTACTTTGATCTTCCGGAAGGATACCACTTTGGGGCGCACGTCGTCGTCGCCGCCGGGTATGATCCCGAAACCCGCCAGGTGCTCATTGCCGACCGTGACCGAGGACTGCACCCGGTTTCAATGGAGGACCTGGAAAGGGCGCGTGGCTCCACCTACAAGCCCTTCCCGCCCAGGCACAAGTGGTATACCTTCGACTTCAGCGACAAGCGCCAGCCGGGCGCCTGCGAGGTGCGAGAGGCTATCGCCGAGCAGGCGAAGGGAATGTTGGAGCCACCCATCAGCAACTTCGGTATCAAGGGTATCCGCAAGGCAGCCAAACGCGCGCTCAAATGGCCCGACCTGATGGACGAGGATATGCTGCGCTTCACACTCTTTAACGCCTTCGTCTTCATTGACGCGACGGGCGGCACCGGCGGCGGCCTCTTCCGCTACATGTTCAGCCGCTTCCTGCGCGAAGCCGCCGAAATCACGGGAGACACCCGCCTGAACGAGAGCGCCGATGAGTTCCAGTACATCGGCGACAGGTGGCAAGAGGTCGCGGAAATCTTCAAGCGGGGATGGAAGGCCGCAGACCCGGTCGCTGTGCTTGCGGAGACGACAGCCCCGCTGATGGAGTTGGCCGATCTGGAGAAGGCGGCGTGGGGGCGGTTGCGGAC
>Ga0116200_10000421_pt1 | contig 13607 bp, 13 predicted proteins | sample Mar14436cmmetaG_FD_94478 | JGI IMG/M metagenome (GOLD analysis project Ga0116200, IMG submission 94478) | Marine hydrothermal vent microbial communities from Guaymas Basin, Gulf of California to study Microbial Dark Matter (Phase II) - Marker... ... | reverse complement strand
GCCTTTATTCTCCTAGAAAATGATACCTATCAATAAGAGAAGTGGATTTATGGAGGCAGTAGACGGCCGTTTAGCCTTACCGTTTTCCATTCATTTTTGACGGCTTCTGGACCTAAGAAAGTCAAGAATTCATACTTCTCTTTAGAGATGAGGTTGGCGGGTGGTGTTTTAGTGTATCCTTTCAGCCTTGAACCGCATCCACATTTCTCTCGCTCGCTCTACTGGAACGTAACCTCTAACTTTGACCATCGTTACCGCGTTTTGCGGGCACTTAACCGAGCAGACACCGCATCCAACACAGTTTTCCTCTATTACCCTTATTTCATCATCGTGTAGATCCTCAGCGTGGGGGTAGTGGTGGTAGAGCGCGTTGAAGGGGCAAGAGTTAACGCATGTGTCACATCGCTTGCAGGCTTCATGGTCTATTTTGGGCATGAAGTTCGACTTGACAAATCCTCTCGGGTTTTTTAGCTTTGTCAGCGTACCTAGGAAACCACAGCAGCAAGGGCAACAGTTGCATATGAATGCTGGACGGTGCTGGTGGTTGGTTGTCGTGTGGACTAACCCGTGCTTCTCGGCTAGCCTTAGCACTTCAAGCACTTCTTCTTTGCTTATTTCTCTTGCCCAATCCGCCTTATTGCATATTCTGCCGAGGCGTCAAAGGAGAGGCACACTTCCAAGGGGTTGTCGCAGTTGTTGTTTGTTAGCCTGCATACGCAGTTGAGGAGGGCGATCGTTCTTGCATTATTTATGATCTCGCTGGCACGCTCGAATGGCATCACCTCGACTTCAGGAGATATCCTGGCCTCCACCGGGATTATTCTGGCTATGGGATAGTTGGACGCTGCAATCTCCATACCCCAGCCGTCCATGTAGTATTTCTCGAAGAGGCGGGCTACCTTACGTTTAACATCGTTCATCGGCCCCATCGGCAGGAGGAGCTCGTATAATCCTGGAACGAGGGGGAGAAGAGAGTAGTATGTTTTCCCGCTTTTCCTATCTATAAACTCGAAGAGGGCTCTTTTACTTGCAAGCCTCGAAAAACTTTTTCAACGTGCTCACGGGTTAAGCCTAATTCGTCAGCAACCTCCTCCACTGTCTTCGGATCTAGGAATGGCATGTCAAAGGATGAAGCAAGCAACTTGGCTTCTTCCGGAGTGTAAACCAGTTTGAGGATCTCGTAGATCTCCCTCCTCTTCGAAGCCCTAATCGGCACTTGTTTAACTTTTCCTGAGATCCTCGTATACGTCTTCACTCATACTAATTCCACCAATGGAAGGCTGCTTCGCTAACAATAGATTCTGCAAGGTTTAAGTTTAACGGTGGGTAGGGAAGCCTTCCTGAAAGCGGTGCCTGCAGCCTCTTAACCCAACACCCAGAAAAGAGGAGTCGAGAAGGACGTCTAGCTGGGGTTGAGCGTGGATCTTAGTGGTTGAAGACTGCTGCGTAAGGTTTCACCTGCCTACCCTGCCTTCAACCAGGATTTTCTGATGTTTTTTGAGGAGGAAAAATTAAACCTAGGTTTTTGAGCGTGCTGGCTAAGGCGGCTAAGACTGCTTCGGTGAATACTGGCTGGGCTTGCCACCCCATGTGACCTATTCTTAGAAGGTTTTCCTTGTGGTCGCCCAGCCCGGCGGAGATCCTCACACCCCATTCTTTCTCTAATGATTTGATCACCTTTTGAGCAGGGATGGGGGTCTTGAAGGCGGTTATGGTAGGTGTGCAGAACGCGTCGGGTCTCCCGCATCCGGGACACAGACTGCATTGGTTATGCATTTCAAGCCCTAAGCGCCTAATAAAAGACTTCGCCTTATTCGACTCTTGGACGTGGCGTTTAAAGACGTTTCCGAGCCCCTCCCTAAAGATCTGCTTTAGAGAGGAGTTAAGGGCGAACATTGAGTGGATGGGGAAGGTGTAAGGGAGTAGAATTGGCTCTGTGAACGAGGGCTGCAGCGTCCTGAAGTTTAAGTACCATAACCTAACCGGCGTCCTCCTGTTCTCAAAGGCCTCCCATGCTTTCCTGCTCACAGACATCACGGATAGCGTTGGTGGCACGTTGAGGCACTTCTGGCATCCTGCGAAGGCTACGTCTATCTTCCACTTGTCCACGTTGACTTCGACTCCCCCCAAGCTTGATACGACGTCCACTATTGTTACCGCCCCATAGCTGTGGGCTAGAGGGCATATTTTCTCTATAGGCATTTTAAGCCCTGTCCCCGTCTCGCTGTGAACCACACAGACAACTTTTGCCTCGCTCTCGCTTAGACACTCCTCGAACACATCTAATGGTATTGGCTTGTCTTCGAAGAGAGGCGTGAGAGAAACTATTCCTCCATGGATACGGGCCATTTCAGCCATGAAAGACGAGAAGAAGCCGGAGTTAACCACCAGGACGTGGTCTCCGGGCTCAACGAGGTTGGCTATCGCAGCCTCCATAGCCGAGAAGGACGAGCTAGCCAATGTTAGGGTTTGACCGCTTGAATGGAAGAGCTTCTTTAAGAGGGAGAGGTTTTCAGCGTGGACTTCGAGGAGGTCAGGGTCCCTTAAGTCGTGAACCTGTCTGCTCATTTCCTTCAGGATGTAGGGTGGAGACTCCGTTGGCCCCACACCCATCAGAAGGGAGTAGCGCCTCATTCACGTCACCGGTAGGGATATATGAGAGCGTTTGGTATTACGGCCACTTTCGAGCCGGAGTCAGCTACCTCATCAACTGCCCCCTGTAGTGATGGACGCCACTTAAACCCTATCCGTTCAGCTTGATCCTCCCCCACTCCCTTAGACACCAGGACGCAGTTGAACCTTTCTTGGAGGCGCTTCACCTGTAAGGCTATGGTGGCTTCCAAAGGGTTCGTGGACATTTTCCTGCGCAGTTCCTCGACTGGGAGTGCAAGGAAATCTTCAAACTCGGGGTAATGGGTGCAGACGCCTTCTCTTAAAGGAGACACTAGGATTATAGTCGCTCCTTCCTCGGCTATGTTAGCGGCTGAAAACAGAGCTTTTCCAGCTTGCCACAGGTCATTATCATACGGGTGGGAGCTCGCCACAACCACGTCTGCACTCCATGGAGCCTTCACGCCTACGGCTTCAACTGCCGCCTTCACCGCCATCCTGTGAGCTGCCACGAAGTTGCCAGAGGAAACATGGATCACCGAGGCATCACACCCCCTAACGATGTTGATGGAGAAGAGCTTGCTAAGCTTGCCTGCAGCCTCCTCAGCGTCGAGGCGGGCAGGGCTTTCAGCAACGCCAAACCGTGTCAAGGGATGCTCAGCCAGCCTATGGTTAGAGGCTATGGTCACACGTCCAGCTACCCCTGGCACAATAATCTTTGCACCACCACTCCATCCGTGAATATTATGGGGGGCTACCGATCCTATGGAGACTATTATGTCAGCCTTCACGGCTTCGCTGTTAACCCATACCGGTGTTCCTCTCGATGTTTCCCCTAGGAACAGTAGGTTATCGTCTGGGTTGTGCTGGGCGACCGGGAACACGTTGTATGCTTCACCAAGCTTCGCCTCCAGTTCTTTCTCGCTCATCCTCCTATGCGTTCCCGAGGCGACGAGTATGGACAAGTCCCCCTTCACAACTTTCTTTAGTCGTTCAGCAACTTCCGGGATTATTTCTTTTGCGGGTGTTGAACGGGTGTAGTCGTCTACGAGAATAACGGCTTTTTCGCCCTTAAGCTCTTCAATCCTCCTTTCAGCTATTGGAGAGTCAAGGCTTTCCCGGAGGAGGTTGCTTAAAGGGCGGCGAGGGAAGGAGGCACTTGGCTTTAAAACAGTACAATCTACGTTAAGGGTTAGGAAGCCTTCACCGTAGGGCACCTTGAACGTTTCTGACCCTCCTTAACAGTTTCTTAGCGTTCTCCCCGAGAATCCTGATGAGGGACTCGTTGGGAAGGTTTAGGGACGTTATTTTTCCTAGCTCCTCGCTTAGGCTTTTGAAGGGATAGTCCGACCCGAAAAGGATGCGTTCATCCCCAAACATCGCAACGGCTTCAGTAATCACCTTCGGGGGGGCCCATGAGGTTTCGAGGTAAACGTTATCATTTTTGAGAGCCACCATTTTTGCGTTCTCCCAGTACCCTCCCCTCCCTGTCCCCATGTGGGCCATAATGAAGGTAACGCTGGGGAAACTGTCTGCTATAAAGTCGAGAACTATAGGGTCTGCAAACTTCAGGTTTCCAGCACTGCAGTATCCGAAATGGATCACCACCGGGCACCGCGCCTTTTCAGCCAGTTCGTAGAAGGGTTCAAAAATGGGATCATCTGCCGAGGCGTTCTGAAGGGGGGGATGAACCTTTACGCCTAAAGGCTTGTTTGAAGGCGGACTTCCACCGGCGAGGATAAAAGGCACCGTCCTATCCGACTTTAAAGGGTTAATTTTTCTAGGCTTCATCCACCTATCAAAGGCGGAGAGGAGAGGGAGTGAAACCGCGAACTCGACAGAGAAATCATTGAAGTACTGTTTAGAGTAGGAGCTAAGGGCTCCCTTCCCCTTAAACCAGAATTTAGCATCACAGAGATGGGTGTGGAAGTCAACGATGCATAGGGACAAAGGAGAACTACCTCCACATACCTACAGAACAAATTTTATTTTCTCGGATTCCTCCCTAACCCCTTGGAAATCTGGACACCTGGTATTTCCGAGAGGGAAGGAATAAACATTGTTAATGATGGAGGACAAATGTTCCTTAGGCCGCTAAAAAGGTTTTTGTTGCTACTAGGCTAGATGGGCTTCCTGTGAAATTTTACTCTTTGTCCTCTTCGACAACTTTTAACCCTGATAGTTGGGCGATGGTTTTTAGCCTACCTTTCCAGTCTCCATAGAAGACGACGCGGTGCCATCCAGCACCCCAAACCCAGTTTCTAGCTAAAGCCTCGGGGTTAGCCTTAGCTACGAGTTGGGTTGCGCAAACGATTGGACCATGTTCATGTCCAACCGTTTCAGCGGTGTGAACCGTTATAGCCTTGTTAGCAGGGTCTAAACCCACGACTGTTACCACCTTGTTTAATGGTAGTTCCGCGTCAACGCGCTGCTTGAGGAAGTGGGCTCGCTTTATCGTGTAGGGGCAGGTCTCCGTGAAGTCAAAACCGTAGGGATTTATGGGGGCGTAGCAATGGTAGTATACCTACTTCACCGTTTCTCATGTCCATTGCAGGATCACTTATGAATCCTAGCACGTTAGCAAGGTACTTCATTAAGGAGCATGATGACCCCTGACCGCACGTCTCCTTCGCATACGCCGATGAAACCTTCCTTAGCTAGCTCCATGAATCCAAGGCATGGCCATGCATCTAGTAGGCCAAAGCTGACAAGGTGTATGTCGTCGAAGGATATGGCGGCTGCGCCATGCTCAATGAGAGCCTTCTTCATGGCTAGGTAGAGGCGGGCGCCACTAAGTCATCAAGAGAGTGCTCATCTACCCTGGCAGCGTTATTCAGCCACCTCTCAGCGACCTTCCTAGCTTCTTCAATGCCGGCAGGCTCATAATATTTTTCCTTAAAGGCATCTATGGTCATGTACTCTACGTCGATCCCTGTAATGCTCTGCACTTCCCGGGATACGTTACACATATCGATGCATATTGGGTCTTCCGCCCACATGAAGTCTTTTATCACTTCGTCGACGACGACTAGCATCTTCGAGGAACCAAGCTTGCGAACCACATCTAATAGGTTGACGTATTCGGCGACTTGTTCAACGTCGGGGATCCCCCTCATAGAGAAGCCTACTACCGGCATTCCGCTGCTTAAAGCCCTTGAATACTCCATTAGGAACTCCCCTGAACCAACGTACGTTTCAGACAGGACAACGGCTGGTTTCCCGCTTAACAGGATCGGCCTTAAGACGCCGCCCATCATGTTAATGTTAAAGACGAGGTACCCTGTCACGTCGCCTAACTCCTTCAGGATAGACACGCTATCATTGAAAGAGAAGGATTCAGCGTAGGCGAACTCGATCCAAGAAAAACGTTCACTGAGCGAGCGTAGAAGTTCACCAATAGCTGTTCTCAGCATTTCATTGGCTTTATCCACAGGCTCTCCGCCAAAGCGCTCGGCAGGGGTTAAACAGAGTATAACTCCCACTCTGTTCTTCCCACCGTCTACCCCACCACCTCCTTTTTTAAGATCCCGATGATGAAGTTTCCATTCCTTCCTTCCAAAATATCCTTTAGGTATTATATATAAGGGCTGGTCCGTGCATGTTTCAAGGGAATTATTTATCGTAAGGTGAGGTTGTTGAGCTTCAACTATCCGGAGTTAAAACATCCAGAACGCTGCAATAAGTGTGGGGCATGCATGAACTCTTGCCCGATCCATGCCATATTAAGAGTAGATCCGTTTGAGGTGGACATCACCAAGTGCGCTACGAGGGAAGACTGCTTCATCTGCGCAATGGCATGCCCAACAGGAGCCCTAGTATTAAAAGAAGGAAGAAAGGAAGAACTAAAAATAAGGGAGCCTGGAGGGACGTGAAGACGGTCAATGAAAATGCTTGGAGCCGAGTTTGCTAAGCGTAGACAATTCTAAACGTAACTCTATATCTATTTATTCCACTTTGTAAGTGAGGTTCAGCTTACATAGGCATTGGTAAGCCTATGAAGCCTTGGGGCACATCAGCCTCATCTCCCTCTGGGTTCATCGGGAGTAAATCATCGGTCTCGCCCCCTTTCGGGTAACCCCGCTTTCCCTCCTCATTTGCATCTTCCACGGAGAGATCATCTTTTTTAGTCACCGCTCTGTGGAAGGTTCTCGGAGGGGAAGGAAACCCCACATTCTTAGCGTGTTTTAAGACTGCCCCTTTCGGTGCTCCCTTTTTCCATCACATCTGGGACAGGTTTACTCACTAACACTCACAAACACCCACCAAATACCTAACTGTTTCGCAAGGCATCTTTCTCTTGTACGCTTTAGTTAACTAAGCTCTCCTCAGCATTCAGAAAAAATCGAAGGTAAGCTTTGTTACACGCGAAGTTGCCCTTGAAGGTTAAACAGTCAGCTTGTGCCTTAAACATTAAATTTAAGTGTGGTCTTTTGCTGGGTAAGATGTTCTCCTTAACTGATTGTTTTCTTAAGGATGCATACGAGTTGCCCTTTCATGACCCTCGGCTTCACCGTGTTCTAGTTCTGCCGTACTTTTAACCCTGTATACTTCCTCGGAGCTTACCTCCACTTCTCCCATCATTGTTTTAACTGATTTAACTACGGGGGGAGCCACGAAGGCCAGCAGTATCACGTTACTCGTCACGTGGACGACCGTGAATGGGATGCCTGCTATGAAAACTGACAGGAAGTTTGAGAGTGGAATTACAGGGTACATGAAGCCTATAGTTGTAATTATGTCATAGAAGATGGTGACCGCGGCGCCTACGACACCGAAGAGGTACCTAGCCCAGAAGGAAGTAGATTTAAAGCCTTGGAGGGGGCGGCGGAGGAGGCCTCCAACCACGCCAGCTACGGACATGCCAACAATTTGCGTGGCAAGTAGGAAGGGGTACCCCAAACCGGAGCCATAAGGAGAAATTGCGCTGAAGAGGAACATTGAGAAGGCTCCTACGAGGCCACCTACCCTAGAGCCAAAGAGGAAGCCGGCTATGAAAGCCATGAAGGTTATTATTTCAACGTTTGGAAGTGGGGAGAGAGCGAAGGTGCCGGCAACAGCTGCGGCGGTAAACATTCCAATTAACGTAGCTCGCATCGACCTAGGAGGCTTGTAGAGTGGCTTCACTGTGAGCACCCTGAGGCATAGGATAATTTATCCTATATATATTTTGCTCCCGTAATAAGCAAGTAACACGGGAGGAAAGGGCGGCCACGAATAAGAAAGAAAAAATAAAAAGGTTTCTTCAGCTTTCACAAAAATTGCCCTAAAAAAGATAAGTTGGGAAGCTAGTTATCCGTAGTATGTGTATGTCCAGATTACAGTGTCTCCTCCTGATAAAATGTATTTATCTGCACCAACATTAGGATGCTCTGTCTCTAATGAGAAATAATGTTTTACATCATACATCCACCAGTATCCGTTGTTATTTTCGTTGTTCCATACGCCGTTTATGGCGTCAACAAACCACGAATCGTACGAGGCCCAGTATGTTTTGTTAACGGCGGCAACTTGTTCAAGAGCTGAAAGGGCGGTCATTCCTTCGGTAAACTGTACCGTGTACGATTTGCGTGTGCCATTACCGTAATCGATTATAACAGTAACGTGCGTCAAGTCATGGTACAGCACCATAGAAAGTAGCAGTTGTTGTCGTTGCTGTGCCGTGTTGCTTTGATAGTAGAAGTATCCTCCTGCACCAAGGCCGGCAATTACAAGAACTGTTAAGGCGATGGCTATAGCTTTCACGTTTGTTTCCGACACGTGCACCACCTCGGCATAGGATAATTTATCCTACAATATAAAGATTTCCCCTACGCTTTACGGGAAGCAAAATGAAAGCAAAATAAAAAGGAAGGATTAAATGAAAGTTCCAAGTAGTTTAAAAAAATTTTTAGAAGGGGCCGCATTTTTGTCATATGGGTGATTTCGTGGTTAAGGTGAGGCTGAAGTATGGTTTCGATGAGGTCTGCGCTGAGGTCCCAGCCGAGAACTTTGCTGGCATTCTTGACGTGGAGGACGTGGCTGGATGTGGCGATCCTGTTGGGGAAGTTAGGAGGAGCATTGCCAGCCCTATTAACACCCCTCCCGTCTCTAAGATTGTTAAGGGTAAAGGTAAGATAGTTGTCGTGGTTAATGATCATACTAGGGATACGCGTACTAAGGAAATTTTGGGGGGGCTTTTCGCTGAGATCGGGAAGGCTGGGGTTCCCAGAGAAAATGTTACTATTGTTTTTGGATGTGGAACCCATAGGAATGTTAAGGAGGAGGAGGCTAGGAGGATTCTTGGAGAAGAAATCTGGAGCAGGTATGAGTGGGTGAACCATGACTGTGATGGAGAGGCTGTGTTTTTGGGCGAAACATCGTTTGGAAATAGGGTTTACATTAACGCTTTGGTGGCTGAGGCCGATGTGAAGATTCTAACTGGACATATTACTTTTCACTATTACGCTGGTTATACGGGAGGGCGTAAGAGCATATTGCCGGGTGTTTCCGCCCGAGAAACCATACTTTTTAATCATGGAATGATGTTTCATCCAAAAGCGAGGAGTGGGGTGCTTGAGGGAAATCCTGTTCATTTGGATATGGTGGAGGCGGCTAGACTCGCTAGGCCGGACTTCATAGTTAATGTTGTTCAGAACACGAAGGGTGAAGTATTCAGGGCTTTTAGCGGAGACTTTGAAGCTGCCTTCATAGAGGGTGTTAAAGTGGTTGACCGGGTTTACAAGGCGGAGAGCGAGGAGGTTGACATTGTGCTTCTAAGCGCGGGGGGATATCCGAAGGATATAGATTTCTACCAAGCGTACAAGGCGATAGATAACGTTCTTCCCATAGTGAGGGAAGGGGGAAGCATAGTTTTCTTAGCTGAGTGCAGGGATGGAGCGGGACACGAGGTATTTTATAACTGGATGAGAAGGAGGTTAAGCGTGGACGAGATGGAGAGGATGCTACAGGAAGAGTTTACTTTAGGGGGGCATAAGGCATACTACTTAGCTAGGGCGTTGGAGAAGGTAAGGATCTTCATGGTTTCATCGATGCCCAGCGAGGAGCTGGAGAGGGTTTTCGGCGTCATCCCCGTTGAAACGGCCGATGAGGGGTTGAGAGAGGCATTGAAGCGTGCGGGGAGAAACGCTAGGGTCAAAGTCGTACCTTATGGTACAGCCGTTTTAGCCGTTAAAAGAGCGGAGCGGGAGAGCAGTAGGTAAGTGTAGTGCTGCTGATTGGAGCGCACCCTTGCTTTCTTTAAAACATTGCTTTCTTTTTAAAAGATTGGGTATAGTGGTGGTATGCATATTGCTGCAAGAATTATTCCGGCTATGACGCCTATCTTCCTCTTGACGCCTACCTTTGATACGTCGTCGAGTGGACCGGGGTGGCCTCTCAGGGATAGGAGGAGAGCTAGAAGGGCCATTGGAAGGTAGCCTAGCAACGCCATTATAATTGATGAAAGCATGGACACGATAAAATGCTTTTTTGTGTCGAGTACTGCACGTGCACAGTGTCCCCCGTCAAGCTGCCCTATGGGGAAGAAGTTGAGGGCTACTACCAGCATGCCAGCCCAAGCTGCGAAGGTTAACGGATGGAGGAGTTCTACCCCTTGAACTGATTTAGGAATAATGTTATCAAGCAGCATGTAGAGGACTGGAACCGGCCATGGAGAAAGTAATTGGATGCCGGTTGACTGCTGTATATTCTGTATTTCGATTACGATTGGCCAGGGTATTACGGGGGCCATCCGTATGCCTACTACGGCTACAATTAAGGTTATTATGAAGCTGGTTATAGGGCCGCTGAACCCTAAATCAAAGAGTTCATCTCTGTTGGTTATGGGCGACTTCTGCATGATCACGGCGCCGAACGTGCCGAACGGCCAGCCGGGTATGAAGTAGGGAAGGGATGCTTCGACCCCCCTCATCTTCGCGGTCAAGTAATGGGCCATCTCATGGAGGCCAATTATTCCGTAGATTGCTAGAGTGTAATAGATGGCCGTCACGATGGGGGACTCGTAGGGTAAGGGTAGGTTAAAGAAGAATAAGAAGAAGAGGGAGGTGTTGTTAAAGGATTCCGCCTGGTAATATCCTGCTAAGACTATTGTTGCTGTCGTAACTATTAGAAGCAGAACGTTTATTATGGGGTTTCCAGGCTTCCCTTCTTCCTTGGGGAGGATCCTCAGGACGATCACCTTTTCAGATGGCTTCGCCGGGTATGTCGGGTATCCGGTGTAGACTGCCTCGGAACTTGCGTAGCGCATCATTGCTAGGAGATTATATAAGTCTAGTTTTTCTAGGAGGCGCTTGAACGGCTCTTTGGTTTCTTGGTCTGGGGGGAGGATGAACGTCGGAATTCCCTCAGCGTCCAGGAAGCCGTCTGTGACCCTGAATTCTGATGCTACGATTCTCCAGAGGTCTTCTAATGGGAGAGGAGTGAAAATCTCTACCATCCACCTTGAAGGTTTTTAGGAGGCAAGTCTGACTGACACATATAAACGAGGGAAAAAATAAAAATCTTTTTGAGGCGGAAGGGGATGCATAAGCGTTCGGATTGGTGTTGGATGCTTTCCGAAACAGGATAGTGAATGTTTTTAAGGAAAAAATTTCAGGTAGTTATCTTGCCTGCCGCAGGGTGGTTGTATGGAGCCTCGAGCTTACCTAGAGATCACCCGCCCGCACAATTGTTTCATGGGAGGATTGACAGTCCTGTCCTCGGTCCAAGTTGCTAAAGTATTCTACGGGTTGAGGTTTCTAGACTGGATGTGGGCTAGGATTTGGATATTTCCCAGCAGGTTTTGGGAGATGGCGATTCTCGCATACTTCGTTTACGTTCTCATAGCAGCGGCTGGAAACGTTGTGAATGACATATACGATATAGAGGTCGACAGGATTAACAAGCCTAATAGGCCTCTACCGCGTGGCGCCATGACGGTAAGGGAGGCTAAATTTCTCACGGCTACCCTCTGGGCTGGAGGATGCGTGCTCGCTTTCCTGATAAGCCTTCCCTCGGGAATCCTAGCCGTAGTCTTCTCTGCTATGGGCCTGCTTTACGCCGCTAAGGTTAAGGTTCTAGGTCTGCTCGGCAATTTCGTGGTGGCTTTCAGCTTCGCTTTCGGCTACATTTACGGGTCGCTCGTCGTGTCAAGCGACTACGGCTTCTTCTCGATTCCCCCGATGGTTCTACTTTTCTTCTTCACAGCTTTCTGCGTTTTGCAGGGACGCGAGGTAATAAAGGCCATGGAAGACGTTGAAGGAGACAGGCTTAGAGACGCCAAAACAATAGCTAGGCTTTATGGGTTGAGGGTTGCCTCTGCTGTGGGGGCTGCTTTCAACGTCGCTGGTATAGTTAGCTTCACGCTCTGCCCTATCTTGGACTCCTACAATGTGTGGGGGAAGCTTCTTGGATTCTGGTTTTACCCGTTTTACCTCCCGGGAGTCGCGGCCGTAGCAGCCTCAACTATACTCATACTTTTAAGGTACTCTTCTAAGAGAGAGCAGAGCAGGGCGAGCTTACTGGATAAGATCGGGGCTCTGTTTGGGCTTTTAGCGCTTCTGGCTGGTCCCTACTCGGCTGGATGGTGGTGAGGATGCGGCTAGAGGAGGTTATTAAGGCAGCTTTAGGGGAGGTTAAGGCTGACCTTGTAATTCTCAACGGGGAACTGGTAAACGTGTTCACGGGGGAGCTGGAGAAAGGTGACGTGGCGGTTAAAGGGGATATCATAGTCTGTGTGGGTGACGTATCAGATCACATAGGCAAGGACACGGTGGAAGTGGACGGGGAGGGAATGTATATTTCACCAGGATTCTTCGAGTCTCACATTCATATTGAAAGCAGCCAGATTACGCCTACGGAGTTTACTAGGCTGTGCATCCCTCACGGAACGACAACTATTGTTTGGGATCCACATGAGATAGCTAATGTCATGGGGGTTAACGGTGTAAGGGAGGTTATCCGTGAGGTTAGAAGGCTTCCAATAAACTTTTTCATAGTGATACCTAGCTGTGTCCCTGCATCTGATCCACGGCTTGGAGGTTCTGGAGGGGTTATAGGAGTTAGGGAGATCAACGAGTTGAAGGGGGAGAAGGAGGTTATAGGGCTCGCTGAGATGATGAATTTCCCGGGGGTTTTGGGTCTCGACGCGGATGTCGTTGCCAAGCTTAAAGCCGCTAAAGAGTTCAGAGTCGTTGACGGGCACTGCCCCGGGCTTTCAGGTAGGGAGCTTTGCGCTTACATTGCAGCAGGGGTGAGGTCAGATCATGAGAGCGTTGCTGGTAGCGAGGGGGTGGAGAAGCTTAGAAGAGGCATGTTCCTGATGGTGAGGGAGGGAACGGCGTCGAAGAACCTTTCAGACCTACTGAAACCTATCGTTGAAATGGGGCTTGACACTAGGAATTGCCTTTTAGCATCTGATGATAAGAGCCCTGAGGAACTTAAGGAGGGACACGTTAACTTCCTCATCAGGAGAAGTATCGAGGAAGGGGTCGAACCTGTTAAAGCGTATCAGATGGCTACTTTAAACCCTGCGACGTATCTAGGCGTTGATGATGTACTGGGGGGAATAGCTCCTGGTAGGAGAGCGGACATAGTGCTGGTAGATGATTTAGAGAAAGTACACGTTGAAAAGGTTATAGTCGGCGGGAAGATCGCCGCTGAAAAGGGGAAATTAAAGCTTAAAATAGAGGATTTTAGGTATTCAGATGCTATGAGGGGAAGCGTCCACGTTAAACAGGAAGTGAAACCCGAGGTTTTCGCGGTTAAATGCGAAGGCAATAAGGCGAGAGTGAGGGTTATAAAGGTGGAGGAGGGAAGCCTAGTTACAGGGGAGGAGGAAGCGTTCCTGCCAGTAGTTGATGGGATGATTATCCCTGATCCTTCGATGGATGTGTTGCAAGTCGCCGTCTTGGAGAGGCACAGGGGAACCGGGGAGGTAGGGTTAGGCTTTATTAAGGGCTTCGGTTTAAGGTCGGGGAGCATAGCTTCAACTGTAGCACACGACTCGCATAACCTTGTAG
>Ga0116200_10000415_pt1 | contig 13727 bp, 13 predicted proteins | sample Mar14436cmmetaG_FD_94478 | JGI IMG/M metagenome (GOLD analysis project Ga0116200, IMG submission 94478) | Marine hydrothermal vent microbial communities from Guaymas Basin, Gulf of California to study Microbial Dark Matter (Phase II) - Marker... ... | reverse complement strand
TAACCCATCAATACTGGAAGACTGTGGAAACATCGGTGAAAAAGGCGAGATTCACTACAAACTTGAAACTCTGCTCCAGGGGAAAAGAGAAAGTCCCGGAAAGCTATGCTTTATACTTGAAAAGGATCTAAATTATGCTAAAGGGAAATACATAGTTGAGAACCTAGCAGGTTTTAAGATAAAGATAATTAAGGACGGTGAATCAAAGACCGTGGAACTGGATAACTGTGGCTGTGTTAACGTGACAAAGCTCTGTATGGTTGATAAGAATGGAAAAATTATTCCAGGCAAGTATACTCTAATCATTGAAAGCAGTGTTAGTACATTAAAGCTTGTTAAGTGGAAATGGTACTATGGGACATCACATCTGTTTCCGCCTGCAAGAATATCCTATACTATCGATGTTAGCGATGAAGGATTCACACTGAAAATAGATAAAACCATCAATGCAAGGGTCACCAATAAAAGGGGAGAGAACATTTTTCAGAAATCTCCATTGGATGTGACTGGTGGGGGACAGGTAAAACTTAGAACGGTCGAAGCATGGGATAAGATGATGCGTTACGCGGTCTATCGTTTCTTGGTTAGCGCTGGTGTCTCGAAGCAGACTGCTTCAGACATCCGGGATATTCCAGTATATTACGGGCAAAAGGTTGATCATTTTACAACGCTTTGGTGGAATCAGATAAAGCTTTACCATGATGCGGCGACAACATACACTTTTTCCTCCGATAAACCCAGTAGATTGTCGGAGATACTGGAAGGTATATTTCATGAATATGGTCATGCTGCTAGGGAATATCTCTGGAAAGATCCGAGCATTGTCTTCCGACACAGGATGCTAGGCGGCAGTCACCCATCACCTTCGCTACCTGCCAAAACCTCGTGGGTCGCCTTCGACGAGGGACATAGCGACTTCTTCGCGTACCTTGCATACAACTATATGCTACATAAGTTGTACAGTTTGTTAGACGTTCCGGTAGGCCAAATAGATGACTACAGCGGAACTGAATACAAGGGTTCTAGGTATCTCGGCGACGTTGTTGAAGGAAGAATTGCCGGCCTACTTTTAAGAGTACTGTATAGCGGTGATGAGGCTAAAGCTTACAATTTATTCCTCTCTGTATGCAATAAGGCAAAACAGATAACTGGATACAATAATCCGTACTATAGTACAACTCCACGCCCACCTAGAAATGTCGATGAGTGGCTTACAACAGCTTATCTCACACTCCCCAGTAAGAGAGGGGCTATTCAGAAGTATGCGGATGAATACAATATGTTTTTCACATATAAGTTGCCCAACGCCAAGACAGGAAGCGTTTCAGGAAAGCTAATCATAGTTTATCATCTTGACTCTATATTACCTGGGTTTAACGCATGGTATTCGCCAAGCCGTAAAGATGAGCACTTACAGGCTTTATGGGAGTACACTGTTTGGCGCATCGAGGATGGGAGCTATTTTGACTCGAAAGATAGTTATAATCTTCTCTTCCTAGAAGACAATGTGTTTTACGTGCCTCCCGGGGCTCGTTTGAATTTCCATAAAGACTATTTAGAGGTTGTCAAAGGCGAGATAATGTACCAATCTAGTAAGACAGGTAAATGGATCAAGGTTAAGGCTAAAGGCTATTCGATTATCAAGATCAAGAGTCTATGTGTTATAAAAGTCAAAGATAGCGAGGTAACCTTTACCATGATAGACGGCGAAATAGTTCTGAGCACTCCAAAAGGAACAATAAGACTAAAAGCTGGAAAATCGTTGGTAGGAACATCCAAGGGCTATAAAATAAATAATATCGATGTGAAAAAGGAAGTATTGAAATATAATGTAGAAGGGATGAGTCTATTAATTAAGAACAATGAGATAGAGTATGGGGAAGAACTACACGTAAAAATTCAGAAGGTTCCTAAAGGGCAAAGGTTAGCCGTATATGCTTTCAATACGAACACCACCTTAGCGAAAAAGATTTTCGATAATATAGTTTCTCAAAGTAGCATCAACATTAAAACCAAGCTTGATGCGGGACAATATATCGTATTTGCATACACTTATGATAAGAATATCACACTTGCCGAATCAAACGCACAACTAGTCGAAGTTAAACCCGTAAAAGTTGAACTTGTATTAGAGACTAGCGCATCCACAATTCCTGTTGGAGGGAAAATAAAGGTCAGATGCTCGACGAGCAGAGAAATTAAGGGGGTTATATTTCATGTTATATCACCTACAGGAAATATTACTACTATTATGGTAAAGAATGGTGGAACTGTTTTCGAAAAAGAATTTGTCTTAAACCAAGAGGGGAGCTGGACGATAACGGTAGAGCCGGCTGACCCTAATATAATTGTGGAAAAAACAAGCTCTACTGTTGTACAGGTAACGAAGGGAGGAACAATACTTGGAGGATTTGATCTGACGATATTGATCGTAGTGGCAATAGTGGCTATAGCTATAATCATAGGAATACTAATACTGAAAAAGAGAAGACAAAGGAAATACTACTATCCCTACTACTATTACTACTACGGGTACGGAGGATACCAACAGCAATAATCCCAACGGAAATATAAGTGGATGTAACAGGAGGTCTAGTAAAATAACTAGGATATTTTGTCTTTTTCTCAAGAATCAGCTTACACTAATCTTAAATCTTCTACAGGATTTATTATAACCGTTGTAATTAACCAAAATAGGTAACGAGCAGTAGAGGTAGTTGCGTGCCGATCTTGAAAAAGATTGAAGATAATGTAAGGGAAATTTATAAAACAAACTTTGGTAAATACCCTTTATCGCATGATTTTCTCCATGTATTAAGAGTTTTAAGGCTTGCAGAGAGAATAGCATCAGAGGAGGGTTTGAAAGATGAAAAAGAGTTTTTAGCTCTAAGATTAGCAGTTTTCCTGCATGATATTGGCATTGCTGTGACAGGGAAGAAGGAGAAACACGCAGAGGTATCTGCTCAGCTAGCTGAGCAGATGCTGAGAGAACACGGAGCAGACGGAGAACTTATCCAACTAGTTTGTCAGGCTATTAGAGAGCATAGTTGGAAGCTCCAAAGCAGACCTTCTACAATGGTTTCAGCAATACTCCAAGACGCTGATAGGCTGGATGCGCTCGGACTAATAGGGTTAATTAGAATGTATACGTATTCGGTACAGCTTGGAAGGATCTTTTATTGTGAAGAAGAACCTATTCCTAGACAACGTCAGCCTAACGATAGGGTCTATACGCTCGACCACGTTTATGTTAAGTTGATCAAGATATCTGAGAAGATGAATACCAGAGCCGGTAAAAATATTGCGGAAAAAAGAATGAAAAAGCTGCTAGAAGCCGTGAAAGCTCTTGTGGAGGAAGTCCAAGGGCTAGATTAACATTTCTTCTTTTAATCTTCTTATAAGTTCCTTTTGAGGATAGAAAATAGCTACATGGGTCTGCACTGTACTCAGGATAAAACTCTATTGATTCTCAAGGCTTTTATTTTGATTTTAAGCCTAAAGTTTTCTATAGCTCCTATTGGTGTTTCGTCGGAAAAGCCTCCTCTACAAGCTTCTGGATTCTATATTACTAGGTACTCCATTATACTCTACAATTTCCCTAAATATCTTGGAGCTATTTCTCGGGATTCTCTTCTTAGTATTCAAGTCTATAGCATAGAGACCAAATTTCATTCTAAAACCTTGGGCCCATTCATAATTATCTGTTAGTGCCCAATGGAAATACCCTTTAACATCAATTTTTTCATCTGTTACCGCTTTCTCTAGCATCCTAATATGATCGATTATATACCTAGGCCTCAAAGTGTCGTTGAAGTCGGCAATCCCATTCTCTGTGACATACATAGGTCTACCGTATTTCCTCATCATCTTCAAAGAATCTGCTAGCCCCTCAGGATAAATCTCCCAGCCAAAATCTGAGGTGGGCCTATTATCGAGCGAAACACTATTACGGTCACATGCGAAACCATATCCTTTAACCATGCTTGGAATCACGGGCATTCCAGCAAACAGTTTTGCTACTAAAGCAAATCTACCTCTAAAAACTATCCTGGTATAATAGTTAACACCCAGCCAATCCAGTCGCTCGCTCATATAACTCTTAACTTCATTCTTCTCTCTGACACCATTAATGTTAGCATCCAGTCAACCTGTAGTTACTGCTTCGACAAAGAAAAGATTATGCATATGATTGAAGAATTCTGCAGCTTTTACATCAGAGTCCTTACTTGGATTGCAGGGATATGCAGGGATAACACTATGGATAACTCCTACTTCGGCTGGCGAGCGACTTTCGTCGTACGCCCTAACATTATCTATTTCCTTTATAACATCGTATGCACGGGCATGAGCGATAGCCATGTGAACAGCCGCTTTCTTAAACGCGCCAAAACTTTTGAGACAGGGAGGAAATCCAGCATCCGGATTAGTATAGCCTATTTCAGCCACGATCACAGGCTCGTTAAACGTAGCCCAATAATCCACTATATCACCGAGTTGCCAAGCAATATACGCCACATACTTAACAAACTCCGCAATACTGCTTTCATCAACCCAACCCTTAGGCCCTCTTCTAAGATTAGAATCCCGTACAACTATCGGGTCATGCAACCACAAAGGAAGAGTAAAATGATTTAAGCATACAAATACCTTAAATCCTCTCTCCCGTAAATCTAGTATGACATCCCTATAATGCCTCAATGCATCCTTATCCGCAAGCTTGTCAAGCCTTTCCAAGACATCATCGTCTACATCCACCCTAGATATAAAGCCATCAGAAGCTCTCTCAACACCAACGTCTACAGAGTAAGTGTCTCTAGGAAAAATCCTGCTCCACTCTATCCCTAACCGATATGCGTTTAGACCTAGCTCCTCCGCGATTCCATGATCTACCTTGTATAGCTCCCAGTAATTCACGCCATTCTCAGGCAAATCACCACTAACTACTCCTTTCTCAATATTCTTTCTATCATGAACCCAGACAAACCAGTCTGTATTATGATCAATCCACTTACCCTCAGGATCGCCCATCTCGAACTGAAAACCACTAGAAGAAACACCCCACAGGAAATCGTTAGGAAACATACTTATTTCCCTAACTACATAAACTAAACTAGATAAATATAGCTAACCTGATAAGCTCATTCTTTCAGAATCCGCAAGAAGCATTAGAAAATCCCCGAGTACAAATTCCTCTTGAACTTCATCGACTATGAACATAATAATAAAGTGTAAAAAGGCTGGTTCACAAGGAAACGAAATTCTAGTAAAATACTTTTAATCTCAAGGAGTAATATGTCGTATTATATGCTTTGAATACCAGAAATTTCTCTTTTACTCATGAAAAATATTCAAAAAATGTTATTAATGATGAATATTTTACAATCTTTCTCTTTAAACTTTTAATATATTCAACGACTACTAAATGTGGTAATTCCGAAATTTGATTCATGCCAATAATCTCTGCAATACATAGAGGGGGATTAAAATGCTAAGGATACCAAAGTGTATGAGTACACAGCATCCTGATAATGTAAATCCTCCCTTTTTCGCAGAAAACGCGGAGCTTGGAGGCGAAGATGAAATACATGAAGCATACTATGCGTTCTCCCATTTAGGTTGCGATGAGCAGATGTGGGATTGTGAAGGAAAAGAAGTAGATAATTTCGTAGTTAAAAAGTTGTTAACAAAGTATGAATTTTTCTTTAGAGACAAGAGGTTGGGCAGAGATCTGTTTATAACTTTGAGAGTACCAAATCCAACAGTAGAGAGGGCGGAAGCAAAAATCTTGCTAGAAACACTGGAGAGCATACCACGGTCATTTGATGCCGCTAAACTATTCTATGAAGATGATATACCTCCCGTGTTCGAAGTTATTTTACCGATGACAACCTCGTCTAAATCACTTGATAGAATCTACAGGTATTACCGTGATTTTGTTATAGGAAAACAGAACAAGCCACTAAAAGAAGGAGATATAACAATAGCCGATTGGATTGGAGAATTCAAACCGGAAAGAATCAATGTCATACCTCTTTTTGAAGATATGGAGAGTATGCTAAATGCACATAGCATAACCAGAGAATATTTACAAGACAAGAATACAGAGTACCAAAGGGTTTTTCTGGCAAGGTCAGACCCAGCAATGAATTATGGGCTCATTAGCGCGGTTCTTTTAAACAAGATTGCTCTCCAGAGACTATATAAACTCTCAGAAGATATCGGTGTTGAAATTTTTCCCATTGTCGGTGTCGGCTCAGCTCCTTTTAGAGGCAATCTTCGACCACAGACGGTAGAAAGAGTTATGAAAGAATATCCGAGCGTCCATACATTTACCATTCAATCCTCATTCAAATATGATAATCCTCCTGAGGAAGTTAGAGAAGCCATAAGCAAGCTACAAAAAAGGAAAACAGAACCACCACAAGAGATCGATGAGGAAAGATGTCTGAAAATAATCAGAAAGTACTCAAAGGAATACCAAAAACAAATCATAAAACTAGCACCAGTAATCAATAAAATTGCAAGGTATGTTCCACGAAGAAGAAAAAGGAAACTACACATAGGTCTATTCGGCTATTCACGCAACGTAGGAGGAATAACACTGCCAAGAGCCATACCATTTACAGCAGCTCTTTACTCAATAGGTTTGCCACCAGAAATCTTAGGATTAAACGCCTTAAATGAGAATGACATACAATTTATTAGAGAAGTCTACTTAAATTTCGAAGAAGACCTAGCGGATGCACTCAGGTATCTCAATCCAGATACACCATTTCTACCAAGAAACCTTAAAACAATAATCAGAGATTTCCTAAAAGATTCTCAACCAGACGAAGAACATAGAGAAATAACGAGCCAAATAATAGAATCACTAAAAGAAAATAAAACTGAAGATTTAACAGAATACATCCTAAGAGCAGCAAGCATAAGAAAATTCCTAGGATAAAATCAAGTATACGAGGAATAGTTCTACGCTACACCTACGTAAACTTCCAAGTAAACATATCAGAGAAATGCGAGGTATGGAGCATAACAATAGCACAAGCAATAAGCAAAATATACTTAAACATATAGAAAAATATTCTTTTAAGCAATATTGGAAGTTAATCTATTTTAAATTCAATACATTTTCTTAACAGATTTGATATTTGTTAAGATTCTCGAGCCATAGTGTATTTAGCATATGTGCCGGGATAGATGAGTACTTATGGCATTCCAAATACAAAAATATGGAATATCCCTCTTACAATAATGGCATTTACCACAAGTTACATTGGGTTTACTGCTATTCTATCCCTTTCTTGAAGTTTGTTATGTTTCCCCATCCCCATCCATTATGCTAGATAACTCGTGTCCTAGGATGACAGGAAGCCTTGTCGATAACTCACTCTTAAAAATATTATTCTGTTCCATATATGTCGATACCTTAACTCTTACAACTACCTCGCCTAGCTCCAATTTTTCTTAGAGCAATGTCTTTGACTTCAGATTTATAAAAACCAATATCTAGCTAGCCATTTATAAACGTGCCCTTTCACATATATTGATAGTATGTTTTTGGAAAAACTTCTCATAGACGTAGCTGGAGACAATCTGCTACTTTTAGGATTGTTGGGAGGATGTATAACAGCGTTATTAAACTCTATAGGTGCATTACCCGTACTATTTTTTAAGAAGCTTCCCGAAAAGCTTAGTGATGTTGGACTTGGCTTTGCTGCAGGCGTCATGTTAGCAGCTAGTTTTACAAGCCTTATAGTGCCTGGAATTGAGAAAGGAGGTATTAACCCTGTGGTTATAGGAATCGCTTTAGGGGCAATTTCAGTTAATCTAGCAGATATGTTTATACCTCACATGCATAAAATTATAGGAAAAGAGGGGTTATCGTCAAGTAGGCTTAGAGGAATATGGCTATTTGTCCTAGCAATAGCTTTACATAATATCCCTGAAGGTCTGGCTGTAGGTATAGGATTCGGGTCAGGAAACCTTGATGACGCAGTTGTATTGATGATAGCTATAGGACTCCAGAATATACCTGAAGGACTTTCAGTAGGTTTCTCTTTATTGGCCGAGGGAAGTAGAGGGAGGCTCTATGCATTTCTGGTAGCTATAATTTCAGGATTAGTGGAGCCGCCTTTTAGCTTATTGGGGGCTGCAACCGTTGTTGTTGCGCATCGGATACTGCCGTATGCGATGGGTTTCGCAGCAGGAGCAATGATATTTGTTATAAGCGATGAAATCATACCTGAAACAAATAGGGTTGGCCATGAGAGATATGCGACATATGGTCTAATAGCAGGTTTTATTTTAATGTTGTATATGGACGTTGTACTTTGATAAATACTTAATAACAATTTTTAATTTTAAGTTAAAATGAGAAATGATATAACACTAAAAAGATGATTTAAAATATATTTCGGGATAAAACTATAGGGGCATAAGACCCAAGACCCTTAAAGATTCACCAGCCGAGTTTTTTTCTCCATCTATTTCTGTATCGATGTCTTTTTCTGAAGCGGTTAGCATATATTGTAAACTTACTGCTTGGGGTTGATACATTGTTTAAGTTTATTGTATCCCTTTTAGGTTGAAAATTTGGGCATGCTGGAGCATCTGGAGGCACATTAATGTTATATAAGAGACATTTTCCATTCGAATAATTTATACAATTTCTATGTATCCGGTTAGTTAACACATTTATGTGCAATAGAACAAAAATATAAAAATGTTTCTATCAGCGAGACCATCTAGTTAGGATTTTGTTAGCTTTTTGTTCTTAGAAGGCAATAATACGGGAAACCTATATATCCCATCAACTTTTATCGGCAATTTCTTCAAAATATTCCCTATCTGCTCCATCTTTCCTAACGAATACGTTGCCAGTATCGCTATAAATAATTTGGAATCCTTCACTTCTAGCTATATCATAAACTTTAAACATTATAACTCGGCTAATAGCGATATATGCGAATCTTAATCGAATAATTTCTATAAGCTTTTTCGATATCGCTCGACATATGTGAACGAGAAAACATTCCGAAAATAATTTGCCTTAACCTTTAATAATATAACTCTATTATTTTGATGAAAAATGGCGATAAGTATGTTAGAAAAAGGTAGAAGAAGGAAAGGTGTTTTCTTTCTGTCTCTAATGTTTATCGGAATGGGTGTAGGTTTCATACTCACCGATATTATCGGTGGCGAAGCATTTGTCGCATCAATGTTCATCGGGATGGGACTCGGCTTTATCCTAGATTCGTTTATAGAAATTAGAGAAAGTGCGGTAAGCTTCACAATGCCTTTAACAGCATCTGGTACTGTTATGATCATTGTAGGGTTATCAATGATTACCGGAGGATTAGTTATAATATTTGTCCCAAACCTACTAGAAAAAGTAATACCGTATCTCATAGGTTTAGCTTTCATAGCTGTAGGCGCATTCGTTCTGACAGGAGGAATCAAAATGCTAGCAAAACTATGCAAAACATAGCGCCTCCCAGTTCAATTTCCTTATATAAAAATAAAATTCTTATACGTATAAACGAAATTTTTTATCGATACTTGCATGAAAATGCGAGAAATGTCAGACTACCTAAATCTAAAATCTTATCATAGTTCATAAGCAAGCCTAAAATCTCGAAATAGTGTCACGACATAGTATTTAGAGTCATTAAATTATGGTTCCTAGCTTACTAGGCCATGTTTATCTAATATTTCTAAGACCCTATCTATCGGTATCCTGTATACGACATTGTTATCTCTATCTTTCATTGTTTGGCTCTTAAAGAGTGAATTCAGTATCGCTTCTTCAGTAGCCTCTATAACAGCTCTAAAAAGCGGAGTTAGAGAAGCATCATTCAGAATAGTCTCCTCTAACAATACATCATCAGTGTATGATACAGTATTCCTCGTCGTAAAAGCAAGCACAAGCTCACCACTATTATGGGAAGACATCCCACCAACCCTCGAAATCCCGTTACAGGCTCTTCTCGCCAATCTCCCTAATTGTCTACTTGACAAAGGTGCATCAGTCGCGATAATAACGATTATAGACCCATAATCTCTCCTTATATCTTTTCCAAAAAACTTTCTAAGCTCCAAACCAATAGGTATACCATTGATCCTCAAATCCTTCATCGTACCAAAATTCGTTAATACGAGTACACCCACAGTATATCCTCCAAGCTTCCCAGAAAGCCTACGCGAAGAAGTACCTATACCACCCTTAAACCCAAAAGAAACCATCTCTGTACCAGCGCCAACACTACCCTCCTCGACCCGATCACTGGAATTCTTGATAGTTCTAAAAACATGCTTATGTCTAACATGCCTGCCCTGAATATCGTTCAGTAACTATCATTACACTCCAACACAACCGGATTAAAAGTATAGACCCCGACATCACTATTAGAATCAACAGTATACTCTATCAGCGCATCCGCGACAATCCCAATATTAAGAGTATTAGTCAAACCAACAGGAGACTCCAACAAGCCAAGCTCACCAACCTGCAAGAGACCAACAGGCTTACCGAAACCATTAATAACATGATAAGCAGCCTCAACCTTATTCTTGAAAACATTACTGTTAGGAAGCACAACTGTTACGCCTGTCCTTACAGGGCCACGACCAGGAACAAGTTTTCCCTCTCCTCTAATTAAAGTACAATGACCAACTTTCACGCCATCGATGTCAGTTATAGAATTTTTAGGTCCAGTATTGTACTCACCTATAACTATCCCATACTCCCTAACCCTAAGCCTATCAGCCATTTCCATAGCGGAATGCACCTTATCCTTTCTCTTCTTCCAAACCAGTAAATTTCCCTTTCATCTTCATAGTCCCATGTTACTAAGGTACCATTTTTTAAATTTTTGGAACCCTTAAATATCCAGAAAATATCTTCATCCGTATTTTAGAATTATTAAATCTACCTAGTAGGTTATACTTCTTAGGAAGGAAATCTTTTTAATAACGTTTAAAAAATACAAGGTTGTGAATGAAAAAAACCAGAGGAACTTCGTTTTTAACATAAAGGTAAACGTCAAGCCTGTTTTTTCAAGCATCGTTCATACAGCGGCATACGAGGGACCTTGCAGATGCGGAAAACTAGAAGAGCTCACCCCTGAAGCAGAAAGATCTAAAAGTATGAAAGCATTCGCCAAGTTCCAAGAAGATGTAAAAGAAAACATTTCTCCGGAAGCCAATATCCTAAAACCCGTATACGTTGAATACGATGAGAGTTTCATCGTAAAAGAGGAAGAATTCAAGAAGCTGGAAGAAGATATTGATGATGTAGACCTCTTCCTACTCTCTTATAGGGTGCCTGGAATAGAACGTTACAGGAAACCAATAGCAATGATAGGCAAAGGAGTAACAAACGTCGACGTGGCAGCCTACCTAAGAAGCAGGGGCATCGAGGGTTACGCACCCCTAGATTACAATGAGCTAAACGAGCTTATCTCCCTAATGCAGGTTAGAAAGGCCGTTAGGCATACTAAAATACTAGTAGCTACAGGCGGGGAATTGTTCCCGTATGGAGTAGTAAGCACGATATGGGACTTAGAAGGACTCAAAACCAAATATGGAGTAGGTTACCATAGAATCCACTTCACTGAAATATTCAAAGAACTAGAAAAGGTCGATGAAAAGGAAGCTCGAAAAATAGCTGAGAAAATAATAAAGAATGCGAAGAAAGTCAAGATAGAGGAAAACTTCGTCGTCAACGACGTAAAATTCTATCTAGCCGTGAGGAAACTAATGAAAAAATACAATTGCAACGCGTTCACCTTCCCATGCTTCGAAGCCTGCAGCAGCAGACTCCCAGACAAGCATAAAGTCGTCCCGTGCCTAACACATACACTCCTCAAAGACCAAGGATACCCATCATCCTGCGAAGAAGACATAAGCGCTCTCATGGCAATGATAATCCTAATGTACATTTCCAAGAAATCCGCTTTCATGGGAAACCCCATCATGATAGATGAAAAAACCCTCAAGATAGTCCACAGTGTACCCGGACTAAAAATGAACGGATTCGACAAGCCAGACATGCCCTACGAGCTCTGGCACTTCACCCAAGGTGGCTGGGGCACAAAAGTACAAATAAACCTCGCAGAAAACATGGAGAAAACCGTAACCCTAGCCAGATTCGACCCTACAGCCACAGAAATCCTAGTCACCAAAGGAAAAATAATCAACTGCGAATTCTACGAGGTAGGATGCAGCCCAGGAGTCTACATAGAAGTTAACGACACGAAAGAAATCATCCACAAACAAGTAGACTTCGGACACCATATGGCAATGGTCTACGGAGACTACACACGAAAAATAGAAGAACTATCCAAACTCATGAAATTCAAAGTAGTAAAAGCCTAGCCAATATCAAACCCCACAATACCCCCTTTTTTACTAACTCATACAATACTATCCTATTCGTCACTGCAATTGTTATCCGTATACATAAGTAACAATATCTTTTCATACGATCTTTAATTCTCTCAAGAAAACCTGTGATGTCTATAACTTTACCACGACAGACACCTGACCAATTTAACATCAAGCATATCGGCTTCAATAATCATAACTGCTTCCTCCTCCTAGCTCTCCTGACAGCATCCTTCCTAGCAGCCTTCTCCGCAATCTTTTTCAGAGTACCTTTTCTCTTCCTAGTATCAAGCCGGTTACCAGCATACCCGCTTGACTTAGAAGGGAGAGGAACAATAACAATAAAACTTCCAGCCGGTATCACAACAGCTCTCGTCTTACGAATCCCTGTCTCCCTAGGGAGAGTTAACCGTCCTTTCTCATCAACCACAACTATTGACATCACATACCCTGAACAATATAACATCTATACATATAAATAAATTCTCAATTTACAAAACCATTAGTATATGAAAATCTTCTCGTAATCCAACATTAGTATCACAACCTCTATTTTATATTTCCTCATGATGTATTTAGTATTACTTAATATGTGTTCCAGCTTATCCTCCATACTGTCACTTATCCTTTAGAAGATTAAGCTTTTTTAGCACGAAATCCCTTACTTTCTCTGCTATCCCAAGAGCTTCTTCAGCATCTTCCTGAGAAACTTCTATTCCAAATTCAGGATACCTAGTAATAGTCGAAAACGCTGTCAGTTTCTCTAAGTTTAATTTCTCTAACTCACCAAACGATTTATCAATATCTTTACATAGGTCTAGTAGTTCCAGTAAATCATGAGTCCTCCTAAATGGTCTATTATTTCCAACTAAAAATGCTTTTAAGAATTTTTCAACAGCTTGCTGTGAAAAATAGCAAGAATATCTAAACTTACCTATATCATAAGAGTACTTCGCCATCTTCAAGTCTTCTTCAGCAAAACTTATCCAGTCTTCAACACTCATAATACCTTTCCTTCAACCGTCGCATAATAGCTTATATTTCCAACATTCCTCCTCTTCTCTTCATAATAACTTCTACTAACAACTAAAAGATCACCATATATCTTCACCCTAGCTAGGCTTCTCTTAACACTAGAATAAAAATCCCAGAAAGTATCCCTGTCCAATTTCCTTTTCGTGACTATTAGTATGTCCCAGTCTGAGTCTTCTCTATGGTCTCCTCTTGCACGCGAACCAAACAATATAATCCTATCTATCTCAATATTATATCTCCCAGCAACATCATAGATTACATTCTTAATCTTCTCAAGAACCCCCCTATCCATACCCAAAATATAAAAT
>Ga0116200_10000413_pt1 | contig 13741 bp, 12 predicted proteins | sample Mar14436cmmetaG_FD_94478 | JGI IMG/M metagenome (GOLD analysis project Ga0116200, IMG submission 94478) | Marine hydrothermal vent microbial communities from Guaymas Basin, Gulf of California to study Microbial Dark Matter (Phase II) - Marker... ... | reverse complement strand
GATCAAGGACCGCGATTATGGCGAACTGCTAATGCAGGGACTGCCTGCAAAAATGAGCGGCTCTCCGCCAAATCTAAAGTGGGTATGCAGACCGGTGGGTGCCGACAACGAATTTATTTACAACAAGTTCCTGGGGTTTGATTCAGAGACCTTGGAAAAACTGAAAAATGAAGAAGTTATCTAAGAAGTAGATTTCCGGGCGGGAACACCCCCGCCCTCACAAGAACAAGAATTCATCATTCCAGTAGGCTCTCAATGGAACCATTTTTTATAACTCGCTCCACCGCACTAACTTTCTTATTGAGTTCTTCCGGGCTCCAGAAAACTAGCTCAATGCTCCATCTGTTTCCTTCAAAATACTGAGGCGGTTTTATCGTTATACCGGAAGGTAGTGACAATTTACTCAATTTCTTCCTAAACTCCGCCTCACGTTTCGTGATCAACGGATATCGTTTTTTTCGCAAATACGTACGAAGTAGATTCGTTTTTTCTCGCCTGTTAAGCTCCGGATCATCTAGAATCTCTCGGACTTGAGGCTCTTCAATAATTTGCCCAGGCGCCTTTTTTTCTCTTGCACCTATCTCTTTGCAATATACCACTATTTCTTTCTGGATGCTTGCGCTGCAACCCAGTTTCACCAGAATTTCAACAATCTTCGCTCTATCCTTCTCATCTATTTTGCAGAGCTCCAGCGCCCCCTGAATACTCAGCTCACCGGTTGCCAGTTTTTCCAGAATATTCATGCTAAGTTTAGAGACGGCAAGGTATTGGCATAGTATTTTTTCTGATGGTTCTAACCCTATGAGTGGCAGAATTTCTTTTATCGACCTACCCTTTCCAAACAAACTTACTACTTTTCTCACTAAGATTGCCTTTTCTGCAGGATTGAGCTCCCGTTTTCCTATTCTTTCGTTCAAAGCCAGCAGAAAAAGATTTTCATGAGAAATACCTTTTTCCAGTACAAAACAGTTTACTGCCACCATCCCTAATCTTTTTGCGATTTCAAGTCTCCGGAAGCCTGTCACAATGGCAAAGTTGCGGTTCCCGGAACAGTGATAAAGATAAGGCGGAACAAGGACGCAATATTTTGCAATGGAGCTCTCCAGTTGATCGGGTTGCACCCCGCAACAAAACCTGAAATCATCTATCGAAAAATCGATATCGCTTATATTGATTTTTTCCAGGGACTTGTTGATCATCTTAAAGGTTTCTCCCCGTTAACCTTGTAAACGCTTCCATGTATTTGGACCTAGTGTTTTTGACCACCTCTTCCGGTAACTCCGGTGGTGGTTGATCCGGGCTCCAGCCCATTTCAACCAGATAATCTCTCAGGTACTGCTTATCGAAACTTCTCGGGGTCTTCCCGGGTGTATACTCATCAGCAGGCCAGAAGCGAGAAGAATCAGGCGTTAGAACTTCGTCTATCAGCAATAGTTCATCGTCGCAAATACCGAATTCAAACTTGGTGTCGGCAATTATTATGCCTCGTTCCAGGGCCTCTCTGGCTCCTTCCTTGTAAACAAAAAGGCTTAACTCTTTCACATTCCCGGCAATGTCTTTGCCAACAAGCTTAACCATCTCATCAAAGCTAATATTTTCGTCGTGTTCTCCTTTTTCAGCTTTGGTTGAGGGAGTGAAAATAGGTTCATCCAGTTTTTGAGCTTCCACAAGCCCCTCGCGCAACTTTATTCCACATACGGTTCCTGATGCCTTGTACTCTTTCCAGCCTGATCCCACAAGGTATCCGCGGACTATGCATTCCACAGGAAGCGGCTTGGCCTTTCTAACGAGGATACTCCTTCCTTCCAGCTGATCTCTGTACTGCCTGCAAACTTCCGGATAGTCTTCCACGGAGCTCGACACCAAGTGATTCCTGACCTTATCCTCGAATTTCTTGAACCAGAATACAGAAAGCTGCGTCAGTATACGCCCTTTATCTGGTATAGGCGTGGGCATGATCACGTCAAACGCCGAGATCCTATCCGTAGCGACGAGCAACAGATGCTCACCAAGGTCGTAAATATCTCGCACTTTACCTCGAGAAAGCAGCGGAACGTTTGGCATATTAGTCTCAGTAATCACCACGTTTTCAGTCATTGTCTTTCTCCTCGCTTAGCAATTTTTTATTTCTTATAGGTGCATACTAAATCTTCAGCCGCTTCAAGTCAATCGTCCGCCAAAACCAACAACTGTTGATACCAAACGATTTGCTTTCTTATGTAGTCGCTGGTATAAAAGAGAATATTAGAGAACAGATCACACTAGATCGATTATTATTCCTGGTGGTATGTCATGAAGAACTTTGCATCACTATTTGATGACCAGGAAAGAAAACAGTTACTTAAGAAGTATATTTTCTTTCTTGTATGGCTGGAAATCATTATCTTTTTCGTAACCTGGCTCTGGCAGCTCGGAGATAGCGGTTACGACAGGTTCGGCCCTGTAGAAACGCCATTTCCGTGGAAGGCGTACTTCCTCATTTCTTTCATTGCTCCTATCGCTGTAACGTTCCTTGTGGGGATTGTTATAGTTGGATTTAACAAGTACCTGGGACAGGGAGATGAAAGAGAAAGCAAGAGAATTGATTTTACCAAGATTCCGGAAGGAAAGTACCCGAAACTATTTCATTTTCTAGAATACATGAGACACGCTCCTTTTCTAGCACTTCTGATCCTTGTGGGATTGGGCGTTGCGGCACTTTATAATATAGATTCAATAATGCATTTCGTGCGAGTAGTCGGGGAAAAGAGCGTTCGCATTGGACTGATAGTTGGTGGCGTTCTACTGGGCGTTGCAAGCATTTTTGGGATGATAATACTGATACTGAATTACAAATTGAAGAAAAAATCCATGGACTATCAGTACAAATCTCAACTTGCCAGGGAGTTCGGACTCATTATTCTTGAAGATAACACGGTCATAAACCGGGATGGACAACTCCTCATCAAGGGGAAAAACTGGAAAGATGTCATACCCGTTGACGGTGACGGAACCATAAAAAAGCTACCAAAACCCATTGTCAAACCACAACCAGGAGAACACCCTCGGCCTGATCCGGGAATATCCGGGGAAGGATAAAACACATTTCGGGGAATTTTTGAGTTACTGTAACACTCCCGAATATTCGGGGAAGAGACTTCTTATTCCATCAAAGGACGGAGAGCATATCCCCCGCTCGGTTATCAATGCTGTCACAAGTCTTGCGGGTGTCACGTCGAACACGTAATTCACCGCAGGACTCTCAGGGTATGCTACCGCAACTTCTACCAATCTATTGTCAAACCAACCCGTTATCTTCTTGACTTCATTTCCGGATCTCTCTTCTATGGGAATTTCATTGATACCGTCTTTAAGATTCCAGTCAAAGGTCGAAGAAGGTAGCGCCACGTAAAAAGGAACCCCGTTATCATAAGCGGCAAGTGCTTTTAAATAAGTACCAACTTTATTTGCAACGTCGCCAGTACATGTCGTTCTGTCTGAACCCACGATTACCATGTCCACCATGCCCCGTTGCATCAAGTATCCTCCTGCGTTGTCCGTTATGATGGTATGGGGAACCCTTTCCTGTGCCAGTTCCCAGGCGGTTAACCGAGAACCCTGGTTCCACGGACGCGTTTCGTCCACCCACACGTGTATCCTGATCCCTTTTTTGTGAGCAAGATAGATCGGTGCAGTGGCAGTTCCATAATCCACGAATGCCAACCAGCCAGCATTGCAGTGGGTTAGGATGTTAACCGGTGCACCATCCTTCCGAAGGCTGATTTCTTCAATTAACTTTAGTCCATGCACGCCTATTAGCCTGCACGCCTCTTTGTCCTCCGCAGCTATATCAAGTGCGGTCTTCTGTATAACGAGCCTGGCCTCATAAGGATTGCTTGCCTGTAAAATCGCATTCAGTTGCCTATCCACGGCCCACGATAAGTTGACCGCAGTGGGTCGCGCATTCTTTAGAAGATCGGCTGCTTCTTCCATACTCTTCTTAAAACGTTTCCAGTCGTCGGGGGCGTTTAAGGCCGCAAGGTACATTCCAAATCCTGCTGTGGCACCGATGAGCCCTGCTCCCCGAACTTTCATATCTGAAATTGCGCGAACGGCATCATAAACCGTCCTCATGCTCTCGATTGAAAATTTAAAAGGCAAAAAACGCTGATCAATTATATTCACTACAGTTTCGTCTTGAGGATCGAGCCAAATTGTTTGATAATACTCACCTGCTACCTTCATTTTTTTACTCCCGGAAGCGAGACAAACTAAAGGGGAAAGCCTGGTGAAAACTTATGTCCACAGCGAGTTTACACGAAAAAGTTCTAAAAACCATTATAAAATACCGAATGATAGAGCCCGGTGACAGGATACTCATAGCACTGTCCGGTGGGCCGGATTCAGTCGCGCTAACATGCTTGCTAAAAGATCTCCAACCACGGCTTGAGATCTCCCTTTTTGCCGCTCATTTAAACCATGGCTTGAGGGGCACAGAGTCAGACCTGGACGCCGAATATGCAGTTCAATTCGCCAGATCCATGGATATCCCCATCACGGTTGAAAAAGCCGATGTTCTTGCTTATAAGAAACAGCACAGGTTATCCCTGGAAATGGCCGCCAGAGAGGTAAGATACCATTTTTTAACCAAAACTGCCAGAACTCTCGAACTCAATAAAATAGCAACAGGTCACACCGCAAACGATCAGGCTGAAGAAATACTGTTGAATCTGATCAGGGGAACAGGATTGACCGGTCTTGCTGGTATACCTCCTGTGAGAGAGAATCTCTTTATCCGACCGCTCATCCGCTGTTTCAAGAGCGAACTGATAGAATACCTGCGCGAAAAAAATATCACATTTCGTACAGATTCAACCAACGTAGACAGCACTTACCTCCGTAATAAGATCAGGCATAATATTATGCCACTTCTTATGGAGATAAATCCCGAGGTCATAAAAACCATAAGCAAAACTGCTGAGATAATACGAGATGAAGAGCAATTTTGGGTCGAATACACGGGAGAAATTCTAAGAAATATTTCCGATTATAACGAGAAGCCTAGATCACTGGTAATTAAAATTCCTGATTTGCTTGGACTTCCCGTTGCAGTTCAGAGGAGAATAGTCAGGGCCGCTGTAATAAAACTCGAAAGCAAGATCTGGGGAATAGGCTTTGACAGGATTGAAGACATTTTGAAGATGTGCAAATCTGATACATCAAGAGCCGCAATCCACCTACATGGAGATATTATGGCCGAGAAAATTACCGATCATCTCATGTTCCGCCCCAAAAAAGACATAGAAAAACCCTGGCCGGATATCGCAATAGATGCCCCCGGAACTTATGAAATAGAAAACCTGTTCCACGCAGTCATACACGTTGAATTTCTTCCCCCCAAAGCCGTGGATCATCGCAAACTGGGAAAATACGAAGCGGCCATAGACGCAGACAAGGTAAAGCTACCTCTTACAGTCCGCTCCTTTCGGCCCGGCGACCGTTTTAAACCCCTTGGCCTTGGTGGCACAAAAAAATTGCAGGATTTTTTTGTGGATGAAAAAATACCGAGGTACCAGAGACCGTATATTCCCATCATTTGTGACAGGGAAAAAATAATATGGATCGTAGGATACAGGCTGGACGAGAGGGTGAAAATTACCCCGGAAACAAAACGAATTTTGTATATCAGGATAGAAGAGCGCTAAGTACGCTGTTATCAACAAATAACTTCACAAAATTTGATAACAATTAACCCTTGACATGCACACAAAAATTATCTAGCATTCAGCAAAGAGGAGGAACAGAAAATGCCTCAGCATGATTACGGCTGTTGTATTTTTGCCCCTCGGTTTTTTGGGTACTTTTTCTTTAAAAAGTCTACCCAAGGTTCCGAGGGTTAGTTGATAAAAGATCAAAAACGCTCAGAACCATGGGTAGACGCACCGGGTTACCCATGGTTTTTTTATTTGAATAAAAGCTGTGGGTAACAATAACCGCAGCTTTTTTTATTTGAAGAATTTTTGAGCATTGTATGAAGACCGGTAGAAAAGAAAAATATCTATTTCTTGCTTATGCCTGTATTGTACTGGCGGGTTTCATGGCTATCCAGTTAAGCTGCTTTGCCTCCACAACCAGGATACCGGATGAAACCATCCGACAGTACCGCATAGCGGTTTCTCTTGAAAAGCGAGGCAATTACTACGATGCGATTACCGAATATAAGCGATTCCTGTTTTTTTTGCCAGATCACGAGAAAACCCGAGAAGTACTATATCGAACAGCAAAATGTTATTTTAAACTACGCGATTGGAAAAATGTTTTAAAATACACTAACTTATTTGAGAATAAATTTACTAACGAACCTCTGCTCATCCAGGTGAAAATACTGAAAGCGAAAGCATTACTGGGCATGGGAAAGCCGCAAGAGGCCCTGGATGTTCTGCGTAAGTTGCAGAGTCATCCCCAAAAACTGGACGAAAATATCAGAGCAGAAATCACAGCTTTAACCGGACGCTGCTATGTGGCGGAAGGAAATCTTGAGGAATCAAGAAAATTTGTTAACCGAAATATTAACGAGGCCGACCTCCAGCTTAAAAATCCATGGACCGCAGGAATCAGCGCTTTACTAATACCCGGTATGGGACACATATATGATGGGAGGCCCAGAGACGCTTGGACAGCCTTTTTTTACACTGGAATACTTTCTGCCATCACGTGGGAAGCAGTAGAAAATGAAAACATGTGGCTCGCTGGCCTCTTTGGTACTGCAGCAGCAACCTTTTATTCAGGGAATATCTTCAGCGCTATAAACATGGCATTCAAACACAACAGAAGAAACGAAATAAAATGGCTGAATAACTATTTTTATCAGGATTCCCGGGATGTATATATAGACTACGGCTCAACACCGTTATACCGATCAGAAGAAGAAAAAGGCGCACATGAAAAAGCCGAGGCAGAAAAGCAAAAACAAATGTTTTCCTGGATGTTTCTGGCAGGTATATCCGCTTTTAGAAAGATAGTATCGCCCATAGACAATAAGCACTGTCCAAGCTACCCTTCTTGTTCGAGTTACGGTTTGCAGGCTTTCAGGAAACACGGAGCATTCTGGGGAACAATGCTGACCATCGACAGACTTATTCATGAACCATCTGAGGCGAGGTTTTCTCCTTATATCATAATTCGAGGCGAAAGAAAGATCTACGACCCGTTGGAAGCAAACGATTTTTTGTTAAGATAATGCTAAAAAATTTAAATAGAAGGAGGAGGAGGAAAGATTCATGATTTACAACGAAGAATTTGAAACATTGCCAAGGGAAGCACTGGAAGCCATTCAGCTCAGACGTCTGAAAAACACTCTTGAGCGGGTCTACCACACGGTGCCTTTTTACAAAAAGCAGTTTGACGAGCATGGTATCAAGCCGGATGATGTCAAGAGCCTGGAGGATTTACAGAAACTGCCTTTCACAACCAAGCAGGACTTGAGAGACAATTATCCATTTGGCATGTTTGCTGTTCCCATGGACAGTGTTGTTCGAATTCATGCATCTTCCGGAACAACCGGCAAACCAACCGTAGTTGGTTACACAGCCAGGGACATTAAGACGTGGTCAGAGCTTATGGCCAGAACACTTATGGCCGGCGGCGCAACAAAAGGCGACATTATACATAACGCTTACGGTTACGGGCTTTTTACCGGAGGGCTTGGATTCCACTACGGTGCGGAAACGCTTGGGGCCTCGGTTATCCCAATTTCGGGAGGAAACACAAAAAGACAGGTTATGATAATGAAAGACTTTGGTCCCACCATACTTACCTGCACACCATCCTATGCCTTGCTCCTTGCAGAGGTGGCAGAAGAAATGGGAATTGATTTCAGAAGTCTTAAGTTTAAGTCGGGTATCTTCGGTGCGGAGCCTTGGTCAGAACAGATGAGGCAGGAAATTGAGCGTAAGCTTAACCTTGATGCCGTGGATATATACGGATTGAGCGAAGTAATGGGACCCGGAGTTGCGGTTGAATGTATCGAAGCAAAAAACGGGCTACACATTTTCGAAGATCATTTCATAGCTGAAATAATAGACCCCGAAACCGGGGAACCGCTGCCCTATGGTGTGAAGGGAGAACTTGTGTTCACTACCATAACGAAAGAGGCATTTCCTGTTATCAGGTACAGAACTAGAGACATCTCGGTACTCTACAGGGAACCATGCAAGTGCGGGAGGACTCTCATCAGAATGGAAAGGGTAAGCGGACGAACGGATGACATGCTCATCATCAGAGGAGTAAATGTATTCCCATCCCAGATAGAGAGCGTATTGATGGAAATGGAAGAGGTATCTCCTCACTATCAGCTGATCGTGGATAGGGTTGAGCACATGGATCAGCTCACAGTAATGGTGGAAGTAAATGAAAAGATTTTCTCGGACACCGTCAAGAACCTGCAACAACTGGAAAACAAGATTCGAAAGAACATAAAAGACATGCTGGGAATTTCCACCATCGTAAAGCTTGTTGAGCCCAAAACCATCGAAAGGACAGAAGGTAAGGCAAAACGAGTGATTGATAACAGGAAGTTATAAAAAACATGAACAAATAAATATGTACATGTCAGAACAGGAGGATAGCGATGAAAGTTGAACAAATATCCGTATTTCTTGAAAATAAGGCCGGACGTCTGGCGGAGGTAACGCGACTTCTAGGAGATGGAGGAGTCAACATACGTGCACTGTCTCTTGCTGATACCTCAGACTTCGGAATTTTAAGGCTTATAGTAAACGATAACGAAAAGGCAAAAAAAATCTTAAAAGAGAATGGTTTCACTGTTGGAAAAACCAACGTGGTAGCCATAGAAGTAGAAGATAGACCCGGGGGACTCGCGAGGATCCTGGACATCCTTTATCGCGCCGGAATCAACGTTGAATACATGTACGCTTTCGTGCAGCAAAGCGGAGAAAACGCTGTAATTATCTTCCGTTTCGACAATCTGGACGAAGCTATAAGAGTGCTACAGGAAAATGGCGTAACCGTTATAAATGGAAGCAAGGTCTACACGCTTTAACACGCTGCATACGGCGTACTATACGGTGTTTACGTCAGCGCATCATAACAACTTTTAATGAGGGAGGGAAAAAATGAAAACTCAAAAAAGTACTGTTCTAGCAATTCTGACGGGTTTAATTTTTCTGGTGCTTCTCTGCATGCCCAGATCATCAGCTCTGGCAGCCGAACCCTATAAGATCGGGTGCATTTTCTCAGTAACGGGGCCAGCATCTTTTTTGGGTGATCCAGAAAAGAAAAGTGCGATAATGCTGGCTGACCAGATAAACAAAAAAGGCGGTATCAACGGCCATCCCATCGAACTGGTCATCTACGACACCGAGGGAGATCCCACGAAAGCTGTGCTGAACATTAACAAGCTAATATTTCACGACAAAGTTCTGGCCGTAATCGGGCCAAGCAGAACTCCCACGACGCTTGCCGTTATACCAATTGCTCAGAGGGCCCAGATTCCTCTTATTTCATGTGCCGCCGGCATAAAGATTACTCAGCCAGTGAAAAAGTGGATCTTCAAAACAGCTCAGACGGACGCTCTGGCGGTGGCCAAGATTTACAGCTACATAAAAGAACAAAATATAAAGAAAATTGCTATTATCACCGTCGCAAATGCATTTGGCGAAAGCGGGAAAGAGCAATTGATCAAACAGGCTCCCAAGTTCGGGATAGAAGTTGTTGCACAGGAAAGCTTCGGTCCGAAAGATACCGACATGACCCCTCAGCTTACAAAGATTAGAGCCACTCCTGCCCAGGCCGTAGTCTGCTGGGGCACAAATCCGGGGCCTGCAGTTGTGGCAAAAAACATGAAACAGCTCGATATGAAGATCCCTCTATTCCAGAGCCACGGCGTTGCGTCTCCTAAATTTATCGAACTGGCCGGAGATGCCGCAAACGGGATTATATTACCGACAGGCAAGATACTGGTAGCAAAGGACATTCCAGATAGCGATCCTCAAAAGTCCGTTTTGCTTAAATACATAAAAGACTACGAATCCCGTTATAAAACTAATGTGTCCGGTTTTGGAGGCTATGCGTACGATGGTCTGAACTTGCTTGCAATCGCTCTGGAGAAAGCGGGCGCAGACAAAGCCAAGATCAGGGACGAACTCGAAAAAATAAAAGGCTACAAAGGAGTCAGCGGGGTATTCAATTTTTCTCCTTCAGAGCATAATGGCTTGACCATGGATGCGTTCGTTCTCGTGAAAATCGTCAACGGAAAGTGGCAGATAATCAAATAAAAACCTGAAAGGGAAAATCATTCTCTAATGGATCTTGCAGCTCAAACTCTACAGTTTCTCTTCTCCGGAATAACGAATGGAGCGATTTACGGGCTTATTGCCCTCGGTTTCACGATCATCTATAATGCCACAGAAGTAATTAACTTTGCTCAGGGCGAACTGGTAATGCTTGGAGGCATGATTATGATCGCCCTGAGCAAAGGAACAAATCTGCCTCTTCCCGCAGGATTCGTAATATCCGTATCAATAGTTTCCATAGTTGGTGCTTCATTTGAGCGATTTACAATCAGGCCCCTGAAAAATCCCACTCAAATTGGAATCATCATAATCACAATAGGCGTTTCCATCCTTCTTAAGGGTGTTGCCATGTTCATATGGGGGAAGGAAACCCTCAGCAGCCGTCCCTTTTCTCATTCGCCCCCCATACACGTTGGAAGCGCAACCCTGGATCCGCAAAGTCTCTGGATTCTCGGAATCACTTTCGGGATACTTTTGCTCTTGCAGCTTTTTTACCAGAAAACCATAACCGGAAAAGCCATGAGGGCCTGTGCTTTCAACAAGCGTGCTGCCGGTCTGGTCGGGATTCCGACTCAGAAAATGATTTTGCTTTCTTTCGTTCTCAGTGCCGCAATGGGAGCTGCTGCTGGAGTAGCTATTACTCCTATCACCATGTGCAGTTATGATATGGGTACAATCCTTGGTCTGAAAGGATTCTGTGCAGTGGTACTGGGTGGATTGGGAAGCACTATTGGTTCGGTTGTAGGCGGATTTATACTTGGCATAGTCGAGTCGCTAGGAGCAGGGCTAATATCATCAAGCTTGAGGGATGCAATTGCTTTCGTTCTTCTGCTGGGGATGCTTTTTGTTCGACCACAGGGGATATTCGGGATAAAGGAAGTGAAAAAAATCTGAATTATGCTACCAAAACGTAGAATTTACGAACTATCAGTATTTTCCGGTTTCATTCTGCTCGCAGGACTTTTGATTCAGGAGCCATACTATCAGAATGTCCTCATTTTCATAGGTATTCATGCTATTCTCACCGTTGGTCTGAACCTCCTTATGGGATACGCGGGACAGATATCTCTTGGCCATGCAGCTTTTTTTGGAATAGGGGCCTACTCTTCTGGTATCCTCACAGCCACCCACGGCTGGTCACCACTCAGTGCAATGCTGGTAGCAGTGATCGTCACAGCTGTCATTGCGGTGATAATAGGTATTCCCAGTCTTAAACTTACTGGTTATTACCTGGCTATGGCCACTCTTGGTTTCGGGATTATAGTCTACATCATGTTCAGAGAAATGAGCCAATTTACCGGTGGTGCTTCCGGGCTTGTGGGAATCCCGCCTTTGAGTTTCGGTAAATGGACCCTGGGTACTGGTACTGATTATTTCTTTTTTGTATGGGGACTGCTGTTCGTAGTAATAGTCCTGAGTCTGAACATGGTGGATTCACAGGTGGGAAGAGCTTTTAGGGCAATTCACGACAGCGAAATCGCCGCGCTTAGTCTTGGTATTGACACTTCCCGGCTTAAATTGAAAGTCTTTGTGATAAGTGCCGTTTATGCATCTATCGCAGGAAGTATTTACGCCCATTACATTACTTTTATAAGCCCAAGTTCGTTTGGTTTTATGTTTTCAATAAAGCTAGTTACCATGGTTGTGATCGGCGGCATGGCAAGTATCTGGGGAGCACTTTTTGGCGCTGCAACAATAACGATACTCCCTGAGATCCTACACGTATTCGCGGAATATGATGTAATAGTATTCGGTATAATATTGATAGTGGTGATGATCTTCATGCCCCAGGGATTGACCTGCGGAATTCTCGACGCGTGGCAGAAGAGCAAACGACTGGCCAGGAAAAGAGCCTTGATGGAACAAAAGGCTAGATTATAGTGGGACACAAATTATGAGCCGGAATAACCAAAACAGCAATCAGGTACTATCTCGAACACAATCAGGCACTATTTTGCTGCAGGTACTGGTACAACCAAGGGCATCCAGGGACGAGGTGGTTGGTGTCCACGGTAATCATCTGAAAATAAGGTTGACCTCACCGCCTGTGGAAGGTGCGGCAAATAAGAACCTTGTCAGATTACTCTCAAAAAAGCTAAAAGTACCGGCAGGCAAAATAAATATCAGAAAGGGACTACGAGGCAGGCAAAAACTTGTGGAAATAGAAGATTGTGATCTGGATCATGTCAGATCACGACTTGGGGTGTGAGGATCGACACCGCCAATCACTCATCCGCATTCGTTTTTTTAGATTGAATCCCACCGATTCCGTAATCTTTCATTTTATACAGCAGTGCGGGGTGGCTTATATCCAGTAATTTTGCAGCCTGAGTCCTGTTGCCTCCCGTTTTTTTCAACGCCTTAATTATCAATTCCTTTTCCAGCCAGCGAGTGGCTTCCTTAATAGAATACAGTGTCTCCGGTAAATTTGAAATCGGTTTATTGTTTTTTGAAAACCGGATTTCATCCGGAAAATCTTCAACATCCAGAACATCACCAGAAGACATAACCATTGCTCTTTCCAGTACGTTTTCAAGTTGCCTTACGTTACCGGGCCACGAGTACTGCTGCAGCACCTTCATCGCTTTCCTGGATATACCCTCTACATTCAGGCCCAATCGCTTATTATGTTTTGCGATGAAATGTTCAATCAAGAGCGGGATATCTTCCGGACGTTCACTAAGCGGCGGAATTTCAAGGTGTATTACGTTAAGCCTGTAGTAAAGGTCTTCTCTGAAGGTACCCTCTTTCACAGCGTCAGCCAGATTTTTTGTGGTAGCGGCTATAATCCGTACATCAACTTCTATTGTCCTGTTTTCTCCCACAGGCCTAATTTCACCTTCCTGCAACGCACGGAGTAATTTCACCTGAAGTGATACGGGCATCTCGCCTATTTCATCCAGAAAAAGAGTGCCGCCGTCTGCTTCGAGAAAGAGTCCCTTTTTGCTTTTAATGGCATCCGTGAAAGCTCCTTTCACGTGTCCAAAAAGTTCGCTCTCCAGCAAATTTTCAGGAATCCCGCCACAATTAACAGCGACCAGAGGATTGGATGCACGAGCTCCCTTGTAGTGGATAGCCCTGGCAATCATTTCTTTCCCGGTTCCGCTCGGACCGGTTATCAGTACCGTGGTTTTATAATCGGCAACCTTCTCCACTGTGGCAAAAAGTTCCTGCATTTTTCTGCTCTTGCCCACAATATTTGCGAAGCTGTACCGATCGCGGGCATTCTTCAACAGATAGAGGTTTTCCTTCTTGAGGCGTTGCCGTTCTTCGGCTTTCTTGAGGGTCAGCAAAACTTCGTCAGGCTTGAATGGCTTTGATATATAGTCATAGGCTCCTTTTTTCATTGCTTCCACGGCAGTGTCAATGGTGCCGAATGCAGACATCATGATTATCAAAACGTCTATGCCTTTCTCCTGAATAGCATCCAGCAATGCCATACCATCCAT
>Ga0116200_10000412_pt1 | contig 13744 bp, 11 predicted proteins | sample Mar14436cmmetaG_FD_94478 | JGI IMG/M metagenome (GOLD analysis project Ga0116200, IMG submission 94478) | Marine hydrothermal vent microbial communities from Guaymas Basin, Gulf of California to study Microbial Dark Matter (Phase II) - Marker... ... | reverse complement strand
GTTCGGCTACACTTTCAGGATCTCTCACGCCACAGAGGCGCCATCCTTCATGCTTTATTCTCTTGAGATGACCGAGTTCGCAGATGAACTTGCAGATGTGATGCAGTTTGTCTGTACAATCCATGCTGCAAGGAAGATGAACAAGAGATTTCAAACTTTCGTTTCGAACGGTCGGGTAAAACTATAAAATATGAGAAATTAATTTATAAACCATGAAACGAATGATGTTACTTGTATTGTCTCTGATTGTGTTGTTGCTACTCTCAATTCATTGTGCTGGAGATGGTGAACCGATTTATCTGGTTAAGCATTTTGATCTTTACGACGAGACGAGAAACAGAAGCGTTCCAACATCGGTGTATTATCCAGAGGAAGGTGGAAACTATCCTATCGTGATCGTATCGCACGGGACCGGTGGAGACAGAAACGGTTTGATATCTCATGTCGAAGAACTCGTTCGGAGTGGTTATGTGGTAATAGTACCGGAACATGTCGGTAGTAACAAAGCTAGATTGTGGGAATTGATGGGCGAGGGTTATTCAATATGGGATGCCATAAAGGTGATGATCGGAGACAAGACGGAATGGGTCAACCGCCCCAAGGATATAAGCTTTGTCATAGACAAAGCGTACGAGTGGAACTCAAGTGATCCTGATCTTAAAGGCAAGATGGACCTCAGCAAGATAGGAGTGATGGGTCATTCCTTTGGAGGGTATACAGTTATGGTGGTACTTGGTGCATTGGTTAATTTATCCGGAGAAATGGTGGGTTTTGCGGATAAAAGGATAGATGCCGGTCTTGCCATATCTCCTCCAGGCCCAGATGGAAATCCTCTGCTTGATCACGTAAACAATTTCTTTACCATGGATAGCTGGAAGAATATAACGAAGCCTGTAAGTATTCATGTCGAGGATGACAACCTCACTGAATGGAGGGAGAGCCTCTTTGATACTCTACCAGAAGGGGATAGATTTTTCTTGCTCTTCCGAAATGCTACTCACTTTTCATTTTCTGATAATTGGGATACGCAGAGGTCAAGGGAAACGAGTAATGTCAGTAAGGTGCTGGCTCTAAGGTTCTTTGATGTCTATCTGAAGGGTGCTGATAAGATAACATACAATGAAAGTTTCGCAAACTCTCTTTGTGTATCAAATGAGATTGTTACGGAGATCGTGTGGAAAGATAAGTTGCCAAGAGATGATCCAGCAATCGAGATAAAGAAGCCGTTACCTGGATATCTCTATCTGTTCAATGATACGGCGATAGCGCTCGGCGGCGATTATGCTGTGGTGATAGGATCAGTATCTGTTGAGGTTGAGGTTTCTGATGGAGATGGCGTTGATAGGGTGGAGTTTTATCTGGATGGCGAACTCAAGGGAATTGATGATAAGGAACCTTTCGTCTGGATCTTGAAAGATAAACTGATCGGCTGGCATGAGATTAAAATCGTTGCTCTCGATGATCTCCATCATTCGAGCGAAACAAAGCTAAAAGCATGGTTTTTGGTGGTCTGAAGAGCAAAGTTTCAGAGACCACCCTTGTTGGTTTATTCTTCCCAGGCTCCATTAGGACAGGAGCACATCTTAGTATCTTTCAATCCTACCTTAGTCCAGTTTTAACATTTTCCATGTGGGCGAGATAATGCCCAATGCCCTGCTTTCAATCCTACTTTAGTCCAGTTTTAACTACTTGGTTTTCCTTCGGCTCATGGACACCTATTAGCTTTCAATCCTACCTTAGTCCAGTTTTAACGCTCTTATGCTATCATTAGAATAACCTAATTCACTACCTTTCAATCCTACCTTAGTCCAGTTTTAACATATTCACGTGATGGACGCTGATATCAAATACGGTAACGGCTTTCAATCCTACCTTAGTCAGTTTTAACGGGAACGATGTTTATTTTTTCAGAGTCCGCAATCGTTTCTTTCAATCCTACCTTAGTCCAGTTTTAACTTGCTAAGTAGGCTATTGTATAATGGAAATAGGTCAAAAACTTTCAATCCTACCTTAGTCCAGTTTTAACCTTGTTGGTTCTGGGATTTGCCGGGATCACGTAGCTTCCTTTCAATCCTACCTTAGTCCAGTTTTAACTCTGTAATATTAGGTAAGTTAAAATCAAATTTTGCCACTTTCAATCCTACCTTAGTCCAGTTTTAACAATTCTCTTCATCTTCAGTGCCTTTATTGCCTCCTCTCCTTTCAATCCTACCTTAGTCCAGTTTTAACCGAGATTTGTAGTAAAACCTACACCGATCGCATTCGCCTTTCAATCCTACCTTAGTCCAGTTTTAACCGGAGTGATCAGCGTTATCAGAACCTGGGAAAGTTTCTTTCAATCCTACCTTAGTCCAGTTTTAACTCTCTCACCACCCCCCTCTTTTTATCGCCCACCTTAACTTTCAATCCTACCTTAGTCCAGTTTTAACGTGTATAGTAGCCGTCTTCATCTTTCCAGATGAGTTTACTTTCAATCCTACCTTAGTCCAGTTTTAACCGGTTCATAACATTACAGGAATATAGAGCAATTAAACTTTCAATCCTACCTTAGTCCAGTTTTAACGCCGCACTTCGGACACTCGTCGTCCTGGTTGTACCTTTCTTTCAATCCTACCTTAGTCCAGTTTTAACAGGAGTGGTTCAGAATGATGCTGGAGGGGAAATAGACTTTCAATCCTACCTTAGTCCAGTTTTAACGGTACGTTATGGAGCAACGACAGAAAGAGATCAAAACTTTCAATCCTACCTTAGTCCAGTTTTAACCTATAGGTTTTGCCAGATTTCGTCCCTCTCGCAACACTTTCAATCCTACCTTAGTCCAGTTTTAACTCGGGAAAACTCGTATGCTACATGGCCAAAGGCATTAGTGCTTTCAATCCTACCTTAGTCCAGTTTTAACTAACTTATCTGATTTTACAAAGTCGAAAATTTAAGTTCTTTCAATCCTACCTTAGTCCAGTTTTAACCTTGACACCTTGGGCAAAGTTATGAGCAAAGTTGCCCTTTCAATCCTACCTTAGTCCAGTTTTAACTCGGGAAACGACAGATGAGATAGCGATGGAGAACAATACTTTCAATCCTACCTTAGTCCAGTTTTAACTAAAAACATTAAAAACTCCCTCAGCATTCACAAAAGCACTTTCAATCCTACCTTAGTCCAGTTTTAACTGTTTTATCGAATGCTCCAGACTTGTTCATGCTATCTACTTTCAATCCTACCTTAGTCCAGTTTTAACATGATATAGTGGATATTGAAGAACCACAACCATCTAATATCTTTCAATCCTACCTTAGTCCAGTTTTAACTTTCGTAGGTGTCAACATACCGCACATGTTTTGGTATCTTTCAATCCTACCTTAGTCCAGTTTTAACCCTTCCTTCCTACCGTGTAGCCTCCTAATCCAGCCAAGATGCCTTTCAATCCTACCTTAGTCCAGTTTTAACCAATATCTTCAATCACAACAGGTTCCGGAAAGACTTCTTTCAATCCTACCTTAGTCCAGTTTTAACTGCGAGTAGGTACTCCCTTATGAACAAGTTAAATCCCGCTTTCAATCCTACCTTAGTCCAGTTTTAACACGCCGTAATTGTTAGCAGAAACATGCAATACGCCCATCTTTCAATCCTACCTTAGTCCAGTTTTAACTTTTGTCATCAATACCACCCTCTTTCCTTTCTTTTACTTTCAATCCTACCTTAGTCCAGTTTTAACGATATGTTAGAGAGGTTTGAGGAAAAGACAAGTATTGACTTTCAATCCTACCTTAGTCCAGTTTTAACCGTCAGCTTCTCACTTCTGGTATTTCCTCTTATAGTAGCTTTCAATCCTACCTTAGTCCAGTTTTAACTCTCACCACCGCCCTCTTTTTGTCACCAATTTTAACTTTCAATCCTACCTTAGTCCAGTTTTAACCAGATAGAAACGTATAGAGATGCGCTGCTTGCGGCGTATATCTTTCAATCCTACCTTAGCCCAGTTTTAACCTTTATTGTTCGCTCCCAGAGCTTTGGTGTGATTTTTTCTTTCAATCCTACCTTAGTCCAGTTTTAACTAGTATGCCGTTCCTGGTGAGAGGTCGGAGTCAACATACTTTCAATCCTACCTTAGTCCAGTTTTAACTGTAAACGATTTCTGGGACGGCTTTCCGATAATGTACGCCTTTCAATCCTACCTTAGTCCAGTTTTAACAATCCCCCTTCTCAATGGCTTTATTCCACTCACTCTCCTCTTTCAATCCTACCTTAGTCCAGTTTTAACTTAGATATGTGGAAACTGAATATCTTGGCTATGGTTGACTTTCAATCCTACCTTAGTCCAGTTTTAACAAGATTAAGTTTCTTAAAAGTGAGAACAGAGTTCGCCTTTCAATCCTACCTTAGTCCAGTTTTAACCCACTTGCTTTTGCAACAACAGTAACAGAACAAGTTTCTTTCAATCCTACCTTAGTCCAGTTTTAACTATAACAGTGCATCCAGAAGAATATGACAATCTCTACTTTCAATCCTACCTTAGTCCAGTTTTAACTTCTGGAAGATTGTTTCCTTTGCTATCTGCACCTATCTTTCAATCCTACCTTAGTCCAGTTTTAACCCGAACTGTAGGAGATTTTTCTATGGGAGGGGTAAATGAGCTTTCAATCCTACCTTAGTCCAGTTTTAACTTCGCTGACCGGCATATATAAGTCGCTATCATTTTACTTTCAATCCTACCTTAGTCCAGTTTTAACTATTCTCGCCAAACTCTTTATCAAGTTCATCCTTGACTTTCAATCCTACCTTAGTCCAGTTTTAACAATATGGAAAGTTTTAAATAATATTAAAAAAGAATATACTTTCAATCCTACCTTAGTCCAGTTTTAACAAGATATGCACAGCAGTTCTACAGGCTTGCGCCCTACTTTCAATCCTACCTTAGTCCAGTTTTAACACCATGCACCTATGCCGTCACGATTTCCATTTTGGTCCTTTCAATCCTACCTTAGTCCAGTTTTAACACTCAAAGAACTCAAAAACAGCAGAGAACAACAAAAACCTTTCAATCCTACCTTAGTCCAGTTTTAACCTCTTTAAGAGAAACCACGACAAGTATATATCTTATGACTTTCAATCCTACCTTAGTCCAGTTTTAACATTATAGGAATCAATGGCACAGAATTCACAGAATGGAAAGCTTTCAATCCTACCTTAGTCCAGTTTTAACACATGTAATTGAGAGAGCGAGTAGTTACATAGAGACCTTTCAATCCTACCTTAGTCCAGTTTTAACATAATGGAGGAGAAGGCATGAGAGACTGGACAAAAGGTCTTTCAATCCTACCTTAGTCCAGTTTTAACTCATAATAATATTTAAAACAATCCCGGAAATCGTTTCTTTCAATCCTACCTTAGTCCAGTTTTAACAGTTAAAACAAGTGATAATGTAAAATTAAGTCATTCCTTTCAATCCTACCTTAGTCCAGTTTTAACGTCGAAAATGGAAGGAAACGACTTTGAATATATATTCTTTCAATCCTACCTTAGTCCAGTTTTAACCTGCAATCACTAAATCAGTACCCAGCAAATCATTCACCTTTCAATCCTACCTTAGTCCAGTTTTAACAGCGGCTCAGAGGGGCTGGAAAGGGTGTTTACGGCGAAAATTTTGCCCCTCTTTGTCGGGAATCTATAATGATGCAATTTCTTTATAAAGATTCCCGACATAAATCAAATAATCGTACTTGTATCTGACTTTTCTATCCCTATCGTATCTATTTTGACGAGATCCTTACTGCGCAGAACATAAAATCTAACCGTATCCTCATTTTGGTTTATTATCTCTCCGATACCATTTTTGACTTCAAGGAATTGGGATTGGGTGAGTTCCCCCTCAAAAACCGAATTCTGTATCCAGTTGAGGTACATCCTCAGGAACTGGCAAACCTTTGCAACCCTCTCAACAGCAACATCGTAGACAACGATAACGTACATTACTACCACCATATCACGAAAGGCTTGTACTCTTTCATCTGTATAAAATGTTTGATCAACTTTAGACACTCTAGGTATATTAAGCGTTCATAAGAAATCTTCCTTCCCAGGGATCGATGTTTGATAGTTGTTTTTAGTTTATTGTGAAACTCGTTCAGGAAAACTTCCTTACCTTTCCTGTTGAGCAAGCACCCCTCCAAACCCTTTACAAAGTGAGAATCAGATATCATACCTTTATTGACAAGCTTGAAAATGATCCTATCAACGAGGAATGGTTTAAATATCTCGGATATGTCGAGGGCTAAAGAGAATCTCCTTTCGGAAGGCTCATGGAGAAAGGATATGGTTTGGTCAAGTTGAGTATGATAGATTTGATTGATCGTGATTGCATATAGCAAGGAATTCCCGAAACTTAACATAGCATTCAGAGGATTTGAAGGGGGTTGACGTATTCTACCTTCCCACTCCATCCTGTGCTTCAGTATTTTTGGAAAAGTTGAGTAGTATGTGCTTCTTATATTTCCTTCTATAGCCAGCAACTCACTCACTCTGCTGCAGTTGTAACAACTTTGAAGAGTCGAGCGAATCAAGGAGATCTCTCTGTTGAGATCAACGCCTTCATTTGAATAGTTTTCTAAATTTCTTATCATGTTTAGAGCGGATCCTTCCACTATCCTCCTAGCTATGTACAACCTCTTATCTTCTTCCAAATAATGTCTAGCCTGCTCGATGTGAAGTTTTCCGGAAAGCAAAAAGTCCTTTGGCATGAGCGAACATTCATAATTTCCATAGTATCCAAAGAAGTGAACAGGTATATTTCGTTTTGCCAAGTATGATATAACTCCGGAAGTCATGGAAACTCTTCCGTACAGGAAAATTGAACCTATCTGTTCGATTGGAAGGATATATCTGGCGTATGCAGTGTGATCTGATGCGTCTTCTGGCTGATCTTTTATCTCTTCGCCGTCTACTTCCATAATGAGTTCAGGTTTGTCATTCTCTTCCTTTCTGCATAAGAAATACACGGTGTTTCCTTTTCTCACCAACTTCCCATGCCTTATTATATAGTAGTTCTGCTTCATTTTCACACCCAACAAAATTCGAAATATGCACACTTCCGGCAAAACTTTCTATAGATAGGTGGAGGAGGCTTCGATCTGGAGATTATACTGTTTATATCTCTAAGGATGTCTTCTATCCTTTTCTCTTCATCCGGAGTTAAATCAAGATATACTCTTCTTCTTTCGGTTGGGTATACGATCACGCCTCTCACATTTTTTATACCCTTAACTTTTTTCAGATACCAAAGATAGTAGAGAACTTGATAGCGGTGTGCTTCCTTAAATTTTGAAGATTTTTTCACATCGTATATAACCAAGCCTCCCTTGTACCTTACGAGATCAATGGATATTTTCTGATCAATACTGATATTTCTCGACCTGATTCTGTCAAAGGTATTTCTTTCTATTATTTTGCCGATAACAACAAGTTCCGATTCCTGCTCCCGATTCAAGAACTTGGAAAACAACCACAGTTGCGTCTTACAGTGAAAATAATACTGTACTTTTACCCCTCCAACTAGCATCTCTGGATCTACTTCAACTTCTTCACAGCATCGAGAAGAATTTATCTGCCTTTGGTATTCCACGGTATCCACCCTTTACCTCGAGTTCGTAACTGCATTTAAGGGACGTCAATTTCGATAAGAGTTCGCCATTTATGTGATTGTATTTCAACAGATAATAGATCAGTTTCTCCCTCTCTTTCCTCAGCAGATCCTTTTTCTTGTCCTCAATTCTCAGATTTGTAAAGGCATTCAGGTAGGAGAGGATGATTTCTGGTGGCTGCAACCACCTCTGTACTACTTTTGAGACTCTTGGAAATACGTTGAATATACCTTTCCCCACTCTTCCGAAAATAACGAGCGAGGTATCCTCTCTCCATCCTAATTTTGGTAAGAATTTGGCAAAGATATCTTCTTCCTCTCCCTTTAATTCTTCCTCTATCCTCTTCACGATGAAACCAAGTAAAGATAGAGAAACAAACATCGGCTCGCTGTTTCTCACGTCCACATGTAACTCCTCTCTGATAGGTGATAGGTCTGCCCTTTCTTTGAGTATAACCTTTCCCGTTACCAACTTTGTCCATAACCATTTTCTCCCTGCATCCGTTACATTATCAAGGTTAATGGCATATCTACCGAATCTGACCGATGAGTATATGAGAAAGAGTAATCTCCATACATCTTCTTCAGTTGGTTCCTTTTCTCCCACTAGAGACAGGTTTGGTTCTTCTATCATTGTTGGCCAAGTCAACGAGGAAAAACCTTCTTCTAGAGTTTGTTCTACGATCAAATCCAACAACTCTATAAAATCTTCCTTTGCCTTACCGGTTGATGTCTCCAAATCCTTACTTAGTCTCTCTCCAATCTCTCTCCTTTTCATCGCATATCCTTTCTTGGAAGGTCTCCTGGGAATCAAATTTGGCACAGCTTGTGCAGTTTTGTATAAGTACCTGATATCCACGTCATCCCATCTTATGAAATCAATAAGCTTCTCCCTCCACATATTCCCACCTCTCTAAAGGACAACTTTGGATATCAAATCCATGTTTACCAAACCATATGAAGGGTGATACACGAACTTTCCACCCCTTATAATTGGGAAACCGAAACGGCGATCTTCCCGTGCTCTCCTCACATACCATATCGGTGCCTGTACCGCATAGCCCTTTAATCTTGACACGATGGATTCTATATCTCTCTTCTCCGCTCTATCATATTTTTCAAGCAACCTATCCAGATCTTCCCTCAATCTCCTTCCCCTTTCATCCTCAACATAGATGGCATCACCACATGGTATAACTAGGGTTGTGAAATCCTCTCTGTATGAAAGAATCTCTTGTATCTCCTCCTCAGTGACATCGGAGGAAAAGAAATAGCCCGTTTTGGTTGTACTCTCAAAAGAGATGTCCAACCTTAGTTTGTTCTTAGCCTCATCCAAATGTTTTAAAATCTTCTCCTCCGTCTCTTCATCGTTTAATCTCTCTATCAGCATGTATTCATTTTCCATTTTGTCAATTTCTCCCAGTATACTTTTTGCTTCCTCTATTTCCCTCTCATTATAGGGGTATCTGCCTCTCTCCTTAATGTCTGCATTATAGATGTAACAATTCACTTTATCGGTCCTTTTCCCTTTCCTATTTACCCTTCCAAACCTTTGTATAAGTGAGGGAAGCGGGGCAACCTCAGTGTAGAGGAAATCGTATGATATGTCAAGAGACACCTCACACACCTGAGTAGATACTAGGACATGGGGAACCGATGCCAAGTTATCTATCAGTTCTTCCATTGTTTTTCTATCATTGTAGTTAAACCTGCCATGGATGAGTATCGATCTAATGTTCTCGTAATCTTCTAGTGCTCTCTTTACCTTAATAGCCTGCTCAACGGTATTGCACACAACCAGAATCTTTTTCTTGGTTCCCTTTTCTGCAATCTCTCCACAGGCTGTAAGAATATTTTCATCTAACCTATTTTCCACTTTCACCCTGCATAGCCTTTTGTACTCTTCTATCTCATTTATCTCGTCTCTTCTCTCATCTACCTTAATTCCCAAAAAATCCTTGATAACTTTCTTGAGTCCATCAGGGAAGGTCGCGGACATGAAAAGTACGCTTAAGTTGTAAATGTCCCAGTACCTCCTCATGAAAAAGAGAAGGAGGTAAAGCATCCGTGGATTCAGCAGATGAACCTCATCTATTACCAATGCAGAATTTCTAAACATCACCCTTTTGGTATGATAAGAACCAACCTGCAAGAACGATAGCAGAAGCTGATCGACTGTAGTTATCATGCAAGGTTTGAGAAAATGTTTCCCCCAAAACAAATGGCGTTTAACATCCATTGTTTCATATCCTCTTCCGTAAAGCTCTACATCATAGAAATAGAAGTACTTATCCACCTGCTCCTCTCCAAAGATTGATGTGAAACGCTGGTGAAGCTTGTTGATAGCGGTTATGGTGGGAAGTATGAAAAAAGCTCTTTTTATATCCCTTATCAGGTAGAAAGGCGATGCCATCGTTTTTCCCCAGCCAGTAGGAGCAGCAAGGAAAGCAAGCCTTCCCATGCTAGTCAATTTCCTTTCTTTCTCAAGGCGGTTCTTGTCATGCAGAATTTTTTCTATCTCCTTTATGTCTATCCTTGGCTTGACAGGAAGGTACGATGTATTTCCTGATGCGGAAAGGCAATCTGCCAGCTTAAAGAGACCATAAAGATCAGCAAGTAAAATCCTTCTCTTTATATCCTTAAACTTTCCCTCAAAAAACCATCTATTGAGAGGTGCTCCTGGCACTTTGAAACTCTCTATCAGTCTTGCAAATCCCTCAAAGGATGTGGTTGTAGATAAGGATGCATGATGCTTTAATATCAGGTATGTTATTAGCACGTCTTTTTCGGTGGGGACTCTACCAGAGAGATCCTTTTTGTAATATTCAGCAGATTTATCAGAATGGGTGACTCTATTTTCATTTTCTATGCTCCAATCTTTGTGCAGTTTTCCTTTGTCATGGTACTCTATTACCTTTTCGATGATATCCAGAACTTCCTTGTCGCTATCAATCTCGAAAAACTTTGCAAACCTTCTGAAAATCCTCCTGACTTCATCTACATGGCAGAATAGACACTTGTTTGGATGACTTTCCTTTTCAAACTCTAAACCCCATTCTATCCTTTCCATTCCCCTACCATCCTAAAGTTGGCGAGATTGTAAAGAGCTATACTCTTCCCACCAACATCTACACATGCTATTTCTCTGTCCAGATGGACTTTTCCATCAAGAACGAAAACAAAATTCTCACCTGAAGAAAGATCGTGCATAACTGGTAGTATTTGTAGCTTCGTCCCTTCTGGTATCCTTTCTATCCATGATGAGGGGGCATAATTTGATATCTCCTTTGATTTGAAAATTTCTCTTCTCCCTATGATTTCCCAGTCTTTTGCAAAGTGATCATTCTGTCCACCGAAAGGGAGATAACTTATACCTTCCTCAATCCTTTCCTCAACCTCTTTCACATCTTTTCCTGCAATCACTATGTAATACTCTGGTTCATTCAATATCCTTATCTTTTCAACACCTCTCACTCTTTTCTTCATCAATATGTAACTTGCACTCTCCTCATTCTCTGAAAACTTTGACCCCTCGGTGAGTGAAGCACCTAGCTTAAAATCGGAAAAGAAGTTTTTTGCTTCTTTCCTAGATAAACCCATCATGCTTCCGAACATTCCAGCAACTGTTGTTGGTAGAGGTATGGGATAAGTTAACCTAGATGTTCTGGTGAAATGTACCTTGAAGAAAGCATCAAAGAATGACAACTTTATCACGAGGGATTCCATGGTTCTACAGGAAGTCAAGGATAGCGTTTATGGTTTCGTCAAGGGTTGATTTTTTGATACCTTCTGGTAGATCTGCCTCCACCGAGTCTTTGTAATCTATGAGGAAAATGTATTTTGCACCCTCCTTGATCTCTCTCCTTCTCATCATAATCTCTAAGCTTCTGATGTTAACCTTTGACTCCTGGAAGTCGTAATCCAGATATTGGAATACTGGCAGAGGACCTTTCTCACTAAGAGTAACTAACGAAGCTATGTATTCAGGGATATTCAAAGAGTTTGTCCTCCTAGGCAAGACATATTTTGGAGTAAGGAATACATCCAAGAAAGCTTGTATGCGCTTCCTTCTCTCGCCCTGGTCGAGTTCATCGCCATCTTCAAATCTCCCGATGTAGTCATACATTATACAATTCAGCCTACCTATGAATTCGGCAACCTCAACTTCAAACGGTACAGGATTTCTTTCTTTACCCTCTCCCCATGGTCTTGGAAATCTTGCAGCGAACTCTGATTTTATAGGTGTATCATGAACTGCCTTGAAGTATGACAATGCAATGGGTCCTTGTCTTTTCCTTGCAGTCTCTCCTCTGCCGGTCGTGACCATATATCCAAAAAGATCGTTATCAATATATTTTCGTGGATTTCCAGTATCCCTGAGTCGAAGGGCTTCCCTTTCCTCCGGATTTTCTACGAATGGATCAATCTCAAAACCCTGCTCCTTCAAGGCTTGTCGTATTGCAAATTTTACTGCCCGCGCAGAAACGAATGGCAAGACCTCTCCGCCGGAAGAGTACATTTTCTTTAATGTTACTCTAGTTCCGATAACTTCATCTGCATTAACGTTTCCATATACCTTTCCAAGAACGGAAATCTGAACAACCTTTCCCATTCTTTCACCTCTCACTTCCTAAGGCATTTAAGAGACCCGTCAAGATAGCAGATTTCATGTAATAAAAGCTATCGGCGTGCCACTCTCTACTAAATAGCTCTGGGTGCATGTTAATATCAGCTGAAATGCTCGTATTGGTTTTGTACTCGGTGAGTAATTCCGACAATTTCTCCAAGAATCTGCCAGGTGTTTCTTCTGCCCTAACTGCAAATATCAGTTTCTTGAGGAGGTCAACCCCTTTCTCCCTATCGTATCTCTCATTATTGATAATACTCTTCCCTACACCAAAAGCCCACCTGAATAGCTGTTCATAGGGCATATGACGTGATAGAACAAGAGGGCTTTAAATCTTTTGTTGTTGGGTTGTGAGATCCCAATAAATGGAACTGATTCACACCTTATTTACAAAACCAAAGCCAAAGGTATTCCTTTCTCCGAAACCAGCATCTATACCTATCTTTAGAATCCTCTTTTGGAAATCGTTTAAGCGGGACCAGTAAAACTCCCACATGCTTCCTGTCAGTCCGTAGCTTCTCCCTTTTATATTCAGCCTGAAGTTTACCATTTTCTTGAAATGAAAAACTTCAAAGAGTAGTTCTTCTTCAACCTTCACCTTATAAAAATCATTATATTTCTTTATCAAATTCTCAGTGAGTTGCTTAACGAAAGCTTCAAATGAGTATTTAGGACGCCAGTAAAGATATCTTCTCTTTCTCTCTTCAGCGGGAATCCTATACATGTCATAATTCTTTTCAGGGATCCTAATGATTATCGGAGTAGCTGTTGCTATCCTTAGCCTGTTACCCAGATTAATGTCGATCAGTCTTTTCTCCCTGACAAATAGCTCCATCTCTCCAAGATGTATTTCCTCTGGTATATTTTCTTTGAGCCACTTGATCATTGCAGAATCGGGAGAAGAGATTATCCATTTCCTTCTATCCCCCTCCTCCATGTCTCCTATTGGAAAGATGTTGGAGAAGCAGAAGAACTTGTACCCTTTCTTATCGTGCAGTTCCCTGTAAAATGGCTCTATATGTTTGTAAACAAAGCCTTGTAGTTTGTGATGATAATCGGTAGGATAAACTTGCTTCTTTTTTGCTTCGAGATCCAGTAGTAGTCGCATTTCCTATGTGGAATCGATCAGAATTCTTTAAAAAATTATCGTGTTGTGGGTTTTGCAAGATTTCGATACATAAGAGATAGGAGATCTGCTGATCGTACTGAAAACAGCTAGAAATTTTTATCCTACAGAATGAATTCGATGAAATATTTAGACTTCGTTGATAAAGATAGAAAATCCAACCAAGACTGTCTAAAAAGCGCCACTAGAACAACATCCACTATATCTTTACCTTACAATACAAACAAAAATATTTCCTCCTTCCGCCAGCCTGCAAGTGTTTTCAATTTTTTGCCGTTTTCCGGTGCTGTCAACATTAGCCTGAAAGAATAAAAATAATTGCACCCCATTCCTCTTGCTCGAGGTGATATCCAATGG
>Ga0116200_10000411_pt1 | contig 13760 bp, 9 predicted proteins | sample Mar14436cmmetaG_FD_94478 | JGI IMG/M metagenome (GOLD analysis project Ga0116200, IMG submission 94478) | Marine hydrothermal vent microbial communities from Guaymas Basin, Gulf of California to study Microbial Dark Matter (Phase II) - Marker... ... | reverse complement strand
TTATCATAGAGAATTGCATTTTTAATCGTTTGAAATGGATTCTCAGGTGCGCTTATGCCTTTTTCGTGGTGGACTTTTACCTCTCCAGCAGGAGAAATAACAACATCTGCAACAGTACCATCACGAAAGAGAGCATCTTTAAGTTCCATCTTACCGCTGTTGTACTTAACTAGCGTGCCTGTAATAACTTCTCTTCCATCAGGTAACTCGCCATGCCAATCTTTAAAAATGTGCTGGTTCCCATATTCACCCATGGTTAAATCATACTCTGCCAGCTTTTTCCCTTTCTTTGCTGCCACAAATGTTGGATGCATTTTTCCGTCTTTGTCTGTCCATACATCCCATTGAGCGGTACTTCCAGCAAGTTCCTGTGGTGAAACGTCTATACCATGTTTCTCAAGCCACTTTGCAACATTTTGCGCCTCTTCTTCAGAAATTACTCTATCCCCAATTCCCTGAGCCATAACCTGAGCATGTCCTCCTTCAACATCCTGTGCAATCTTTTGAAGTATTTTTTGTGTTCCTTCTGATACCCTTCCATTTCTTGCAATCTCATCAAGCGCCTGGCGCAGTGTCATTTTCGCAGCTTCATTATAGACCATGCTTTTTACTTTTAACCATTCACCTTTATCACCTATATTTTTCTTTGCTGCATAGGTGGCCATCATATCTATTGCTTTAAATCTTCCTTCAAGTTCACCAAGCATCTGTGATGTCCAACCCTTTTCTCTTGCAGTGGCAAAAAGATTTGCTATTGAGCTCCACTGGTAATTAAACTGGTCTTTTAACATTGTAATAGCATCACCACCATAATATTCATTTGCTGCCTGTGCAATAGCATCAGCCCTACCAGAGGCTATAAGCTTTGCTGTTTTTTCCTGTTTTGCAAGCCACTCATCAAACTTTGTGCCAGGATGGGTTTTCTTATATTCTGTAAATGCCTTCCACATTCCAAGGTATGGGCCATACCGTGATTTTATGTAATTATCCACACCTGAAAGGTCTATTTTGTTTTTCTCAGCCATTATTTCTGCCACATGGATATTTTCTTCTGCTTCAGCCAGTGCCTCTGATGCTTTTTTAACATCTCCCTGTTTTAAATAATCCATTGCAAGCCGCATCTTTGTTGCTGCTGCATGATATTTGGCAGCATACATTGCCCTTAAGCCATCAACATAATCTATTCCTTCACTCTTAAACTGGTACTCGACCTGTGTTGCATCTGACCATCTTTTCAGGCTGTCTATAAACTGGCCTACTTCTGTAATTTTTGAAGCATCAGCATTTTGCGAAATAAGTCCTCTCGTTTTAAGAGCACTTACTGCCTGTCTTACACCTGAAAGTTCTCCATGAAGCATCTGACCCTGTATAACTCCATCAAGCTGACCAAGCTGTGTGCCCTTTCCTATACTATATTCGTAATTTCCAAGTGCTCCCTTAATGTGCCTATCAGTGCCCCATCTGAGTTCAAACCACCCATCCTTGACCTTTGGATTTACATTTGCAGCAGCTTCATTCATTTCTTCCCATGTGATATCAAGGCTGCTGCCAGTGTGTTTTGTAGTAAGGCTACTTCCTGGTGTTGTGGCTGAGTCAGTACCAGAAGGTGTTGGGCGTGTTTGAGAGGCTGCACCTGCTCCTGAAGCCCTTGCTACTGCTCCAAGTCCTGCAAGGAAGTGCACTGCGCCATAGAGAGAGCCTGTGGCAAAGAAAAATGCCAATAATGGCACTGACCAGAGCATATTTGATGCAGCAACTGATGTCATGGCGAAGGTATCACCAAGCGATGCAGCTGAAGCCAGATTCCACATTCCATTGTAAGCCATAAGCACGGAACGTGCCCTTTGTAACGCAATAAGATTTACTACTGAAAACATTGGAGACCACCAGATAAGCCAGAGAAGCAAAAACACATAGCCCCTGGCAACCTTGAAATTGATAAATGGAACAAAAAGCAACGCAACCACAAGAGGAAACATGCCATAAACAACCCCTTCCATGATGCGCCGAAGCATTGGTACATAAGTTTTTGCAAGGTCTGCACTCACAGAAAGTGACTGCTGCATCTGAAGGGAAGCAATCGCATCTGCTATTTCCAGTGCCTCGGGATTTGATGAATAATCAGCATAAACAATATTTTTTGTATCAGCTATGACATTCATGATTACTGCCTGAGAAAGGATATCCATTCCCGAACCGGCCAGGTTTAAAAAATATGAACCTGCTGCGCCGAGTTTATTCAGAACCTGCGTGGTAATCCAGCTATTTGCACTTCCAGCCAGCCCTGAAACTCTTGCTGCAAAAAATGGTGCTATCTGGTTGTTTATGTGATCCAAAAGCTCCTGTTTAATCTGGTTGTAATCATCTCCACATCTGGGATTTGTTTTTTGGCCCGTTTGAGGGTCAAAATGAGTGGTTATGAAATGTGCTGGACCTGCTGTCACACGAAGTGCATCTGTGCCAAGAAGGTCATTGTTGTACACCAGCTCGTATTCGTTTACGTCGCCGTGCAAAAGGGCAGGAATGAAACAGTCCGATATGTAGTAGTTCCAGTTTGCTCTTATATATGGATTCATCACACCGTGCTGAAGTGCTGAATGCATGGCAAGCATTCCAAAGCCATAGCCTGAATCTGTGAATTTGAGGTCATCAGGGATTGTAAAAAAAGTATCAAAGCCTTTTGCCACAAACTTTTCAATTGAGGTTGAAATATGTGCCATCACGGCAAGTCCTGCCGGCACATTGTTTACCTGTGTCTGTGTGTTGAAGATTTCGTCTCGGATAATTACGTCTTTTTTAGGTATCACCAGAACATGATATAAGACTGTAATCCAAACAAATGTACGAAAAGCTTTTTCAAGCACGTATCTAGGATGCTGTACCTGTTTTATAACTCCATCAATAAAGCCGATGAAAAGTCCCATCAGAGCAATAAGCTTAAGCAGCATACCATAATCCATTGAGGCACACATGCTGGCTACAGCTTGAAAAATGGTATGAACAAAGTCACCTGAACCAAAACAGAATATTTCCATGATTTACTCCTTTTTTTGTTTTTTAAGTCTCTCCATTTTAAATTCATCATACCTTTCCGAGGCCTTTAGAGCCGAAAAAACAAGCAATATCGCTCCAAAAGTGAACATAGCCATCAATTTTTCATTGTTTACCCTGTCATAGTACCGAGCAAGTAAGTGAAATAGCACTGCTGCTATGAGGAGCCCCTGATAGAAATGGAATCTTTTGTTGTTCTCCACTTCATATCTAGCTGCTTCATCAGTGCAAAAACGGAATATGGCCAGAAGTGAACCAATAACGATTATTACTACTCCCATGATGAAGTACATAGCAGCAAACGCACTGATTGCCTGAAAGCATGCCTTTGGATTAAACCCGAGCGCCCAGACCGTCATAATAATGAAACCACAGGCTCCAATTATGTTCATCCATAAAACCACCTTTCTCATCGCTGAATCCTCGCCAAAATCTCCTGCATTTTATAACTTTCCCAGAGGCGCACTTTTTTAAGTTTTGCAGTTACTTCCGCTTGCTTTTGAGCATAGAAGTCCAAAAAACTGTTATATTGTTCAACAAAATCCTTTTTTGTCTGACGGTATGCGTCATATGCTTCCTTTGCCAATTGTGCTGCTCTTGTTGCGAGTTCATTTATCTGTTTTTCTGTTAATTGAGAGCCGCTTAGTTCACTCTGCATCACAAAGTTTTTGTACTGTGCTGCGGCTCTTCTAAATGCACTTGCAAGTCTTTGTAAGGAAACAGCCACAACATTGTCTGTGACAAGATATTTGAGTTGCTCAACGGTGCCTGCAGTGAATTCAGGGTCATCAAGTACGTAGCAGAGTTTCAAAAATGAATAGATTGGAATTTCTGTGGTATTTATGATAAATATCTGCTCATCTGTCAGTGGTTGACCGGCCGCCATCCTGGTTATTATGTCGTGAAGCATATTGTCCATTTCATCTAGAATGCTGCCATTATCATCTACTTCACGACAGACCCACTGGTTTCCAGATTGGTATTTTTCATAATGTTTGCCAGCTCCCAGCGCTTTAATAAGAGAGTTAGAATTTACAAGGTCCCACTCACATCTTTCCAGCATCATGGGTACTGTTGTTCCGTCTGCTGCTTGCTTGGGCACTATGTCTCCTAAGTATGCCCTGATTGTATTTTCAAGCTGGGTATAGCTGTAACCGGCAGATGCTATAAACACGTTATGAATGAACGACGGGTTGTACCAATCAGTATGATTGATCGTCGCTCCGTTAACAGTGGCCTGATAATAACTTGCATACTGGTTTAGTTTCTGATTGAAATTTGATAGTGTTTCATTTACACATTCAAACCATCCATTGCATGCTCCGCTTTGATGGTCATTATTGGTTATTGAACTCAGTTTCTGTTTTTTATCTAAAAATGAGTAACCCCATCCAACCAGTGCTTCTGCTGCCTCACAGCTGTCAAAATTAAGCTTATTAATTAAATCACTGAATTGTTCTCCTGCCTTCATAGCATTTGAACATGGTTCACATAGTGTCTGGATACCAAGGTCAAAGGTTAGAAACGGTGACGCCTGAAGAATACCCTGAAGTTTTTGAACCAGGGAATCAAAATCAAGATAGCTAAAGCCGCCCATAATGATATCTATGCCATTACAGCCAACACTTAGCCGTGGGGGCGTAAAACTGAGAGGTTGAATGTAATCACGGGGAATACGCACAGAGGCTGACCCACCTATAAAGTAGCCTCTTTCCTGGCCCTGATAGGCATGAAAGACAAGATTTTGCATCTGATTTAAAGTATTCTGCATAAAGGCGTGCATGTCCTCTGAATAGGCATTTCCAGGAAGGAGAATAAACAAGGCAAGAAGTAAACATACAACCTTTTCACGCATTATTGTTCCCCTGTAATTTTTCTCTTAATTTTTCTCTCACTTATATAATAGGAACCCGGTGAAATAATTTTGTTGTTCTCTTTCTCCTTGATTTTCTTAAGGTAATAATAAATTCTGGCTTTCAATGTCCCATAATCAGTAAGTCCATTTGCCACAGGGAAAATCAGAGGTTTATCTTTTTGTCTGTAAATCAGATAGATTGAGGGTGTATACTGAACATTGAAAACTTCAAACAGCTCAGGAGCAACCATACAATCTGGATATTCCTGGGCACAGAAATCAGAAGCTACACTTATCACATTCCACTCATAGTCAGCTATGAACCAGTTGATGATTTTTGACTGTTCCTTGCAGTAGGGACAGTTAGCTGAAACAAAGAAATAAAGTCCAGCCCTGTCCTTAAGATTCTTTAAGAATGCATCTCTTTCCCGTTGTCTTACTTTAAAGGAAAACCTGTATGCCCATGATGTGGTACCTGTCTCCTTTTGCATATCATAAACGGGGTTTTCAAGAATAAAGTCAGAAACAGCATGGGCAAAAATAAGTGCTTTTCTGCGCATGAAGTCTGTCATATGGACATAGGCATGAATGTGTTCTTTGGCAGGATCCATGACGGCAATCTGCCGTACTTTTTCATAGAGTTGTTTAAACTGATTAGCTGTAAGAGTTGAAAGATATTTATCGTCAGTCAATCTATCCCACGGAATTGATTCTTTTTGATGCTTTTTCTCTTTTTTCTGTATTTGTCGTTTGGAAGTAAGAATTTTTCCTTCTATCCACCTGCAGTTTTCTCCATAAAACCAGCCCCAGTCTGAGCCTTTATAAAAGCTCTCATCTCCATGGTAAGGACAAACATAAAGTCTGCTGTTTTGTTTGTCTTCTACTTGCCATTTTTTACCATTGAAAGTGATAATATCACCGATGCTTATTTCAATTTGTTTCTTTCCTTTATTTAAAGGGGCAGCATTTACGAAAGTTACAATAACAAACATGATAAACAAAAGGGCAATACCTCCTCTCATTATTTCTCCCCTGAGTGGTGCCAGTTATTTTTGAGTTCTTTTGCCATTTGTTTTAGGCTCAAAGCTCCTGACTGTTCGTAGAGTTTTTCAAACAAATAACTCAGTTTCCAGTCTCCACATATCTTCCAGAATTGAGGATTCTCCTGCAGGTTTTCGGGCAGACCTTCACTTAACCCAGAAAGAGGACTAACTCCCTTTGCATATACTATGCAGGGAACTTCGGTAATACCGTAATATCTGAAAAGAAGTGGGTCTATGAGTATCTGAACATGTCTTGTTCTTTTGTCAAGCTCTTTTTGCCAGCCCTCTTTTGAAAAGTCTATGTCTTCAATTCCTTCTGGAAGAATAATCTTTTTGATAAATTCAAGAGTAGGCTTAAAATAGGTGCATCCTCCTATGCAGCCCCGCAACACTATTGCAGCGTTTGTTTCTCTCAATTTATCAAGACTTTCCGCATAATTATTCCATGTGACAAGAGGAACACTGCTGCTCATAAAGATATAAAGTCTTTCATCTGAGAGAAGAAAATGCTTCCATTCTGTGTGAGCAGGACTAAATGATTGAGCAGGGGAAAAGGATGTGAGCTCTGTTTCCTGCTTTTTGGTGAGCAGTTCTTTTAGTGCCTTTCTGTAAGCTTCAATTTCTTTTTGTCTTTGCTTTTTGAACTGTAAATAAGATTTAAGTGCTTTCTTTTTTGCCTCTTCATAGTATTTGTTTTGCTCAGGACTGATTTTTAGTTTATCTCTAACTTCTTTTGCTTGTTTCTGTATTTTTATGACCACTTCTGCGTCTGGCAAGATGTTTTCTTTACCATAAACCAGTAAAGGTATGACTATAAAGATAACTGTGCCAACTATAATGGCCAGAAAGAAAAAAAGAGCAATTTTTAAGTATCTTACCACCATATTACCTCTACCCTTCTTGATTTCTTGCGGTTTATTTTTCCTTTTTCAGTTACAAAGCAGCATTTACCTTTGCTCTTTACGGTTACAGGAGCAGCAACACCAAGTTCTTTCAGATAGTTACTTACTGCCTGCGCTCTTCTTAAACCAAGCCTGAAATTATACTGCTTGCTGCCGACATCATCTGTGTAACCGGTGATGGTTATTTTTGACGGATTTTCAGTGGCTATTCTTTTAAGTTTGTCTTTTTCGAATTGCCTTAATTCAGCACTGTCAAAGTCAAAATAGACAGTTATCTGATTTTGTGTGAAAGAAGGCTCATGTCCTCCAACCTTTACGGCTATAACAGCATTTTTAAAGCGTGGGGTTATCCTGGCTCTGTCTAAAGGCGTGACTTTCTTCTGGCCAATGACCCATTGTGGATGCTCAAGAAGTTTGTAGACATTTTGAGGCTTGTAACCAGAATAGTCCCATACTATATCAGCAGCAAAAACGTTTACGGCCGTAAAGATCGAAGCGACGAAACCCCAAAATTTTCGCATTCTCGCCTCCTACTGATAAAATTGCTCTAATTGTTCTATGGCCTTTTGCGTTTTCTCCTGAATATTCTGAGTGGCCTGAGCCGCTTTCTCCTGAACGTCCTGGTAGAATTCGCTCAAATCCATCTTGGAAAAATCAAGTTTTTGAAACTCCTCAGGCGTAAAACCACGGCAATTTGGAGATTTTGGTTCTCCCCAATCTATGCCAAGCTGTGGCCTTCCCTGCTCCTGAACAATCCTTCCAAGCTTTGAATTAAAACAGCAATAAGTGGATTTTTTTTGAAGGCATATTCCAAGAAACTTCGTCGAGCAGTACTCTCCCACCTTGTGGCACATTCCTTCCTTTCTCATATGAGCCAGCTGCTGTTCACTGGCCCTGCATGCACCAAGACCAAACCAGACATCCTCCTGGCTGCAGCAATTCATCCAGCCAGTGGCAACTCCTGGGTGACGGCATCTTCTGTCACGACCATTAAAAAAGTAAATGGTGCCTAAGCAGTTTCCATTTTCGTCTATTTCTCCGTCATTTTGCTTGTCATTTGCTCCTTCTTGGGTATCATCTTCTTCAAGGTTTCCACCAAACTGCTCACAGCTATGAGGTGAACACTGCCACAGTCCTCCGTTATTCATGCAGGGGTAGTTGCCAAGAGGACAGGCAAGTTTATGGATATCAAGTTCATAGTAAAACCATCCTTCTCCCAAGCCTCGGACGCACACTACCATTTTCAGGGTATTCGTTCCGGTTACAAAAGGAGCGGTTGAGATATTTATGCAGCCATTATGTCTGAAATTTATTCCTCTTTCGTAGCAACCTGGCCAATCCTGCCAAACCAACGTGTCGTTTACATAAACTCTTACGGCATCATCCCATCCCATGTTGCATATACGTGCTGCCCAAACTTTACTATCCTCGGGGATATTTATGGTTATTTGCCTAATATAAGTCCCATCTTCCCAGTAGTTATCTCCAACTGTTCCCACAAGTCCGGTAAGGGTTTCCACATACTCGTAACTGCAATTTGCTAAATCTAGAGGGCATAAATACCCTTGAGACGTTGATATACACTGCGCTATTTCTCCCTCTTCAATTATGGCATCACCATCATCTGCCACACAAAGTCTAGCATCTTCATCATAGGGTGGAGGTGTTGGTACTTCATAGCTCATTGCTAGGTTATTTACAGTCGTCTTTGAATAAACCACCCATTGATTAAGTGGAACTCTTCTTCCATTCAGGGTGGGGTCATTAACATTCTGCTTTTGCCACTTGCATGCTGAAATATCTGCTAATTTGTTTTCACTAATACAGAATGGCAAAGATTCATCAGTGTCCTGAAGACTACTATCAATCGTGTAGCCAGGACATTCAGCGTATACGTTCTCATAAATTCTCTGGTCATAAAGCACAAGATTCACTGTCACTTTTGTCCCTGGAATTACATCTGAACGATCCACTGTGCAGCTTATCTTGTTGGCAATTTCAGGATAATTACTTCCAAGATTTTGCCAGCTACCATCACAGGTTACGATATGAGTTTGCCCATCGTATTGAAAGGTTACTTGGTTATCTTCAGCAATTGGTATTGGATTTCCATTTTTATCTCTGGGTGGAATCAAGCTTATGGTTTTGTAAATGTATTGTGTTGGTAATGAACTGTCCCACAGAGCTATTTCACACTTGGTTGTGTCTGCACAGGTAAAAAGATTTGCTTTTGCCTGAGTCGTAAAGCTTAAAAATATAATTAAAAAAACTAGACAGTATCTCCACATACAGCATCTCCTTATGGTGGTGAAGATGAACATATCATGTCTTTACTTGCCTCATATACAACACTCATTGCTGTTGCTGCTTCAGGAAACATATCAATGCAGCCACAATCAGCATTTGTTGGCTTATACTTCACTTCCCCCGCTCCTAATGGACAGTGCCAATTGCTGTTTTCGTCCCTCGTACAGGTCTTTATGATGTATTCTCTGGTTGTGGGAGAAGTGGTGGCGTTTGCTTTGTTTGTGCTGTCAGGATAAGCAGTAGTGTCCTGTGTAATTTTTGTAACAACACAAACCATTTCACATTCATCAGCTTGTGTTGGCAGGAGATCAAGAGGTATATGACCTGTGCCATACAGTGTATCCTGGTAAGTGCGACTGGCTGGGTCTGCTGTTTCAATTGCTGTTTTTGCACGGCTCAAATCAGGTTCTTCCATTTCATCCGTCTGGCATTCATAGACACGTTCGATGTGCCACCACATGTTTTCTGCGCTTGCCACCTGATGGTCTCCAGTAGAATCAGTTACAGTAGCATTTAAGCCATTTATACAGATAACATAGTTATCAACCGTTCCGCTTAATTGCTGGCAGCTTGGTAAAGGATTCAATCCAATTGGGGTAAAATTCTGCCAGGTATAGACACAGTTTTGTCCCTGCCAATCACAGACTTTTTCTTCCCTAAGACGGCAGTCCGGATTTGACTCAAATGCCGAACAGGCATCATCCAAATTTAAAGAAATTCTGTCTATTCTCAGAACAGAATTATCCTGTCTATAGTAGTATCTCATCACATGTTCACCATAGTCCCAACCATCCTCCTTGTCACAACAGCACACATAGTGATACTGTTTTGCTATGAGTTCAGAACATTCAAGCTGTGAGCCGGCGCTGCTGGTTGCAAAACACCAGGGATAGGCGCCATCTGGATAACTGCAGCCTCGATCCCAGCAGGAGCCACCGGCTGGAACACACCTGTCGCGGCAATCGAGGCGCATCCCAAACTGGGATCCCTGCTCAACATAATAATAGTAGATATTTTCGGCAAAATCACACCTTCTGTATACTTCCCCTGGAGCTGACGGAACAGCGTCACATTGCCACACAGTGCAGTCAGGTGCTGGTTCTCTATATCTAGTCTCTGCATAAATAGTGGCTCTGCGGTCAATCGTACACACATGCTTCTCACTTTGAAGTCCCATTGCTTCAACAACTTCTGTCATCTGGCTGTAATAGCTGTCAGGATTTGTACTCTGTTCAGCAATTTCTTCATCAACCGGTAATATACCTGTTGAATAAGCCTCCTTGAGTATCTCAGGAGCTGACCCATCTGAACCATAGGTAGTATCAGTGATATGAGCACATTCAGCAGATGACTGGCCGTAAAAAGTTATGGAAAGTTCACTTACATTTGTTTCTGCTTTTGAAATTGCAATACCTTTGGCATCTGCTAACACCATTGCTGCACCTGAGCCAAGATAATTAAGTACCTGTGGGTATGAACCTGTAAGTACTCCACCACATGAATTGTTTACACACCAGCACTGTCCCACATCCATCATGCTGGCTGTTTGCACAAAGCCAAGTCTTCCATCTGTATCAACTGTCCACGCATATGATGCACAAAAATCCCACGTACCTGGCTGGCAGACAACTACCCCATGCTTACAGACGCCACTTGCAGCGTTGGTTGTGTGTCCTGCTGTATCCTGAAATGTGGGGGTAAATGTGTAATCCAGATTTCCATCAAGGTCTGTGTCCTGAGAAACAATAATTCTAAAATCATTTGTCCCTGTGGGAATAATTGTGATTTTCAAAAATTCACTTGTAGATGGACACTGAAGCTGCGCATTAAAACCCTGATAGACAGAACAACTTCCTGAACAATTGCTTTGGCACTCATCTATCGAAAGAAAAAGAGCTCCATTTGTGGAGCATTCATAAGTCACACTCAAAGTGTTCATTTTTATCTCACCCGACATCGTTGGCTTAATAAGCTTGTCATTTATGCCCTGTTCATTTCCCAGCTTATTTAGAACATTATTTGCCAAGTCTCCTGCCGCCCTCTGAGCATTAGAAATATCATCTGCTCTGGAGACAGAAAAAATACCCAGCAGCCCAAGAATAAGAACCAAAAGTAAAGTTCTCTTTAATTTCTCATCTTTTAAAATGCGCAACATTCCCTCTCTCTGTAAAGCTGCCATACAAAATGGTCTCCTTTCCCAGGTACTGGCGGATTTTTGCCAAAAGCCCACGTCATTGGTGGTTTGCCTATCTTCATCCTGATTGACTGAAGCACAGGGAAAAGTTCAAGCCATGAGAATTGGGTCTTTTTCCAGAAAGGTGCCACGTAAGGCTGACAAGCTCCAGTAACACATGGTGAGCCAATAGTAATAATCTTTGACACCGAAGAACGATATAACTGTCTATTAGCCAGGAGTACATTTGCCGTTATAACACCACTTCTAACGCCTGCATGCCCCGTAGTAGGATAAACCGTCCCCCATGTACCAACGCACCAGTAAAGGACATCTATAGGCCTCGTAACAACTGCGGCAGCAGCATCAGCCATACAGGCCAAAACAGCAATTGGGTTGGCAAAAAGAATCGTTGCAGGGTCATGTATAATGGCGTTTAGAAGGTCATTCTGCCAGAATGGATCCACTTCACTTACATAGGTAACATCCACATCATCCCCTCCACTCATACAGACAAAGTCTGTAAAAAGGTCTAAAAGTTTCCACACAGGGTATGTCAGCTCATGCACCTGTGTAAAAATCAGCCTTTCAGCCTGTCCCATTGCCTTTTCGGTGTCTGTGCCTGTGAGAAGTCCTTTGCTGATATCTGACACAGGTATGTCAATTCCAATGGTTGGGAAGCAAAATGGTATTTTAACGGTTTCATAAACCATAATTGGTTCCCAAAAACTGATGGTTAATCCAGGTACTGGTATTGGTCCTCGCCAGCAGATACAGATAGGAAAAGGCCATGAAGCTGGATTGTCGTATGCAGGAAACGGAGCTACGGGTATCGCTCCGATCTTAATAGGTAACACGTTGTAAATCGTCATGATTGAATTTATCAAAATACGCATCATTGTTTCAGGTGTGGCAGGACAGCCTTTACTTATCAAAGCAGAGGATGGCTTTGTGAAGAAAACCACAGACAGCGCTGCTATTACAAATATGGCTTTGCGCACCTCTTTTAGCATCTCATCTATATATTAGGAGAGAGGCAAATAAATTTTACTTGGGGTATGCTTTGACTGAATAAACATCTACTCGCATAAGGCTTCTGTTTTTCCGGTCTCTGTAAACAACAGAAATTGTATGTTTGAGGTTTAAGATTCTTATCATTTGAGAGGTGAGATAAAATACAGGTCTTTCAAGCTGATTACTAAGTTTGTACCAGCTTCCTTCAGTAATAATCAGCATAATATTTGGTTTGTTAATCCAATGCTTTTTCACCCATTCAATTTCAGGTTTTCGTTTGCCGTTAAAAACAACAAGGGTTGGAAGATCAAGATGAATGTAATCAAGAGGATTAAAAGTATATCCTTTTGGATAAAGGACTCCCACTACCTTTCCATTTTCATCAACTTTTGGTATGTCGTAGGGCAATGTGTAAGTGATAGAAACGGTATAAGAATAATTCTTTCTGGCAGGAGAAAGCCGTATAATATCTTTTGGTCTGTAATTTTTCAGTTTCTCCATTAGCTCAGGGAGCTTCTGCTTAAATCGCTCAATTGCTTCTGGAATGCGAGCTTCTATTTCTTCAAGTAGATCTGGCTCCACTATGGGATAGGTAGCTGCAAAACTATAGCGTATAAGGGCAAGAATAAAAACAACAAGAAGGGCTCTAAAATATCCTGTACGCAACGCCCTTAATGTCTTTTCTTTCAACAAAGCCCCAGTATCTTGAGTCATAACTGTCCCTGTTTGTACCAATCACAAAGTATCTATCTGGTGGTATCCTTCCATTGTATTTAAAAAGTGGCGCTGGATTGCCCTGTCTATCAGTTTGCTTTGCGCAGCCGATAAAATGTCCGTTGCAGTAGAAGCAACGGCCTTTGACGTTGAGAACATCTCCTGGCAGACAGGCCAGCACTTTTATAAATTTTGTACCTTTCCTGAAATACTTTGAGCCCTTAAACAAAAAAACCACCACATTTCCAGCTGAAAGAGTTTCTGGATGTGGATTAAGCCAGAACAGCCGTCCGTTTATCGAGTTATTGAGGTTTATGATAGGATAGCCAGCCAGCATTGCAAAAATTGCCGTAAGAACCACAAGGCCGATGACAAAAATAGCGTCTTTGCCGTTAATTTTCCTCAGGGGATCTGCCAGCTCTCTGAACTTCTGTAAGCACTTGATCTGTGATATCTGCGCATGATCCATTCACTACCACCCCTTTCAAAAAAACTGGTTCCTGATAGTAGTTCAAAATTTTTTCGATAAGTCTGATTTTGTATTCAAAGTCAGGAGCGTTTCTGTAGATTCTGACGGCCTTTTTGAGGTCAAAAACATAACAGTTCTCCTGTGGTGGGATTGAAACAAATCTTGCCACAAGTGCTGAAACTGCGATACAGATTAAAACCATAGCTATGCAGATATAAACTAATGTACTGTT
>Ga0116200_10000410_pt1 | contig 13767 bp, 13 predicted proteins | sample Mar14436cmmetaG_FD_94478 | JGI IMG/M metagenome (GOLD analysis project Ga0116200, IMG submission 94478) | Marine hydrothermal vent microbial communities from Guaymas Basin, Gulf of California to study Microbial Dark Matter (Phase II) - Marker... ... | reverse complement strand
GGCTCTCCGTGCTGGGCGAGATTCCGCCGCTGTCAGGTCGTCGCCGCTGGCCGTGGGAGCGCCGGCTGCCGTAGATTGGGTCAGCCGATGGAGCGGATTAAGCCGACGGCTCTTATCCTCACTTGCGCTCGCTTTGCCTCATTCGGACGGCGGGGGCATTTTGGCAGCGCCGTCCGTTATACGACACAGTGCTTTGTGGGATGGTGAGACGATGCTTCACAGATTTCTTTTCTCGTTGGGCGGCAGTGCCGCCTTTGGCGCGGTCACTGAGGGGTTTGTTCCGGCTGTGGGCTGGGCCCAACTCGTCAATGTAGCCCGAGGTGCGAGACATGAAATTCAAATTCTGCCCTGAGTGTGGCGCGCCGTTGGTCCTGGAGATGAGGGGGGATCGGGAGCGCCCGGTCTGCCCGGCCTGCGGATTCGTCGTCTACCTCAATCCGGCAGTGGCCGCCGGCACGTTGGTGGAGATAGACGGGCGGGTGGTACTCATCCGCCGGGCCGTGGAGCCGCGAAAGGGGTATTGGGGCCTGCCCGCTGGCTACGTGGAGGCCGACGAGTCCGCCGAAGAAGCCGCCATCCGCGAGACTCGCGAGGAGGCTGGCCTGGAGGTGGAGCTGGACGATCTGCTGGGCGTGTACTCATTTGGGGAAAGGACGCACGAGCGGGGGGTGTTGATTCTGTATTCCGCGCACGTGGTCGGCGGGGAACTGCGGGCTGGCGACGATGCGCTGGAGGCCCGGACCTTCGCCCCGGACGAACTGCCGGAGATTGCTTTCTCTACCCATCGGGATGCCCTGCGGGAGTGGCGGCGCGCACGGGCGGTGACCTATCGCACTGCCACCCTGGATGAGGCCGATGTAGTGGCCCAGATCAACGAGCGTTACGACTTTGAGCAGGGGCGAGATTATCGCCAGTACGTCCTGGATCCGCAGAGCGAGTTGTTGGTCGCGGTGGACGATAGCCAGATAGTGGGGTTCTCCAGCCTGACCTTTCACGCCTGGAACGGGACGGCCAATCTGAACCAGATATTCGTCCAGCCTAACTATCGGCGGTGGGGTATCGCTACCCATCTGATCGAGTACGCGCTGGACATGGCCCGCAAACGTGGGACACGTGCCGTGATCGCCGAAGCGCCGGTCGATAATCCGGTGCTGGTGGTCTACCTCAAGGCCGGGTTCCGGGTGTGCGGTTTCATAGATGCGTACTATCCGCCCAGCACCCATCAGCAGAGCACGGCACTTTTCCTGGCCTACGATCTTGCTTGATTGCATCTGTTGGCAGGCCCTCACCCCCCAACCCTCCTTCGGCAAGCTCAGACAACACCTCTCCCGTTCGCCCCGCGACGGGAGAGGGGCTACTCCCCTCCCTCGCCTGCGTGTGCGGGAGAGGGAGGGGCTGGGGGAGGGTGAGGGCCTGAACGGGTTGCAATCGGCTGACCACTACCAAAGAGGAGATAATGCCTGACGACGAATTCTTGCAAACAGCTATTGAAGCGGCCCGGGCGGCGGGCCAGATCATACGGGAGCAGCTCCACCAGGCCCACCGCGTGCGGCATAAAGGCCCTCGTGACCTGGTGACCGAGGTGGATGTGATGGCCGAATCGAGCATCGTGCGCATCCTGAGCACACGTTTCCCTGAGCACGATGTCCTTACCGAGGAGACTGCCGCCCCACCGCGCCGCTCCCGCTACCGCTGGGTGATTGACCCCCTGGATGGCACTACGAACTACGCGCACGGCTACCCTATTTTCTCCACGTCCATCGCCCTTACCCTGGACGACGAGTCCATCGTTGGCGTGGTCTACGACCCGCTGCACGAGCGGTTGTTTCACGCCCAGCGTGGGGATGGGGCTTACCTCAACGGTGAACGATTGCACGTCAGCGCGGTGGATCAGCTTGGTGAGGCGTTGATCGGATTGGATTGGTCGAGCGATCTGGAAACGCGGGCCACAGTTGTCGCTGCTATCGGTCGGCTGGCCGGACACGTGGCCACGATGCGCGTGGCTGGCTCGGCGGCCCTGGTTCCCTGTTACGTGGCCGCCGGCTGGTGCGAGGGATACTTTCACCTGGGGCTCAAGCCGTGGGATGCGGCGGCGGCAGTGCTCATTGTCAGTGAGGCCGGGGGGCGGGCTACCTCCCTGGATGGCCGCCGTTGGCGATTGGACGATCCCGACTGCCTGGTCAGCAACGGGCTGATACACGAGCCACTGAGAGAGCTTATCCGGCTGTAATTCACATTGGCACATCAGCGGTTAGACCTCCAAGGTCTTGGAGACCTCGGAAGTCTGGGGGTATGACCAGAGCCCCGTTTTCTCGAAGAAAACGGGGCTCTTCTATCAGTCGCCGCCGATGATGGCATCGGCGGGCATGCCCGGCTTCAGGCGGTGGTCGGGATTGGGAATGCGTACCTTGACGGCGAAGACCATGTTCACCCGCTCTTCTTTGGTCTGCACGTTCTTGGGGGTGAACTCCGCGCGGTGGGCGATGTAGGTCACTTCACCCTGGAAGACTTCATTGGGGAAAGAATCCACTTCCACGCCCACCGCCTGCCCCAGCGCCACCATGTTGATCTGATTCTCCGGCACGTAGATGGTCAGGGTTACCTGATCCAGATCGGCGACCGTCATCAGGGTCGCGCCCGGCGTGGCAATCTCGCCCACGTGGACCACCTTGCTGGTCACCAGCCCGTTGATCGGTGATTTGATGGTCAACTGCTCCAGTTGGACGTCCAGGGTGTGGAGACTGGCCTGTGCCTGGCGCACCCGGGCCTGTGCCATGGCGATCTCTTCGGGCATCGCTCCCTCTAGCAGGGCGTCCAGCGCGGCCTGGGCCACGTTCACGGCCGCTTCTGCCACGCGATATTTCCCCTCGGCCGCGGTCACCGCTGCGTCGGCTGCCAGGGGATTATCGCGCATGGCGATCAGGTTATCCAGGTGCTGCTGTGCGCCATCCTGTGCGGCCTGGGCCTCGGCGACGGCCTCCTCAGCGGCGGTGGCCATGAAGTTGAGCACGCGCCAATTGTAACTGGTGGATTTGTACTGGTCGCGGAGCAGGAGCGCGTCCGCCAGGCGGGCCTGGGCCATCTCCACCTCCAGTTTAGCCAGGGCCACTTGATTCTTCGCCGCGTTTATCTCCGCGTTCAATTGCTGTGGATTGTCCCGCGTTTTCTTGGCGTTCTCCCAGGCCACCTTTGCCCCATCGCGCTGGGCCACGGCCTGGGCCACCGCCGCTTTGGCCACGGCAACTTCTTCAGGGCGAGCTTTAGCCTCCACCTGTGCCAGGTCGGCCTGGGCCGCAGCGACGGCAGCCTCGGCCTGGGCTCGTTGCGTCTGAAGCAAAGAGTCATCCAGGCGCAGCAGTACCTGGCCCTTACTGACGGGCTGTCCCTCGTCGGCCAGGATCTCCACGATCCGCCCGCTGGTCTCGGCGGTTATGTGTATCGTCTCAGCCTCGATTGTCCCCGAGGCCTCGAGTGGCTGTGCCACGTCGCTGGCCTGCGCCTGCGTGTACCACCGGAAACCCACCGTTCCCGCGCCGGCCAGCAGGATTACCACTGCGATTATCCCCAACACTCGTTTCATTGCTTCATTCTCCTCTGTCCACAGACGTCAAACGTAAAGTGTGAAGCGTAAGGTGTGGTACTTACGTTTTACCCTTCACGATATACCAGCACGGCGTCGGCCGGGATGCCCGGATTCAGCGCGTGGTCGGGATTGGGAATGCGTACCTTGACGGCGAAGACCATGTTCACCCGCTCCTCTTTAGTCTGCACGTTCTTGGGGGTGAACTCCGCCTCGGATGCAATGTGGGTCACCTGGCCGCGGAATGTACGGCCTGGATAGGCGTCTACGGTCACGTCCACTGCCTGGCCGAGCTGCACACGGCCCAGGTCTTTCTCCGGAACGTATACCGTCAGGGTCACCTCATCCAGGTTGGCCACGGTCAGCAACGTGGCTCCCGGCGTGGCCAGCTCCCCGACGTGTGCCACGCGCTCTACGACGGTGCCATCGAGGGGCACGTAGATGACCGTCTTGTCCAATTGCACTTCCAGCGTGGCCAATGCCGCCTCTGCCTGTTCCACCTGGGCGCGTGCCACGGCGACCTGCTCCTCGGAAGGGCCGGCTTTCAATGCGGCCAGTTGTGCCTGGGCCACCCCAACGGCCGCTTGCGCGCTATCGTATTGCGCTTTGGCCTCATCCACCTGAGCGTCCATGTCCTGTGGATTGGCGCGCATGGCCAGCAGGTCGTTGAGGTACTGCCGTGCGCCGTCGCGGGCAGTGGTCGCCATGTTCAATTGCACCCAGGCTTGCCACAACTGATACTCCGCGTCGGTTTTGTAGGCGTCCGGCGAGACCTCTATGCTCATCGGCAAGTCTGATGAGGGCGGCATGGTGATGCTGGGCACGCCGATGGCGCTAAGCTGGTTGGCGGTATGCCGGGCACTGTCCCGCAGCATCTTCGATGCCTCAACGTTGGCCTCCGCCTGTCTCACCTGCGATTCGGCCTGGGCTAACTGGGTTCGCGCCTGGTCAATTTTGTCATCTAACTCCTGGGGATTGTCACGGACGGCCTGCAAATCCTGCCATGCCTGATACGCCGCATCGCGGGCGGCGATGGCCTGGGCCAGGTTTGCCTCTGCCTGGCGGATTTTCCCCGGCTGGACTCCGGCCTGCACGCGAGCCAGGCCGGCGCGGGCCGACTCGACGGCTGCTTGAGCCTCCTCCAGGTGAGCTTGCAACAGGGTGTCGTCCAGGCGAACGATTGGCTCTCCGGCCTGTACGACGTCGCCCTCATCGGCTAGAATTTCCACGATTCGCCCGCCGAGCTCGGAAGTGATCGCCACCTCATCTACTTCAATCGTGCCCGAGGCGGAAATTCCCTGTACCGGTTTAGTCGTCTCGACCCTCAGTTCCACCAGGAGTTGATGCCACGCGGTAGGGTGGGTGCTGAAATACCACCAGCTTGCCCAACCGCCAGCGGCGAGTAGCAGCAAAATCAATACAGCCAATAGCACTTTTTTCATGTTGCCTCCTCGAGTTCCACCAGGTTCCCCCTGCGATGGGTGAAGGTCTCCGACCGAGCTCATCCTATCCCCTCCGGTCAGCCGATTAAGCGGATTGAGCCGATGCGCCGGTCGCCCTATCCGCTCAATCGGGTTAATCGGTTGACCCCCTCGCCTCGGTCGGGAGACCCTCGGCGATCTGGGGCTCTTTTTTCACTTCCTTAACACTCGATATAAACACGTCTTCCAGCGAGGGGGCAATGAGATCCATCGTGCGCAATGTCACCCCCCGTTCCTGCAGAGTCTTTCTGATGATTGCCTCGTGGGTCCGGGCGTCATTGGTCACCACGTGGATCAACGCCCCGTAGAGCGCTACCTCCTCAAACAAGCTTAACTCGCGCAGGGCAAGCACTGCCACGTCCGGGTGGTCACAGTCAATCTCCAGTACCTGGCCTCGCATCTTGGTCTCCTTTATCTCCTGGGGCGAGCCCTGGGCGACGATGCGCCCGTGTTGGATGAAAGCCAAATCCTGGCAGTGTTCCGCCTCGTCCATGTAGTGAGTGGTGACCATAATAGTGGTGCCGCCATCTGCCAGATCGTAGAGCAAGTCCCAGAACGCGCGGCGGGAGATGGGATCCACGCCGGCCGTCGGCTCGTCCAGGAGCAGCATCTCCGGCTCGTGGATGATGGCCGCGCCCAGGGCCAGGCGCTGCTTCCAGCCGCCAGAGAGATTCCTGGTCAGCTCCCGCTCGCGACCCTTCAGACCGGCCATTTCCAGAATGTAAGCTTTGCGCTCCCGCAGCCGTTTGCCACGAACGCCATAGGTGCCGCCGTAGAAATTCAGGTTCTCCTCCACGGTCAGATCGTTGTACAGGGAGAATCGCTGTGACATGTAGCCGATGCGCTTGCGAATCTCCTCGGTTTGACGGACCACGTCAAAGCCCAACACCGTGGCCTGGCCTTCGGTCGGCCGCAGCAGGCCCAGCAACATACGGATAGTCGTTGTCTTCCCCGCGCCGTTGGGCCCCAGAAAGCCAAAAATCTCCCCCCGCTGGATGGTAAAGTTGATGTGATCCACGGCGGTGAAATCGTCGAATTTCTTGGTCAAGTTGACAGCTTCTACAGCATACTCGTTCACAGTTTGAAGCTCCCCATCACGCAATACGCAACACGCATCACGTACTGCGTATTGCGTGTTGCGTATCCCGTATCCCGTGCTCCGTACCCTCCAGCCGCTTGCGGATGAGCGAGATAAACGCTTCTTCCATGCGAGGGCGGGTCTGGCGGAAGTCGTGCACAGGGATGCTCTGTTCCGCCAGGGCTGCCTGGAGTTCCGGTAGCCGCCTGTTCGCCTCGTCCACGAAGACGTGCAACAGGTCACCGTAAGTCTGCACCTCCAGCACGCCGGGCAATCCGGCGATCACCCGCTCCGCTGCCCGCAAGTTGGCCGGGCGCAACTCCAGCAAATCCCCGACCACCATTCCTTTGATCCGCTCCGGCACGTCGCAGACGATGATCCTGCCCTCGAACATCAGTCCCACCCGCGAGCAGCGCTCCGCCTCGTCCATGTAGGGCGTGCTCACGAACAGGGTCACGCCTTGCAAGTGTAGCTCGGTGAGGATGTCCCAGAACTCGCGGCGGGAGACAGGGTCCACGCCGGTGGTCGGTTCGTCGAGAAAGATAATCTCCGGCTGGTGGATGAGGGTGCAGGCCAGAGCCAGCTTCTTTTGCATGCCGCCGGAGAGGTGGTCCGCCCGCCGTTTTTTGAACTCCGTCAGACGGGCGAAAGCCAACAGTCGCTCGATGCGCTCCTGGCGCTCGTCGCCGCGCACACCGAATATGTCGGCGAAGAAGTTGAGGTTCTCCAGCACGGTGAGATCGCCATACAGATTGAAACGCTGGGCCATGTAGCCGATGCGCTTCTTTATCTCCTCGGCCTGTTTGACGGTGTCGAAGCCGGCCACCATCGCCGAGCCCGTCGTGGGGTCCATGATGGCCGCCAGCAGGCGGATGGTTGTCGTCTTGCCCGCCCCGTCCGGCCCCACCAGGCCGAAGATCTCACCGCGCCGGATGCTTAAATCGAGCCCATTCACGGCGGTCACGTTTTTGAATTTTCTTGTCAGGTCGTGGGTCTCGATGATGAAATTGTTGTTACTCACTAGGCTTACCTCGGTTTAAGGTAGTTTGTGAAATGCTTGCCTCTGCCTGGCTGTTTCACTCCAGCGTTTTCTTGAACCGGAACGTGGCCAACGACAATAGCACGATGCCAATGATGGCAAGTATCCCTATGTCGAAACCCAGGAGGTTCAGCCCTACCCCTTTGAGAATCACCCCGCGCACCATCTCTGCGAAGTAGGTCATCGGCACCAGCGCGCCGATGTACTGCAATACAATGGGCATTGCCGACCTGGGCCAAAACATTCCTGAGAGCATGAATGAAGGCAACATTATAATCATGTTCATCATCTGGGCCTGCTGGCGTGTCTGGGCGAGGACCGAGACAAGCAATCCCCACGCCAGTGATGTAAACATGAAGAGAAGGCAGAAACCAGCCAGCAAGGCTATGCTGCCGTGAATTTTTACATTAAACCAGAAAACGCCGATGACCAGGATTTCCGCTGCGTTGAGGATGGCAATGCCCAAGTAAGGGATCGCTTTCCCCAGGATCAACTCTATGCTGCGAATCGGGGTGATGTTGAGCTGTTCCATAGTCCCGCGCTCGCGCTCCCGCACAATGGCCGCGGCGGTCAAATTGCTGCATATCATCTGTAGGATCATGCCGATGATCGCCGGCACCATGAAGTTGACATTATCGAGTTCAGGGTTGTACCGTATTCGCAGGCGCACATCTATACCGGGCAATTGCCGGCCATCGCTCCCCGATGTCCCCTGCATCACCCGCATCCCGTGCGCCTGGCCTACCATTGTCACGATAGCTAACAACTGCTCACCGATGGTTGGATTCGAACCGTCAATGGCAAAAGCGACCTCTGCTGTGCGTTTGTCGGCAATGTTGGCTGCGTAGTCAGGGGGGATTATCATACCGACCAGAACTTTGCCGCTGTCCATCAACCGTCTCAGGTCATCGTAGCTCCGTGGAAAGAAATCGAGCGCGAAGCTGTCCGTTGTGCGATAGGCCTCGATCAGAGCCCGACTGGCTGAACTGTTGCTTTGATCATAGATAGCCATGGGAACACCCTTGATGTCCAACGAGGTGGTGTAGCCAAGCAACAGGAGCAGCAGAATGGGCATGACTATTGTGATTAACAACGTGCGCGGATCACGCAACACGTGGATGAATTCTTTTTGCACGATCATCCAGATTCGCCAAAAGGACATCATTATATACCGGCTATTTGCTCAGGCCACTTTATGCTCGAAACTCCTGGCCGCCAGCCATACGGAGACGATTCCGAAGGCGGCCAGGCCAACAATTTGAGGTACCACCATGTCTATGCCAACGCCTTTGAGCACCACCGCGCGGATCATGACCAGAAAATGGGTCAGAGGCACGAGATTGCCGATGAGTTGTAAAACATGCGGCATGGAGGTGCGAGGGAAGAACATTCCTGACAAAAACATGGAGGGCAACATGATGAGCAGGTTTATGGTGCGGGCTTCCTGGTCAGTACGGGCGATGGCGGAGACGAACACTGCCCACCCCAGCATGGCCGCCATAAAGAAGATGCAATACAGGATGAGTAGCAGAAAACTTCCCTTCACAGGCACTTTGAACCAGAACAAGCCTACTGCCAAAATCTCTAACGCTGTCAATAATGCCAGGCCAATGTAAGGCGCTACCTTGCCCACGATCAATTCCGGGCCGCGCAGTGGGGTAGCGATGAGTTGTTCCATTGTACCCATCTCACGCTCTCGCACAATCGCCCCGGCGACGAGCTGGGTCATGAAACTCTGCATGACCATGCCAATGAGCGCAGGAATAGTGAAGTTGGCTCCGGTCAGATTGGGATTGTACCAAACTTTGGGACGCACATCAATGCCCCCAGCGGGAGCGGAGTTGCCGTTTCTCAGCAAGCGTTGTACGATCTCCGTAGATTTGCTTTGGGCAATGAACTGAACCGAATTCAGCGCTGTCAATGCGACGACCGGGTTGGAACCGTCCAGGTAAAACGCGACTTGTGCCTTTTGCCTTCTGGACAGGGTTTCCGCGTAGTCCGGGGGGATAATCATGCCCACCTGAATCTCTCCCTCATCCAGCAACCTGGCGATCTCGCTCTCGCCACCAGTGACATAACTGATAGCAAAAACGTCCGTGGCCCGGTAGGCGGCGATGAGATCGCGGCTGGGTGCGCTGCGGCTCAGGTCACAGATCGCCATAGGGATGTCCTTGATGTCATTCAGGACTGTATAGCCCAATAGAATCATCTGTAGTATGGGCATTACCAGGACGATGATTATGGTGCGCGTGTCCCGTGTTATGTGAATAAACTCCTTCCGTACGATGGCCCAAAGACGTCGTAGATTCATGCCTTATCCACACTTTCAGATTCGTTCTCTGCTTGCTCATCCGGTAACATACGTAGCCCATTCCGGTAAAGATCTATCAGGCTGGCCACAATCTCCTCCGGGGAAAGTTCTTCCAGTTGCGGGTCGGGGTACGGCATCATGAAGCTGAGGTAAGAACCGAGAACCGCACGCGCCACTACCGCCGCGTTGATGGGCCGCAGTCTCCCTGCTGCAATCAGCTCATTCAACTGGGCCTCTAGCTTGGTGACAGTGGTTTGTAGCACCCGTTTTCCGTAAAATTGCCGCAATTCGTCATCCAGTTGTACCTCGTGCATGAGAACGGATAACAGGGCGCGGCATTGCTTCATCAATACAAACCGCCGGCGGAGCACCTCTCTCACCCAGGTCAGCAAATCATCCTGAAGCGCAGGAGGCATGGGGCCCAGTAGCTCATCCGTGATACTTTCCACCAATGCCAACAGCAAACCCCGTTTGCTCCCGAAGTGGTAGAAAATACTCCCTTCCGCGACGTCTGCCTCCTCAGCAATCTCTCTGGTAGTCGCCTGACGATACCCGCGCTCGGCGAACATCGTCTTTGCCGCCTGCAAGATGCGGTTTTTTGTCTCGGCGGTATGTCGCTCACGGCGGCTGGGTTTGCGATCATTCATGGTTCTGCCCTCAGGCACTTATTATATTGAGCAGCTGCTCATATTTAAGTAACGGCTCAATATAATATCACAAGCCGGAGAACTTGTCAAGTCTTCGATTTGGTATGAGAGATATTCAGTTGTTAACGTGCAAAGAGCTCTCCTCCGGCCGGGGCCGCAGGCGGAGGGGCTTGAAATCCCCCCGGGGACCATGCCAGCGGAACTTGTTCACCGTGATTTTACCGATCTGGATCGCCTCCTGGGGGCAGGCATGGATACAGCGCATACATAGAAAGCAGTCATCCGCAAAATGGGGATGTCCCTCGCGCAGTTCGATGTTGTTCGCCGGGCAAAGCCGAGCGCAGAGCCCGCAGCCGGTGCATCGCTCGTCGGCCCAGAATCTGGTACGGGCATAGTTGCCGACCGACTCGTACAAGAACGCCCACACCCGGTCAAACAAGCCACCGTTGGGATTGAGACGGCGGGGCAGGCGCTGGCGGAAGGCCTGAACCGGCTGCCCGGCAACCAGCCCCGATAGCACGTTCGCCATCTGTTCGGCCAGGCGATCCGCGTCCTCGAGGTGGTCGTAGTCCTTCTCCAGGGCCATCCGCGCCATCCGCGAATTTTTGGGGATCAAGGCCAGGCCGTCGGTGCCGGGCATGGTCACGCTCCCGCCCCCCAGGGGCACGTAGCCTCGCTCCGCCAACCGGTGCAGGTTGCGCCATACGGCACTACCCGCCCAGGCCCCCTTGGTGCAGAAGACGAAGGCTCCCCGCCCTTCTCCCGGCGCCATCCGATCCAGATAGTCCTGGACAAAAGGGGGGGAGTCGCAGGCGTAAACGGGGAACCCGGCAGCCAGCACGTCAAAATCGGTCACGGCCTCGGCCGGCTGCTGTTCCACCGAGCGCAACTCAATCTCGACGGGCAAATTGGCCCATTGACGAGCCAGGTAATGGGCCACGTAATCGGTGTTGCCAGTGCCACTGAAGTATAGGATTAGCAGTTTCATACGTCTCTCCCGGCTGTACTTACTCCGCCACCGATTGCTGGCGCGGCACCAGTCGCTGTCCACTTGCCGCTTATCACCGCATGCAAGCGATAAACACGTCCTCCAAAGAGGGCTCGATAACTGCCATAGGCCCAGGTTCGACGTTTGCCTGACGCAGTTCAGCGGCGATGGCCTCTTGATACTGCTTCACCTGAGGAGCGACGACGTGCACCAACGCGCCATACATCGCCACCTCCTCGATCGGCAGCCGGCCGGCCTCGCGGGCGGCCCGCAAGACCTTGACCGCTTTGGCCGTGTTCGAGGGGGCAATCTCCAGCACCTGACCGCGCATCATGTCCCGCTTGATCTCCTCCGGCGAGCCCAGCGCGATCAACCTTCCCCGCTGGATGAGAGCCAGCCGGTGGCAATGTTCGGCCTCGTCCATGTAGTGGGTGGTAACGAAAACTGTAACTTCTGTACCCGGTGTGGGGCTACCTGTACGATCGGTTCGCCCGCGCTAAACTGCTCGCTCTCGCCTCGTTTATCTGGGGCTCCACTACCTGGATCAGTGCTTTGGCCCCTACTTTCCCTCTGTTTGTAGTCACCCGCGCCTCTACCGGGATAGACGATTCCTGCTACCCTGGGCTCTACAGCTTGCTCTCGGACTATTTCGGCCCCCGGATGCGCGGCAAAGTCTACGGTCTCTTGCAGGTTGCCGGGCCGATGGGCTACATGTTGGGGCTGATTCTGGCCACTACACTGGGTAGCCTGCTGGGCTGGCGGAGTGTGTTCTTCATCACTGGCAGCGTTGGTATTCTCATCTCCGCTCTGATCTTCTTCAGTGTGCGGGAAGCAAAACGCGGCCAGGCGGAGCCAGAACTGGCCGACCTGGGCGAAATAAGCACTTACCGCATTGACAGGAAAGTAGTCGTCGGCCTCTTCCACAAACCCAGCCTGTTGCTGCTCTTCGCTCAAGGATTCTTCGGCGTTTTTCCCTGGCAGGTGCTCACATCGTGGTTCTTCCGCTACCTGGAGGCGGAGCGCGGGTACTCCTCCGGCGAGGCGACCATAGCGATGATGGTGGCCATCCTGGCGATGTCGGCCGGGTATTTCATCGGAGGTAACCTGGGAGACTGGTTCTTCAAGTACACCACTCGCGCCCGTCCCCTGGTCAGCGCCGTCGCCGTGCTGCTGGGTGCTGTGCTCCTGCTCATTGCCATGAATATCCCGCTGGGCAATCAATCTCTGTTTGCCGTGTTCCTGGGTCTCACCGGGTTGTTTATGCCCTTCGCCTCGCCTAATGTCACTGCTACCGTCCATGATGTCACCAAGCCGGAGGTGCGCAGCACTGCTCTGGCCGTTCAGTACTTCATCGAGCAGGGTGGCTCGGCGGTGGCCCCGGCCCTGGCTGGGCTGATCGCTGTGCGCGCATCCCTGCACACGGCGATCATCGCCATCTGTGTGAGCACCTGGGTGGTATGCGCGATACTGTTCGGCTTCACAGCCATCCTGGTACCACGCGACATTAAAAAACTGCGCCAGGCTATGCGCGAGCGCGCAGAGCAAGAACGCGCAGCACGGGTGGGATTGGCCTAAGCGGGCATCACCATTTTGCAATCATCGCTGCTCTCCGATTTGCCAGCCACTTTCTTCCCATGCCTCTTTCATGACGGGGTTTCGCTTGAGATACTCGTCCCTCACGTCCCTGGGTACCGTGTTCAAAAAGCAGGAGAAGTTCACACATTGAGAGCAAGTGTATTTTCGTAACGTCCAGAAGAACAAGACCAACCCCCACAAGGCCACGAGCGCCCAGGCGAACTGTCGGCCGAGAATCAGGAATGGGAACGGATAACCACACAGTAAGATAAAACCGATCACAAGCTGTACCGTTTCCGCTTTGCTGATGGGTTCAGGATGGTATCTCCAGACTTTGAGAGAACCGTAGTTGGCGATGCAGTGCAGCGTTAGCCCTTTTTCGGCGTAATAGGGACAATGACTGCACAGGATACGAATCTCCCAGAACTCGAAAAAGACCAGGCAGAACGCAGCCCACCCCAGGAGATACCAGCCGTAACCGCCTCGGATCACTCCGATGATAGCTGGCAGGGCAAAGCCGGCGAATAGCCCTATGAAGTGGAGCAGGTCGCCACGGTTGAACCGGCATTTCAGTCGTCCCGCGATGGGACAGCCCTCGCATTCAGACGCAGGCCGCCAGGTGCAGATGTCATAAGGATTATTTGTCTGTTCTTGCACTGTCACCACGGTTCAATCTCCTTCCTGTTCATCTACCACCAACCCGCGCAAGAGCGTCTCGATAAAGACATGGCTGATCCGCTCCAGCTCCAAGTCCGGCATCAGCATGACGTAGGCTGCCAGCCCATCGTAGGTGGACATCATGGCCCACACTAATGGCTCCGCGTCTACCGGCCTGAACTCGCCATTCCTGATCCCTTCTTCGATGCTTCCCACGAGGAGGTCTTTATACTGAACAAGCAGATCGGTCCACAACCGGGCCGCCTCCTCGCGGCGGGTACTCGACGCCCAGAACTCGAGGAACAGGTTAAAGATACCCTTTGCCCATTCGCCGAGTCCCACCATCGCCTGGGCCAGGAAGCGCAGCTTCTCGGCAGCCGTGGGGCACTGTTCCAGGTCGGCGATGGCCTC
>Ga0116200_10000408_pt1 | contig 13778 bp, 30 predicted proteins | sample Mar14436cmmetaG_FD_94478 | JGI IMG/M metagenome (GOLD analysis project Ga0116200, IMG submission 94478) | Marine hydrothermal vent microbial communities from Guaymas Basin, Gulf of California to study Microbial Dark Matter (Phase II) - Marker... ... | reverse complement strand
TTTATAAGGCTGCCTAAAGAACTCCAATTTAATACACCTCAAAATTTTAGATATACTATCAAATATATATCTAAACTTATATATTATACTTTTGAGGTGAAAATGGCGTATGGTCGCGATTAAAAAGCTTGAGGATATTGTGAAAAAGTGGACTGACGTAACCCCCGCGAGGCAGCCATATTTCGAAGCCGGAGTATCAGCGCCGCTAAGGGACTGGGCGACTAACGCAGCTGCAGCTGAAGAGGCCTGGGAATCCGGTGTACAGGCCGCTATAACCGATAAGAGATTCCAGGGCGGTGTAAAAGCCGTTGGAACCGAGAAATGGCAGAGGAAGACCCTAGCCGTAAAAGGCAGGTATTCAGAGGGTGTTAGGATCGCCGGCCCAGATTATGAATCTGGGTTTAAGCCATTCCACGAGGTTATAGCTGCTGTAACCCTACCTGAACGTGGGCCTAAAGGCGATGCTAGAAACTATGAGAGGGTTAAGGCTATAGGTGATGCATTACACAAGAAGAAGCTGGAGCTTAAGAAGGGTACCAGAGGCTAGCTAAGCAGCGTTAGCAGGAGATGATAAGAGATGGTGAAGTATTTTCCACTAGATATAATTATAGTACAGGGTGAGACATACTATACGGATAGACGCGTCTTCTTCGTTGTTAAGAAGATAGGTACAGACGCATCTTCAGACACCCACCTAGTAATCGATAACAAGCCTGTGGGAGACTATATAGCTACCGTCGCCCCATTACACGTTACATCAAGCAATAAACTGGGTCCAGCCAACCTAGGAAACTATTACCTGGTTATCCCGCCTGAAACCATGTTCTACGTGGAAGGCGCCAGCGGAGCTAAAATGCGTCTAGTAGGTACATTAGGGAAGCTTGATGTAGGGGAGGCGATGCCTGCAGACATCCTAGCCAGATTCGGGAACCAGCATAATGCATATGTAACACACTTAAGCGGATCCGTATCCCTAGGTACTGACGTGGCATTAGCAGCTGATGCGGAGACAGAGGTATTCAGCCTTACACCCAAGACGATTGAGAAATATATATTAGCATACCCCGTATTAGCCGATGTAGATAACTATACACCTTCAGAGGGAGACCTGGCATACAGATTCTACATCGACAACGATCCACTAGATGCACTTACAGCTGAACCAGGTACGATAAGAGGCGGAGTAGATCTATTGGCAATGCCTAGGCCGCCAGCCGACTCAACCGAGGAGATAGGATTCTCATTCGCGGACATGCCTGTTGAGATCCTGGGAGACCATACATTCAGCGTTAGAGTGAGAAACACTAAGGGATCAAGCATATCCCCGGCCTCAGGTACAAGCCTAGTATTCTACTTCGACACCCTAGGCGTATATATAAGAACCGGCTGAGGTGGTAAACAGTGCGTATCATCAAGCACTTTGACAACGACAGCGTCACAGACGGAGGAAGCTTCAGCGGCGAGTGGACAGCTGATAAAGACTATATAATAAAATATATACTGGTTAAGAGGAAGGACGGCGCAGCATTTACTGAAAGCACTATAACAATAAGGATAGATGGGAAACCCGTTACAAGGGATCTAGCGCTATGCAATACATTCGGCACAGACATCTTAAACGCCCTGCCAATGGATATAGACTTCCCCAAAGATCATAAATTCGAATACAGCGGTACAAACAACGAGGGATCAACCGTAGATATAGCGGTTGAACTAGTGCTAGACGAGAAGTAAAGAAGGTGTCTCTATGGGTATATCCAGGAAGCATATAGAGCGGGAGCAGGTTAATACAGAGCATATAGCCGACGACGCAATTACATCAAGCAAGATTAAGGATAACGCAGTTACAAACGCTAAGATCGCGGACGATGCAGTTACATCAAGCAAGATCAAGAAATCGTTTGAAAGCGAGTCTACAGTATCCGTAGATGCAGGCGGTACATACACGATCCCAGCTGGAATATACCTGGTTTCACTAGGTGCAAACACAGCCTGCGAATATACGCCGGACGGCGGTACAACCTGGAGGACGCTTATAGCAGCTGGAGGCGGAGGCGTAGTAATCTCAGACGGGGAGAACGTAAGGCTAAATAACTCGGGTACAGCGGCTGAAGACAGTTATCTAATGCCGCTTGGATAAGGCGGGGGTGTAAAGTGGCCCCTGTAATCGACCCCCTAACCCTTTTTATATTTATAATTATGGCTGTCCTAGGCGGATTAACAAACGTACTCATATCCACAAACAAGCTAGGCGACCTAAAGAAATACAGAAACTACAAAAAGATCGTTATAGCAGGGATCATAGGAGTCCTATACTATTTTATGCACAGTGAATACAGCTTCCCAAATGGAGTAATGAGCTTTGTAGCAGGATACATGGGGCAAGACTTTATAATCCGCATAGTAAATAAATTTATCGGGAGGGGTGAGGCATAGAAGTGGGTGAAAAAATAAGTATAGCCTACCAGGTTAATGCATCCGCAGGGGCAGAAGGCAAAACAAGCATATACACAGTCCCAGCGCCTAGAAACTTCGTGCTCAGAGAAGTACTAATACATTTCCCAAGCGGGACAGATGGAGATCTTAAACTAGCATTCTATATAGGCGACTTCAAAGTACTACCCCGGGAAGGATACTATACTGGAGACGGGGGGATGCTTAAAGACGACAGCGACGCAACATTCAATGCAGGGGAAGACATAACACTATATTACAAAAATGAGAATGCAACTGAAGCTAAGAAAGCATACATCCTAATCAAGGGTGAACTAGTATAATAGTGATCAGCGATGGAGGACTACAGATTCGGGAAAAGCATAATAGGAGACATAGTATTCGACTGGGAAACAGGCTTCGCATACAAAAGAGACTATCCAAAGGCACATATCCCAGATAAACTATACTACCCAGCAAGCTATATAATATACAAGGAAAACAACAGATACTACGCTAAAAACGGTAGGACGGGTGAGGTTGAGAAGCAGGATACAGACGCAGCAACAGTAATACAATATGCAATAAATAATCTTAATGCGGGAACAGTCTACATTAAAGCGGGTACATACCTCATATCATCTCCCATCACGATAAACAAATCGGCAATAAATATTATTGGCGAAGGATGGGGTACATTACTTAAGCTTGCCAACGGAGCAAACTGCGACCTGATTAAAATAGACTCTTCAGAGCAAGACGTATATTTGCCCCAACTTATGTTCCTTCACCTCGACGGCAATAAGGCAAACAACACTTCAGGCTCAGCAATTCACGCATCCGGAACAAACCAAATATACGATGTATTACTGTTTCATGTGAATACCTTTAGCTTCCCTGACAATGCTTTAAAGGCTGAACGTGGGCATGCATGGAGAATTATAAGTTGCGACTTTGAAACTTGCGGCGGAGACGGAGTTTACCTTAGTAATGTAACCAATTTTAGCTTTTTCGGATGCCATATTGGGGGAAATACAGGTAAAGGAATTTACGTTGACTCAGCAAACGGAATCAACTTTGACAAATGCTATGTACTAAACAACGGCGGACATGGCATTCACATATATTACTCATACTATAATTATCTAAGCAATATTTATGTTAATAGTAATAATGGCGATGGAATACTTCTGCAAGGAGGCGGAAGACATAAACTAAACAATATTGAAGTTGAGAGTGCCGGGCAAAACGGCATAAAAATATGGTCTGCCTCTTACACAAAATTATCGAATATTATTATTAGAAATGCAAGCCAAAGCGCAGACAATACTTATGATGGATTGGCGATTACAAGCGCAGAGGACATTGATGTTTCCGGCATTACTGTTCTCACAACGCTAACCAACAAACCAAACGACGCCATAAGCATTGACGATGCCTCCTCAAAAGTAAAAATACTGATCGGCAACCTAAGCGGCTACACCGTAAATGCAATAAGAAATCTTGCAACCGATACAAAAATAGAACATGTTTTTGGTTATACCAATAAAAACAGCGGAACCGCAACCATACCAGCTGGCTCTACAAGCGTAACCGTTTCCCATGGCTTAGTCGCCGCTCCAAGCAAGGTCTTGGTTACTCCTATCGGCGACCCAGGCGACAGATACTGGGTAGAAAACATAACGGATACGAGCTTCGACATAGTGGTGGCAACGGCTCCAACCGCAGACATAGACTTCTACTGGGAGGCGGAGGTATAGACATGAAGTTTAAGAAGCTTACAAGTCTTCTAGGCTCCGGCACAGATAACCTTAAGTTTGGATGGTGGGCAGAGGTGTAATAAAATGCTTTATGTAGTTGATTTCACGATTCCAGCTAATACCCCTGTGGATTCCCCTGTTTCACAGAGTATAACTGTTAAAGGGGATTATATTACGCAGGTTAATATACTTATCCCCCCTGGGCATACTGCATTAGCTGGCCTAAGACTATACTATGGTAATAAGCAACTTATCCCAGCTAATGAAGGGGAGTGGCTTAAAGGCGATGGGGAGATACTTGTCTGGGATGAGTGGATCGAGATCCCTGGTGGGGAAGATAAATTTATTTTAAAAGGCTATAACCTGGATGATACATACGACCATACATTCTACATCCGGATAGTCACCACATATAAAAAGTATATTATGCCGAGTGATGTAATGCGGAGATTCTACAGTTTATTTGAGAAGCTGCTATATAGGGTTATGGGGCGGATGTAGATGGTATCAGGATACCCAGACTTCCATAAGCCAGTTATATGGACGGATCAAATCGTAGGCGTATGGGATCAACCTGTCTGGGCCAGTAAACAAGGTATTCAAAAATTCTTCCTGGGGGACATACATGTACCTGCAGGTGGATTCGACACATTCATCGACTACATAGTGCCAAGCGGTAAGACACTATATATAACTGTAATAAGCTTCAGCAGATTCAGCGACGAAGGCCCCCTATGGATCCGTATAGCAGATGTAACTGCAGGCGTATATATAATGTACACAGCAGCATACTGCGGACATGCATTCAGCCTATCAACACCCATAGTAATACCCGGCGGCCACAGACTCCAGGTGGATGCAGGTAACAACGGATCTACAGACAGCTACCTAGAAGTATCTATAGGAGGCTTTGAAATATGAGGAGGCCGAAGAAAATTAAGTCAAGCATAAAATACAAGATGGGAGACTTTATACATGCATATATTAAAAAAACCCCCGACGGAGTCTATATAATAACGATAGTGGATAAAGACGGTAGAAAAGGGGTATTTAAAGCCAGGAGACTCAATCAACCTGATGAAGAGATCCTTGAGGACCAGGAGATCTAACCATTAAATACCACATTAAATAAAAAATATATATGTGAGACTATGAGTGAGAAAAACCCCCTTAAACCCGACTTCAGCGAGGCATTCTTCGCGGCACTACTGGCAGCTGCAAAAGGCGATAAAGAAACGACATACCAGATCATGAAGGATCTAGCCGATAAAATGCTAAGCAAATACATAAAAACAAGTAAGAGGAAATGATCAAGGCAGAGATAATACGGGAAACCGAGATAGAGATCCCTAAAATGTCCGAGACAGTTAAGGTAGTCAGGATAACCTACCGCGTAAAAGGCTATCCAAGACGCACAATATGGATAGACAAAGACAAATACAACCTGGAAAACATATCCAAACTAATCCTAGCAGACTTCAACCGTACATTCGGTGAAAACGAGACCGAGATCGAGGTGGTGGGCCTTGAACCCACAGAATCAACAGGAGAATAACAAACCATCCATATATTTCATATATAAAGGATATAAATCATATACACCAGACTTAAAGAAGTCTTTAGACACTGGATGGCCCTGGCCATTGGATGCTGTACAGGAATGGTTTGAGGATCTATGGAACTGGATCTCCGAGGCCGCTGAGGCAGCTGTCCAGGATCTGAAGAATCTTATTGGAGAATGGATGGGTGAATGGTACTGGAGTATATGGGATCAACTATATAATATAGGAGCCGATATACTTGCAGACCTATACAGCTGGACAAAGGATATCCCAGAGCCATTAAACTATATAGCCAGATTCTTCCTCCTACCCGCTGCAGTAGTTAAACACGTAATCATACCTGAATTAGCAGCCATAGCAAAAGAGATCTGGGATATAATCCCGGACTGGGTTAAAGGCCCAATAGAATGGATCGCCAACACCCTGCAACCCGTGTCAGATGCATTGACAGCATTCTTCAAGGATCCCGTGGGAGCCTTAAAGGCCGGATGGGACTCAATCATACAGAACCTAAGCAACGCGGTTGAAATGGGTAGGGAAATGCTTAATGAGACGGGCCGTACAATAATCCATGCATTCGACGAGACATTCAACGCAATGACCGGGGCAATATCAGATGCATTGAAGGGGTTAGGCGATGTATTTAAACCAGTCTTCGACGCCTTGAGAAGCGGCATCGAGTCCGTGATAAACAGCTTGAGAGACGGATTGTTAAACGGCTTAACAGGCCTAGCCGACTTAATAGGATCTGGGCTAACCAATATATATACATTCTTCACAGAGACACTCCCCAATACATTAAGGGAGATCCCGGTAGCTATATATAATGTAGCATCCGACATAGCCGGGAAAATAGCTGGTATAGCTGGGAAGGTTAAGGATGCAATATATAATATATTTAGAGACCTGGTGAACAGCATAGTCTCAAGCCTGACGATATCGCTTAAGCCACATACACCGGATGAGGAGATTGAGAAAACGGTTAAGGAGTTCGTGGAGGAATACAGTAAATACATATCTAAGCTAAAGGAGAGGATGAAGAGTAGGAGCCTTGTACCGGCCTCCGTCCTAGCTGAGACAAACTCTCTGCTTATAAGGCTTCTGACAATGAGTACGGCGGCTGAAGTAGCTGGCACAGCAGCGGACCAAGCCCACCCAGTTAAAAACGTAGGTATAGCGGAGAGGATCGCGAAGTTCGTGGAGAAACTAGGTATCCCCCAAATAACCGCTGGAATAGCCATAGGATGGTTCTTATACGGGGCTGAGCCGATGATCAGGAGATGGTGGCAAAAGGAGTTTAGGCCTGCACTACCAAGCAGCAGCGACCTAAAGACCTACTATCTAAGGGGCCTGATGGATGAGGATAAGGTGAAGGGATTCCTCGCTGAATCCGGGTATGCAGACGACATTATAGAGGCTGAGATGAAGAGCTGGGAAGTCATACCAGGTGTAAGAGATCTAATCACATTCGTGGTTAGAGAGGTAATTAAACCAGAGGAATTCTATGACTGGGCGGCTAAACAAGGGTTAAATAAATACTGGGCCGAGAACTATTGGGAGGCCCACTGGGTCCTACCGTCATTCAGCGATCTCAGGGAAGCATTCTGGAGGGGTATAATAACTAAGGAAGAATTCCAAAAGTATGTAGTATGGCACGACTACAAGCCTGATCCACGTCCAGGGATAAGTAAGTCGGACCTAGATATAATGGCGGAGCTAAGCTATAAACTACCCGGCAGAATCGATGCTAGATGGATGGTTAGATGGGGAATCATAGACCTGGATAAACTTAAGGACCTTACACGTGCAGAGGGGATGCATCCAGACTGGATCGACAAAGTAGCTGAAGCCGAGTATCTAAACCAGCTCCTAGATGAACGCACTAGAGTAAAAAGCGAGTACTACTCATCATATGCAAAGGGATACCTGGATCGCGATAGCCTAGAGGCTAAGCTTAGGGAAGTTAAATTTATTGAGGATGAGATCCGTTATCTACTGGATGCAGCTGACGAGGCTAAACGCAGGGAATTAATAGAGCTTACCATAGACTATCACAAGGAATTATTTAAACGCGGTAAAATAACTAAGACAGACTTTATAAACAGCTTAACAAGCCTAGGTCTAGACGAGGAATTCGTTAAACGCATTGCAGATACCCTGGAAGCAAAGTACATCGAGATCGATCGTAAGGATCTAACCAGGGATGAACGTAACGCAGTAAGATCAGCTGCATTAAGCCTGTATAAAGAGGGTTTCATGACTGAGGACGAGCTTAGGCAGAAGCTTAAGGACCTGGGATACACGGATATGGAGATCGAATTAACCGTAGAACGTGCAAACCTAGAGTATCAGCTAGACTACTATCGAGACATTATAAACGAGGTTAAACAGGCATACCGTAAAGACGTGATAGGAGATACAGACTTCATAAGCATATTAACCAGCTACGGAATGCGTAGGGAGCGTGCCGAAGTCCTACTTGAAATAGAGAAGTTTAGAAAGCTACCCCGGCCAAAGCCGCCAAGCTAAACCATAAAATAATTATATAAAAAGGATGGATAGGGGATTAACCGGATCCACATTCAAGTAGCTCATCCTTAAGAAGCTCCACCTGGTCGTCAAAGGCCTGGCTAAAATCTTCTTTGGCATAGGCTCCATATAGATATTCTTCTATGAGCGTAGCTAGTGCCGTAAACTCCTTGAATACACGCAGCAGCTTCATATACTTATCCTGGCCGCTCACTCATCACCACCCTATCCAAATCTACTGGCTAATGTATCGAGATCCACGGTTTTAGTTACCTTAACTCCCTTTAGAGCGAGTAAGTCAAGGATCTTCTTATAGTCATCGCTTTTAACAAATACCGGGCCCTCCCAATAAAGCCGGCCTGCTAAAAGCTTGTAATACATATACTCCTCACTCCTCTCCTCCTCCTGATACAGTATAACCTTAACATAGCTGCAGTACTCCAGGAAATCATCCAGATTCTCTACAACAAAAAACCTCGGCAGCACCATGCTAATCACCCTAGTTTCTCCTCTATCTCCAAATTTTTAGATATCTGTTGTATAATGTCAATAGTAAATTCAACGAGATCATATGCATCCCATCTAATAACAATTTTTCCAGGCCTAATAACTAAATCAAGATGGCCATGTGGGAGTTGTGTACGCCATATTACAAGCTCCGGCATTATGGATCCACCCTCCTACTAGTGTTGATTACGTTTTTAATGAAGTCTATGAGCCTGGTACTCTCAGCTGCATCAAGCACTATTATAACATCTTCATCCGGGTTATCCCTGTTGAACCATCTAAGCGTTATATGGCCCCAGTTATTGTAGGCTACCTGAAAAGCCCTATTAAATACATCCATTCGCCTCTCGATCTTAACATCCTTTTGAATTTTACGGATCATAAGCTGCATAGTCTCAATCCTCCTTTTTAAGATCCCCTAGAGATTTGAGGTTACTATAGTCTGTCTTAATCATTATATAATCTGCGCCTGTCTGTATCTCAGTATCTTCAGGGTTATATAGTATATACTCGATTACATCCATTACCTCTTTAAGCATTGAAAAATCATCCTTTTCTTCAAGTTTAACCATTATCTTAATCCTCATTTAACCCCCCTCCACATCTATATCTGCAGCTGTTGATGTAGGTGGCCGGCGGTATATCCATATGGATTTAACTATATCAGTATGGATTAATATTCCCTCCAGCAGCATCATGGTGTCGAAAAACTCTAGGTATATCCAGGGATCACGATATTCTTTAACTATCCCTGTATAAGCCTCTATCTTATTATCTTTACCGACTATGGCTATGCTAACCGTCTTACCCACTAAATCCTCAAACCTCATACTAATCCCCCTCTTTTATCAGTTTCTTAATTCCATAAGCCCTGATAGCCCATTTATGTCTATAGCAGCTGGGTTTACCATTTCCAAGAATAACCCTAGCTTTAGCATTACAATATGCGCATTTCATGACTCTCTAATCCCCCCCGCAATCCATCATATACGCTATAACCCCTACAATCAACAGGAAAATCCCTACTGCAGCATATAATAGAAAAGATCCTACGTCCATATGGATCACCCTTCTATACGCTTATATACAAATTGGTATCCTCCCCGTGTCCACCCGAACTTGTATTTAGCTAGTTGATAGATCTTCCCCGGTAGCCCTGGATAAACGTAGCTGAATAACGCTTTAACACCCTGTTCCCTAAGCAGCGGCTCGACACCCAGCAACAGCTCAAGCAGCTTATTATGCGGTGGAATATTTAATATACGTTTAATAAATAGTGTCTCCCGGTACTTTAGGCCGGCTAACTCCGGGTAACTCTTCCTAGCCTTGTTAAACACTGTCTTAAGATTAGTGGTAAGCAGCAGGATAGATGCAACTATATTAGGCTCCTCCATCCATATATATAGGCTGTGGAACTTACTTCCATACCCTGTAGTCCGGCCTCCATGCGGATGATAATAATTCAACGCTGCAATACAATACTCCCTCAAAACAGGGTCCGTAACCTTGACAACAGGCATACTCTCACCATATATCCTACATGTAAATATATGTAAACATGTAAATATAAATCTTTATATAGTGTAAATGCATATGTAAACGCAAAACTTATATATTGTAAACGCTATATATATTATTGAGGTGAGATATATGGAGGACCTAAATAAGATCGTTGAAAAGGTTGAGAAGTATAAGACGGTGACTAACAGGCTTCTGCAGCACATGCGTAAGATCGAGGAGGTAATCAGGCAGGCGATGATAACCATAGATATCCTTCGGTTTGAGGTGCCTGGCACAGGGATTGTGGTTGCACAGGGATACGATGGATACCCAGTTTTTAGGGTTTATAAGCATGATGAACTAATTGATAAGGGATACATACCGTATGACGTTAAACACGTGGGTGGAGAAGGATACTGGGGCGGAAACTTCAACAGACCATTTACCTACCTAGGGCGTGAAGGCATATTCACCGTAGCCAGGAACATAAGGAAAACCCTTGAGACATTATTAATAATAGTCGATAAATCCGAGAAGACGGCTGAGGAATTGGCTGAGAAGCTGGAGGCCATAGCCAAAGTATTATAGCTAGATTCCCCATCCCCTTTTTATATTAACCATATAGTTTAAAACCATCTAGTTTAAAATGACGGGGATAGAGGCATTATATATAGGGGTCCCCGCCGGCCTAATTAAATCTATATTATTACCTTTACTATCCAGTATACCGGTACTTTTTCACCGGCTTCAGGCGCTGACTCAAATTTAACCTCTATCCTAAGCGTCTCGTAGAAGCCGTCTCCATCCTTATCAACTAGATACCATAGCAGCGAGTTTGCAGCTGGTGAAACAGTCTTTTTAAACGCTATGTTAGAGACTACGTTATCGCTTGACAATCCATGCGGTATATCCAGGGTGAATGCAGCTGATGTACCGTCTCCAACTATATATGCTATACCCTTAGCCTCACGCTGGGGACCTGCATCCGGAAGACTTCTACCACCCGGTCCAAACCTCCTAAGCCAATATCTACCGCCCACCGAATCACCCTACCTCAAAAACCCTATCCAACTTATCCTCAAGACGCTTAACCCTGGACTCGAGATACTTGACACGCTTCTCCAAGACCTCGATCCGGATAAGCAGCTGATTATACCTGGTATCTATAGTCTCAACACGTCTCCCCCTAAAAAACCATATAAGACGCTTCATAATGATCCCACCTGGATCTACCATATCCTGATTCTGGATCTTGAACCCTCTTTAGAGATCTCATATAGGAATGTTATGGACCGGCCTAGTTTATTGAGGACCGGCTCTGCAAAAGGCTCTATAATAAGATATAGTGCAAGCTTAAACTCGAGATCCCTGAGAGCATGTAAAATATTTATAACACGCTGAAACTTCTCTCTAACCAGATTAACCCTCTCCCTATATCGACAGTATAAAAAGCTATATGGTTCCTGGCCGGCTCTAACATCACATAACATACAATATAAATGGTCATCGAAGTACTCATCAAATAACGTACATCTATACAGCGGCATAACAAACCCCCCTACATACCAAGTAATTCAGCAGCCTGATTAATTAGATCCTGATACTCCTTATTCTTTAATATGGTATTTAACTTAGCCAGCTTCTTAACCAGCTTAATCACCCTAGACTCAACCTCATACCTATACAGGGTGTTATCCCTTTTACTATAGATAACCTTAAGAAGCTCAAGATCCTTTTTAAGCTGTCTAGCCGTGATCCTGGCCTCCAAGGTCTTAGCCATCGGAACCTGACCCGTATAAGTAGGCAACGGAATCTGAGGGTTACCTGGATAATGCTTCTCTACATACTCGGCTAAAGCCTTGGCCACGATCTCAGCGAATGTAATACCCTCGATCTCAGCCAGCTCCGAAGCCTTTTTATAAACCTCGTCGTAGTCATCGAGTAGCATCAAACTAGTTATTTTATATCCCTTCCACTTGGGTGGCCGGCCACGTCTATACCCCATATCTATATCCCCCTCCTCTACCTAATGTTTTTAAGTGAGTCAAGCTCCTTTAAAACCACGTTATCAACATAGTATTTCAATGCCTCATTAACAAGCTGTGTAAGCGAGATCCCCTTCAACCTACAGTAGTCCCTAGCTAATTCAACATAAACCCTGTTCTCCCCGTAAATCGATACAGAAGTAATATACGTCTTAACCTTCCTAGACATATACACCACCAAGAATAAAAATAGTATACTTATTTATATAAATAATTATTTTATAATCCTGGGATACAGGGATTCATATGGATCTGTAAACACTTATTTATATAAGTAAATGAATTTTTATTTCGTGGTGAAACTATGGGTATGGAGATCCGGGATGATGTCAAGACTAAGCTTAACAGGGGGATAGGGTTCATCAATAAGCATGTGGAGATCCTGAATCAAGCGATTCAAGAGGGCGATCTACATACTGCAGACTTCCTATGCGGCGTGATTGAGAAGGCTGTATTCCAGATCCACCAGGAGATTAGGCGTCAGATAGCCGGTGATTTAAATGTCTGAAGCCGTTGATAAAGACGAGGAGATCCAGAAAATTATATATGTTTCACCCGATGAAATCGGGATCCCTGAAGTTCGGGTTACAAGCGTTATGGATCAAGAGCTTCTCGATGAGTTAATAGAGTCCATTAAGCAGAGAGGTATCCTTGAGCCTATTGCAGTTGCCAGGGTGGATGGGAAGCTGGTGCTTATAGATGGGTTACACCGTTTATATGCAGCTAAGAAACTTGGGATGAAGAAGGTTCCTGTAATAATAAAGGATATTCCAATGGATCAAGTACTTATTGAAAACCTTATACGGAATAGGCAGCGTGGACATAGTGACCCGGCTCAGGAGGCCGAGGTACTTAAAACCCTTATAGAGGAATATGGATATACGCAGGCTCAGGCCGCTGAGATAATGGGTATATCCAGGACTAAAGCCCGTAAACTATATGCAATATCCAGCCTACCCGACGAGATTAAAAGCTACCTCAGATACAGGAGAATCCCCTCAGAGGGTGCATACTACCTGACATTCCTACAGGATCCAAAGGACCAGATCGAGATCGCTGAATACGCCGTGAAATACGGATATACCGTTGATCAAATAAAGGCAGCTGTACAGCAGAAGATCAGGCCGGACATCAATCCAGAGGAGACTGGATGGACCTTCTCAGAGGCAGGTGAACCCCAGAAAGTATATCCAAAATGCTTCCTATGCGGAGAAGAAATAAAGGAATACGCCGAATACGTATGGCTCCACCCACAATGCAGAGAACTACTAGAACAAGCAATCCAATACCTCAAGGAAAAAGAAGCAGCAGAAACACCACCACCAGAGACACCGGGACCTGAACCCGGCGCCCAACAACAGCAGCAGCAACCCCAGAAACAAACATACTGGCCCTACTAACTGCAAACCCCTGTAAACCCCCGTGTTTACACCCATTAACAC
>Ga0116200_10000407_pt1 | contig 13792 bp, 12 predicted proteins | sample Mar14436cmmetaG_FD_94478 | JGI IMG/M metagenome (GOLD analysis project Ga0116200, IMG submission 94478) | Marine hydrothermal vent microbial communities from Guaymas Basin, Gulf of California to study Microbial Dark Matter (Phase II) - Marker... ... | reverse complement strand
TTTTGATGGGTAAAGACGGAACCTGTACGATAGCATTGACTCATCCCTCATGTATTTAGCTGGGGGTTCTTTATATAGAAAAAATTCACCTCTCATCCCTTTCCTCTCGGAAGGAGACTTCGGCGATAAAGTTAAATTTTTGAATACAAGTTTTTTGCGTGGTGTTTGGCAGTGGATGGAGAGCACTTGGTTCGCGAAGGGCTTTATTACACTCGGGAGCATGAGTGGGCCAAAGTGGAGGGAGCATTAGTCCGCGTCGGGGTAACAGATTACGCACAGAAAAAACTAGGAGACGTCGTGTATGTTGAATTACCCGATGTCGGAAAACGAATTAGGCAAGTAGCCGAGCCCAAAACAAGTGATATGGAAATTGGAACGCTTGAGTCGATCAAGGCGGTTTCAGTTGTTTACAGCCCACTGAGCGGAGTGATCAAAGAAGTAAATTCTTCTCTTGCGGATAAACCGGAACTTGTCAATAGCAGCCCCTACGATGATGGATGGATATGTGTGCTTGAACCAAGCTCCCTTGAGGCGGAGCTCGAGAAACTGATGGACTCTAAAAATTACATTGAATACATAAAAAAGATCAAGTGAACTGATTTAGATGGTTCATCAGTATATTCCAAACGTATCCAAAATCCGAAAGCAAATGATGGACGAGGTTGGAATAAAAGATATTGAAGAACTTTTCGCGGATGTTCCTCAAGAGATAAAATTAGATCGAGAACTCCGTCTACCACCACCCATGTCGGAGCCTGAGGTCAGGCGACATCTTTCGTCCATCTTATCGAAGAATAAACCGTTTACACGTATGCCAACGTTTTTGGGTGGGGGTGTATGGCCTCATCACGTACCTTCTCATGTTCGTTCAGTGATTCATCGTTCAGAGTTTTTGACCTCTTACACACCTTATCAAGCGGAAGTAAGCCAAGGAGTACTTCAGGCGCTGTTCGAGTTTCAGAGCATGATCTGCGAGCTCGTGGGTCTTGATGTTGCAAATGCTTCGATGTATGATTGGGCAACAGCGCTTGGAGAGGCCGCTCTCATGTGTGCTCGTGTTACGGGCAGACGGAAGTTCATCGTTCCGGAGATAATTTCACGGGATCGTCTTTCCGTACTGCAGAATTATACGTCGGGCGCACACCTGCGGATAGTCAAAATTGAGCCCGAAAAAGATACGGGACAGCTTAACCTGAAAAAACTTCGCCGAGAAGTCGATGAAGACACTGCTGGAGTTTATATAGAAAATCCAAGTTACTTGGGATTTTTGGAGACCCGTGTTGATGAAATAGCAGAGATAGCACATAAGGTCGGAGCTAGGTTCGTCGTCGGAGTAAATCCGATTTCGCTGGGAATAATCAAAGCGCCTGGGGACTACGGAGCCGATATCGTCGTTGGGGAGGGACAACCACTGGGCAATCCAGTAAACTTCGGTGGGCCTGCTTTGGGGATATTTGCATGTCGCGATGATGAAAAGCTGATACGGCAGCTTCCAGGGAGGCTTGTTGGAATGACCACGACGAGAAACGGAGAAACTTGGGGGTATACAATGGTTCTACAGACGCGGGAACAGCACATTCGTCGTGAGCGAGCTACATCTAATATTTGCTCAAACGAGGCGCTCTGCGCAGTAGCTGCAGCGATCTATCTAGCTTCGCTCGGACCCACGGGATTTAGAGATCTAGCGGAAACATGTGCAGCTAACGCCAAGTATGCAATGGATGGACTGAATCGGATCGATGGATTGGAAGCACCTGTGTTCGACTCGCCTCACTTTAATGAATTCACCCTGAGATGTGAGAGACCTGGGCTTTCGATAGAAAAGTTCAACAGAGAACTCCTAAAACACGGGATTCATGGAGGAAAAACGTTAAAAAAAGAGTTTCCCGAGCTAGGAGAGACATCTCTTTTGTGCGTGACCGAGATTCACACAAAGGAAGATATCGATCTTTTGCTGGAGGCAGCATCCCGAATCGTGAAGTGATGAATATGAGTTATCACCAGGCTAGGTGGGCTCGCGGTGACCGTTTGGAACCTCTGGTGTTCGAGCTTTCCAGCAAAGATCGCAAAGGAATTCGTTTACCACAGAAGCTTCCTGCGAGGCCGGAGATTCCCGATGAACTTATCCGCGATTCGTTGGAGTTGCCGGAGTTGTCCGAGCCGGAGGTGGTAAGACATTATACTAGGTTATCTCAGATGAACTACGGCGTCGATCTCGTTTTTTACCCGATAGGGTCGTGCACCATGAAGTACAACCCAAAGATATGTGATGAACTCGCGGCTTTGGAGGAGGCGGCCTTTATCCATCCAGATCAAGATGAGGACACAGTTCAAGGTGCACTTGAACTAATGTACCGTTTGGAGCATTTCTTATCTGAAATAGGTGGAGTTTCTCGCGTATGTCTTCATCCATCTGCCGGGGCACATGGTGAGCTGCTCGGCATGTTGTTGACACGCGCGTATCACAGTTCTAGGGGGGAGGACCGCTCGGATGTTATAATTCCGGACTCGGCCCACGGCACTAACTTCGCGAGCGGTGCCATGGCTGGTTTTCATGTTGTCATAATTCCCTCCAATAACCGTGGGAGGGTGGACTTAGAAGCACTAAAAGCAGCAGTTTCCGATCGAACCGCCGCTTTGATGCTCACGAACCCCAACACGTTAGGTCTATTTGAGGACGAAATACTGGAGATCGCGGAGGTCGTCCATGAGGCCGGAGGACTTCTCTACTATGATGGCGCGAACATGAACGGCGTACTGGGAAAGGTCAGACCGGGCGATATGGGGTTCGATATAGTACACTTCAACCTACACAAAACATTTTCAACCCCCCACGGCGGCGGAGGCCCAGGAGCCGGTCCAGTTGGCGTCGTTCAGAAATTGGAGAAATTTCTGCCGGTACCTACCGTGGAATACGACAGAAAAAGGAGACGTTATTATCTCGATTACGATCGCCCTGAATCAGTAGGAAAGATAAGGTCATTTTACGGAAATTTTGGCGTGCTTGTCAAGGCCTACGTGTATATAATGATGATGGGGCCGGCCGGGCTCAGGGAGGTTGGAGAGACTGCAGTTTTAAACGCGAATTACGTGATGCGTAAAATGGCTGATGTTCGTGGATTTGAAGTAAAATTTAACGGTCCATGTAAACACGAGGTCGTATTCAGCGCTGAGCCCTTGAAACGTGAGACAGGTGTGACGGCACGAGATGTAGCAAAACGTTTGTTGGATTACGGGATGCATGCGCCAACTTATTATTTTCCACCGATCGTCCCCGAGGCGCTGATGGTGGAGCCCACAGAGACCGAGACAAAAGAAGAGCTCGATAGATTTGTACTGGCCATGAGGGCGATAGCCGAGGAGGCACGTTCTGATCCCGAAAAATTGCGAAGGGCTCCAACGAGGACCGCGATTGAAAGATTGGATGAGGTCAAGGCGTCACGAGAACCTATTTTGAGCTGGCGGATGTACAAAAACCGGGCGAAGTTATGAAGAAGTTGGGTCTGATCGTCAACCCCATAGCGGGCATGGGGGGGCGCGTGGGGTTGAAGGGAACAGATGGACGAGATGTCCTCCGTAGGGCAATAATGCTCGGTGCTAGACCAGTGGCTCCGGATAGGGCGACAGCAGCTTTAAAAAACTTGGCTCAAGTCAAAAACTTGGTTCTGATTGTGACCTGCTCTCACGAAATGGGTGAGGATGAGGCGAGGATGTGTGGTTTTGACCCACAAGTTATACATCATGTGAGGTCCGGAGAGACAACCGCCGCAGATACTAAAGAAGCAGCGTACAAGATGAAGCGAGATGGTGTGGATCTGATTCTTTTCGTGGGAGGTGACGGGACTGCTAGGGACATATACGAAGTGGTTGGAGGAGACGTGCCTATCCTTGGCGCTCCAGCCGGGGTAAAAGTTTATTCGGCTACATTCGCGAACACACCTGAGCTGGCAGGTATTGTAGCGGCCCGTTTTTTGACGGAGGGACTTCCAGTACGAGAAGCCGAGGTGATGGATATAGATGAGGAAGCCTTTCGAAAAAATCGATTGATGTCGGAACTCAAGGGATATGCAAAAGTCCCGTACGAACCTGTGATGATGCAGGCGGCCAAGGAGAGCAGCACCGGATTCGATCTGGCGGACCAGAAGGCAATAGCACGGTGGATGGTCGATCTCATGGAACGTGGACGTATGTATATCCTGGGACCCGGAACGACTACACGTGCTGTGGCGGAAGAGCTTGGTATTTACAATTCTTCCCTACTGGGTGTGGATTTGATCATGGGTCACAAGCTTGTTGCACGCGATGTCAACGAATGCCAAATTTTAAAGAAAATTGAAAATATTCCAGCCACCATAATAGTCAGCCCGATAGGCAAACAGGGTTTCATTTTCGGTAGAGGGAACCAGCAAATAAGCGCACGCGTCATCAGGAAGGTCGGAAAGAAAAATATCATGGTGGTGGCAACACCACACAAACTTTCTACGATTTCCACTTTGAGGGTAGACACAGGAGATCCTGAGTTGGATGATGAGCTCCAGGGGTATATTCCAGTCGTGGTAGGTTACCTTCAGACCAAGATGGTCAAAGTTACCAAGTAAAACTCGATGTGAGTAAAAATGCGTTAGTTTTTTTGTTGAAAGAACATGTCGTGAGATAAAGAAGAGAGATGCGATAGTCCATCTATTTGAGGACAAAAAGTTTGCTTATTTTACTATGGGGGGTGGCCATTGGCCCAAGATGCCGACTTACTGTGGTAGCTTGGGGGTGCTAGCCAGAGATAAAGACGTTTGTAGATCTTGGTATTCCTGCGATTGAGGTCACGCTGTTAAGCAGGATGGGGCACTGTCGACAAAGATTTGATGAAAACGGAAACCAGACGTGTTACCCTAACAAATGGAATCCATCAAAATATCTGAAACCTCTTCGTCCAAGGGTGGGGGTAAAAAAGTTGAGGTGGATGCAACGACATACGGCATAGGACTCGATTATCTATATGGCGGCTACTGGTATCCGGGGGATCCAGAGTACAGACTAGTTTAAGAAATTGTATTGTGCATGGGAAGAACGAGAATGTTCAAGAAGTTGGGTCTGCGTAGACGAAAAAATTTAACATGATGATAGTTATCTACACCTTTGGTTCTTGAACTGTTGAGAAAGAATGATCTAGAGATGGAGTAGTTCGATAGAGACGTGTTTATCACACATATACCTGTTACTAGTGGATATGATATTCTCCTACTCTATGTCGTTCTTCAATACTAACTGGATGGTCAAAGAATACATTTTGAACGCTTATTCATAAAACCTACTTAGAATGTTGCTTGTTTCTACATACCACACAAAAAGTGGATGATTTTTTGTCCACATCTAAGATGCTGGGTGAGAACGACATGACGCATTCTGGGTTGGGGCAGTGCTTAAGTCCGAACGTATGTCCAAGTTCGTGAACTACTTCCTTAGTGGCACGCTCGATGAGCAGTTCCAGATTTGATTTTTCCCCGTAAAAGATCGGATTAAGACGATAAATAGAGACAATGGCTACTTTGCCTGGGCATTGAGCTTGGCCAAAAATAAAGTTAAGAGCTCGAGATTCTGTATACAAGTCAACGTTTATCAATCCAAGGATCTTACTCTTTTTATCTGTATTTCGGTAGAGCCAGCTCAGAAGAAGATCGGAATTGTACTGTTTTCTGGAAGGATTGTAGGCTCTAGGTGGAAAGTTTAGGGCCGGTCCAAGCATAAACTTTCCCGCAGGTGTTTCGGCCATATCTTTTTCCGCAGATTTACAGATACTTTTCACAACTTTTTCTGAAATATTACCTATACGTACAACCTGTACGGGCATCTAATTTCACTCACGTTTTGCTTCTCCAGCCTTCATTATCGCGTAACGTACTCCTATTGGTCCAATTATCTCAAATGCGATGGTTGTGAGGGTGATGACCGTGATCCCTAGAACAGGAAGACCGCTTCCTGGAGATATTGACTCTATCCTGATTCCTAGAAGGGCCATAAGTCCAAGTGCCAATGCACCTTGCGAGAACATACCGAATCCGAGATATTTCCTGAAAATCTTCGGGGCCCTCAAAATCCGCGCGCTCATAGAAATACCACTATATTTGCCCACCATCCTTGAGATGATGTAAACTAATGCTAGGGCCCATCCCGCCGTGACCATTCCGAAATCAAGTTGCATGCCGACCAACACAAAGAAGAATACATATATCGGGGGCATGATTTCCTCTATAAAACTCCTCACCGAACCTCCACGGTACGGGGTGAAATTTATGAAGACGATCCCTATCGCCATGCACGTCAGGATAAGGGAGATATCCAAAAGTTCAGAGACACCTGCTCCAAGGAGGATGATCGAAAGGGTGGAGATAAATATTATATCACGTTCTCTCACGTGTTTGACTATAAAGATGAGCAATACCCCCAACGCGGCCCCTATCGCCAATCCTCCAAAAATTCTGAAGAATACAATCCCCACGGTTCCGATGATCGATGTAGTTCCTCCAAGTATCCCGATCACGATAGCAGAGATAACAGCTACCGTGGTGGAAGCGATTGCGTCATCCCATCCCACCAACGTCAGCAGGGCATTTGTCAGCGGCCCCCGTGAGCGATATTCATGTAGAACGCCCACGGTGGCCACAGGGTCTGTTGCGGCGGCCATAGCTCCGAAAATTAGACCCAGTGTCAGATCACCGCTGAACAGCGTTACGCCTATTATCACAGCTAATGTTGCACACATGGACTCCGCAAAAAGCATTCCGATGACCGACCGCCCTAGTTGTCTTATCAATGAGAAAGTGAGTTGGGCCCCGATCACGAACGCTACGAGGGCTAAGGTGAGATGAGTCCATCCACCCCATAAAGATGAAAATCCATCCGAAAATTCGAATTTTTCGACAATCCCTAGTAGTGGACCTAACAGAAAGCCTATGGCGATATATCCAACGATCGATGTGAGTTTGAGTGTGCGCGTGATTTTACCTGCGATAACACCTAGGGCAAGTACTAGACCGCCGAATAACAAGAGGTCCATCATCTATTTTCACCTATTTCGCCAATTTCAAAATAGAAACAATTATGTCGTGAATGCTCACAGCCCCAATAACACGGTCCTGTTCGGTTACCGGGAGATGCCTGAACTTATGAGTTACCATGGTGTCCAAAGCCTCTCGAACGGTGTTTTCCCCATGAACGGTGAGGGGATGACGGCTCATGATTTCCTCAACTGTCCTAGCGACGATCTTCTTCATCTCATCCATTAACCGTGTCCCAATGAACATGTGACCTGAGGGTCTTTTCAGAGCATGTAGTATGTCACTTTCCGTCACAATGCCCAGCAACTGCCTATCATCTCCCACAATCAGCATGTAGTCCTCTTTTTGAGTCCTAAGTTTCTTCAGCATATCAAGAACGAGAGTTTTAGGTTTACATATCGGGGGGTTTTTAGCCATAACCTCCTTTACCTTCATATCCATGAGCAGCTCTAAGTCAAAGCGATTTTTGGGCATGTTGACCATTATTTACTGGCCGATGTTTAAATAAAAATTGGTCACCGTGAGTTGCCGCAGATCGGATCACTCTTTCGGTGATACCATATTTTATTGTACATCTGAAGATAATACGATTTGTGGAGTCAGCCATGTTTGAGGAGATATTCGAGGAGGAACTGAATAGAGAATCAGTCTTTCGAGACGCTAGTAAACTCTCTCCAGATTACGTGCCTCGCGTTCTTGTACATCGGGAGGACGAATTTCGTCAACTTACTAGGATCTTCAGGCCGGTTATAGAAAATAGAATGAGTCAACGAGTACTGATAGCAGGTAGCGTTGGAGTTGGGAAGACAGTGCTCGCCCGACGTTTTGGGGAGGAATTAGAAACTAGGGCCAAGGGACGCGGTCTTAATTTGACCTACCTGCATCTCAATTGCCGAAAGGACAAAACTCCTTATTCCGTGATAGCTAAGATATTGCAGCACTACAATCCGAGATGGCCGTATCATGGACTCGGCCCCGAGAAGCTTCTGGATGATGTGGTCTCCTACATGAACGCTCATGATGTTTATCTCACCCTGACGCTAGATGAACTCGATTACTTTATTCAATTGAATGGCCCAGACTTGCTTTACACTCTTACTCGTGTTACAGAGGAATCCGGGGCTCCTAACCGCATAAGCATCATCGCGATAGCACGAGACAAAAATTTCCTCCGGTTTCTAGATGCCGCGACTCAGAGTACTTTCATGCATAATGTTTTGATGCTAGATCGATACACAGCACCCCAGCTGAGAGATATACTTAGCCAAAGAGTTGGAGAAGCTTTCAAATCAGGCACAGTTGAAGAGGACACTATAGATTTGATAGCCGAGATAGCCTCTAAGTGGGGCGACGCTCGATTCGCACTTGAACTCCTGTGGCGCGCTGGAATGATAGCCGACGGAGAAAGAAAGAATACGGTGATTCCGGATCATGTCAGACAAGCCAAGGCTGAGGTACACCCCGAGGTCAAACGTGAGGTTCTTCGTGAACTTCATCCTCACGAAAAGATGGTGCTGCTTGCCATAGTTCGAAAATTCATGGCCTCCAAAAGGGCGTATGTATCGTCCGACGATGTGGAGAAAGGTTATCACGTAGTTTGTGAAGAATATCACGAGAAGCCTCGGTTGTACACCCAGTTCTGGGAATATGTCAAGAGGATAGAGGGGCTTGGATTAATCGATTTAAAACCTCCGAAATCAAGGCGGATGGGCAGACATTTCAGGATTAGCCTTCAGGAGGTTCCAGTCTCTTGGTTGGAAAAAGAATTGGAGAAGTTGTTGGAGGGCAGAAAGACATAGAAAGTTTTCAAAGTTTTTTACCGATTACATCAAATTTTCTCGGGGTCGTGGGGTAGCCTGGTCTATCCTGCCGGCTTCGGGAGCCGGTGACCCGAGTTCAAATCTCGGCGACCCCACCACTTTTCTTTGCGATAACGGATCTAGGTTTTCTATCCAGCCACCACATGCAAAAAAACAAAAGGAGTGCTATGGTCAGATAAACAACACCTTTCCAGCTGGTTTCTCCGGGAAGCGAGCCCCAGCTTCCGAAGCAATAAAGTTCTCCATCGCTCGTGCCGATGAAAATTTTTTCATAAGCGATGGCAGGAGAGGAGTTGCCGGTTGCTCCAATTTGGTGTTTCCAGGTAACTTCTCCACTTTCAGCGTTCAGGACGTAGATGTGCCCGTCCTGTGATGTGGCAATGACCCTGTTGTTTGAAAGGGCAGGCGAGGATTTTATTTGTCCATCAGTGGCGTAGCTCCACTTTAGTGCTCCATTTTCGCTGTACAAAGTGTAAATCAAGGAATCATACGAACCAAAACAGATGATACTGTTGGCATAACTAGGGGAAGATTCTATCCTGCCACCAGCCTTGAATGTCCAGAGTTCGGCGCCCGTGGTTTCGTCCAGCGAATATATTAGACCGTTGCTGCAACCCACATAAATTCGTCCTCCCCCGACAGTTGGAGACGAAAGTGTTCCGCAGTTGTCGAGTATTTTGGACCAGACCACTGAGCCGTTTCCTATCCTGATGGCGTACACGGTACCCTCCGAGGTTCCAAAGAAGAGTATCCCATTGTCCAAAGCTGGGGATGCGGTGATTTCGTTTCCGAAGTTTTTCTTCCAGATCAGCTTCCCGTTCATAGCATCAAGAGCATAGATATCATCATCTGAAGCAATGTAAACAGCGTCGTTAGTTACTACGGGCGAGGAGCGAATGATGTTCCCAGTAGTATAGCTCCAGATTTTTTCACCAGTTGTGGCATTCAGGCAGTAAAGGTTATCTCCGGATCCGAAGTATACACGTTCGTTTGAGATGGTGGGCGACGAGACCTTCTCCTTTGTACCAAATCTCCAAAGCTCCTTTCCGTTGAACACAGATATTGCGTGGAGAGTCCCCTTGTCGGTTCCAACAAAGATCGAGTAATCTTGTATCGCCAGTGAGGAAAGAGTTCCGTCCACATGCGAAATCCATGCAATTTCCCCGTCTTCTGGCAATAACGAATCAGCAAACCCGGTGTGTTGGTTATCATGTTTAAGCGTGGGCCACTCCTGCATCTGAACATGTCCAATCAGCAAGACCACAACGAACACGAGAAGTGCAGTCCGCATCTCATCCCAGTCAGATATATACAATGGACTAAAATTAATGCTCATGATCCATTGATTTTTGCCATGACCCCTCTGCCGGCGAGTATCCCAGTGGCCGCGGCTGTGACAATTCCTCTCGAGATACCAGCGCCATCCCCAGCTACGAAGATGTTGGGCACATTTGTCTCCATGTTTTGATCGACTTTTATTTTCATAGCGTAGAACTTTACCTCAGGCGCGTAAAGCAGAGTAGAGTTCGAGGTGATACCGGGGACCACCTCGTTCAAACGATCCATACTTTCTAGGATATCCGTCACTATTCTCCCAGGGAGTGCCATTGAGATGTCCCCTGGAGTAACACTTTTGAGAGTTGGGCTTACTCCACCACCGTTTACACGTTCCCAAGTCGAGCGTCTTCCAGCATAAAGATCTCCAAGGCGCTGGAGCACGGGTCGTCCGCCTCCTATGGTCGTAGCTAGCCCTGCGATTGAACTACCGTATGCAGTGGTGTTTGAAACCGGGTGTGTCAGTTCTATGCGTACGAGCAGAGCAAAATTGGTGTTTGGAGATTTTTTTCTTAAGAGGGAGTGTCCGTTGACCCCAACGTAACTATCGTACCTCTCCTCCATCACCCAACCTCCCGGATTAGTGCAGAAAGTTCTCACAAAATCCCCAAATGTCCTTGTCCTGATGTGAAACTTTGGATCGTAGTTGGCTTGGACGACCGGCTCGTAGACATGAGCTGGTACCTCAACACGTACTCCAATATCCACAGGACCATGAGCAAGTTTTATCCCTAAATTTCGTGCTTGGGTAGCAAACCACTCAGCGCCAGCCCTCCCTGGAGCGACAATGATATACTTAGTGCGTATCTTTCTTCCACGTACTTCGATCCATTTTTTCCCGATCCGTTCCACTTTGGAGTTGAGCATGAAATTTACTCCCCTACTTTCAAGCTCACGCTTAAAGGAGGCGATCACGTTGGGCAAATATTCGCTTCCGATATGGCGCTGTGGGATCGGGATAAATTTGATCCCAGCCGATGCGGCTGTTTTGGAAAGGTCTTCAATTTTTTTCTGATTTGTCCCGCAGATATTTTTTGGCGCTCCATGTTTCACGAAAAGTTTATCGACCTCCTCAACCAGAGCCCTCGCTTCTGCGACATTTCCCGTTATTTTACTTAGGTCTCCCCCGACGTCGTGACGAAGGTTCAGCGTGCCGCTGGACATTCCCCCAGCTCCACCGAGCCCACACATGATGTTACATGGTTTACACCTCACGCATATTCCGGTCTTGATCGCTGGACAGACACGTTTTTTTATATCGTGTCCCCAGTCCACGACGGTCACAGACAAGCTGGAATTTTTGGAAAGTTCATAGGCTGCGAAAAGTCCAGCCGGGCCAGCTCCGATGATGGTCACGTCGGGCAAAACGGTCCTCCGAGCCTAACGTTTTTCTATCACATAAAAAAACCTTTAGACAGTCTGTTTTACTCGGTAATATTGTCTATTTGCTCAAGTTTGCGAGTTTTCCGAGGAATGTTCCGTCGAGCAGATATGCTTCGGCTTCCTCGAGTTCCACTGCGCCGGCCTTGAAGATAGGACCTATATATTCTTCCGGTAGTTCCCGGTTCATAATGGCGCCACCAACGAGCTTACTAAACGCTGGCATCACAAGTAGTTTCGGTGAGTCCTCGCCCTGTGGTCGAAGTTTTTTTGGAAATTTTTTCACATTGAGCCCTGCCCTGATCCAGACGGGTTCAATAACTTTCCCGCCGAATTTGTCCCTTAGCTCGATGACGGGATGATTGTGTCCCATTACAATTATCTGTGTGTCTAAAAGATCTGGAGAAGGCCAAGTGTGTCCGTGCATTAGCCCTATGCGTTTTCGTTTTCCAAGCACTATGCCTCTCGCGTCGTGAACTGTAACGTTTTTGGATATCATTCCCTCTATCTCACCATCATGATTTCCACGGACTATATCCACGCGAGCTAGTTGTGTGAGTTCTTCGAAAAATTGCGGAAGTTCTCGCCATTCGCGCCAGCTAGCTATTGGTATGTTGTGTTTGACGTCCCCTAAAAAGATCAATCGGTTGACTTGGTGTTTGTTCATCAATCTGACGAGTTCTTCCTTTGCTCGAGGGATTTGGCTGGGCAGTGCCATGCCCCTTTTCGTTAACTCGCTTTCTATGCCTAGATGTAAATCGGCAACTACAAGTACGCGCTCACCTTTGGTCTTCACCAATAGTGCTGGAGATCCACAAATTGGAATGGCATTCATTCGGCAGATATTGGGGACCTGATCGGATATATTTTAAGTGACTCTCAAATCGCGGCAATAATTCAAGCCGATCAGATATATCCTAGGATGATCAGCAACCCGTAGATCACCATTCCCACACCTGCTACTTTAACAAGCCATTTCACCGCTCCGGCGAAGAAAAAGAGCAGTGCTCCAAGCACGATAAGTACCACAGGACTGGCGTTTTTTAGGGCCTCGGATATGTTCGTAACGATTTCAGGCGTCATCGTCAAGGTTTCCAACATTTTTTCATCCCATATTTGGGTAGCATTGGAAGATAAAAATACATTGGGCACTGGTCTCAGTTTTTAACTTCTGTGGTTGAAAGTCCCCCTCCGAAGGTCGAGAGATGAAAGCCGTTTTTTCCGTTTATGAGGAACCTCTGCAAGTGCATGTCGAGTAGAGAAGGGTAACCCCGAATTTACGCCTGTGGAGACCAAGACTTCCGCAACTGCCAAGAGAGATGGGATCGAGTCCGGTGGGCGGGAGCGGGAGCTGTAATACTCAAAAAGGAAAAGCTTCCGCGAAACGCGCTCCGAGCAGAGGCGGTGAGGAGGTAACGTGAAGGAAAAGCGGAAGCCCCTTGCGCACGCGAGGGGAGGGGGTCACATCCGAAATCTCAGCAGAGCCGCGAGACCTCCCAAAGCCAAGAGTTGTCTTCCGGCGTCGTGTTCCGTGCTGATGATCACCACATCGCCTCTTGTCTTCCTTACCTCTTCGAGAATGGCTTCTACTTGGCCAGATCTGAGAAGCTTATCTGACACTAGCAATTTTTTTATGGACCCAATCGAGGCCGCACGTTTGACCTCGTCTTTTCCGTACGTAGCGAGGCCGGATCTGGCTATTTCCGACATGAGTTTTTCCACGAGCAGTGTTTCGTACGACAGTCGATCCTCCTTGGAGACACGTTCTACCGTCCCACGTCTTACTATCTCGTAGAGTCCGGCCCTACCACCAGAACTGACGCTGTCCATCTCCATTTTTTGATAGAGTTCTGGAAATTTCTCTTGTAAAAATTCGGCAAATCTCTCTTTTACAAAGCCAGGGCCAGCCACGATCAACTTTTGAATCCCCTCTCGGAAGATTACCTCATTTATCGCTTTAACCAACTTGAAAAATTCCTCTTTTTCGTCAGAACTTTTTACCGCATACCGCTTTCCCCTTCCATGAAAAAAGATGGTTCCTAGTTCCTCCAAGCCGTACTGACGGACAAGTGCGAGTTCTGCAGAAGAATCGTCTAGAGCGACAAGCAATACGCGTGGCTTCTTGCTCGATCGAACAGCTTCCTTAATGCGATGGATGAGATGTGGTTTCCACTCTTTTATCACGGTTAGGATGGATCCGAGCCC
>Ga0116200_10000405_pt1 | contig 13847 bp, 9 predicted proteins | sample Mar14436cmmetaG_FD_94478 | JGI IMG/M metagenome (GOLD analysis project Ga0116200, IMG submission 94478) | Marine hydrothermal vent microbial communities from Guaymas Basin, Gulf of California to study Microbial Dark Matter (Phase II) - Marker... ... | reverse complement strand
TGGAAAAAACATGCGGAGGAAATACTGAACGAATTTGATTTGGACATCCGAATAATGGAAAACGACAAACCAGAGAGGGATAACGGATATAGCTTCTATCTGAGTAAGGAACTGGTCTCAAGTTCCAAATTTATACTAATGATGACGGATCATGTTTTCTCACAGAAGTTCCTTTCAAGTTTCATAAAACGATCTCGGCTCAACCTTGATGCAGATATATTAATCGCAGGAGATAAAAATCCAAAGTACGTGGATATTGATGAAGCGACTAAGATTTATACAACACATGATGGGCGAGTCATACAAATAGGGAAAGAACTAGTTTCTTTCGATTACATAGATACTGGATTGTTTATATTTGATAGGAGAACTTATGATGTCGCGGAGGAAGTTATAGAGAAGAAAGATGTAATTAAGTTGGCTCATATAATTACAGAAATAGCGTCGAGAGAGAATTTTGATGTCAGAGTTGTTGATGTAACTGGTTTCATCTGGACGGAGATAGACACAGTAGAGGATTATCTCAGCGCACATTACGATAAAAAGAGGAAAATAATCGAGCGAATTATCAACAAATTAAGGGCGGTGAATGTGTAATGGTCGGGAAATCAACAGACGGATTAGTATCGCATTACATAAACCGAAGATTCTCAAACCCAATAACAAATTTCATTGTCAAGCACAACTTACCGTTTACACCAAATCAATTTTCAGTGATTAGTTTCTCAGTCGGTATACTGGGAGCGCTGATGTTTATATTGAAATACCCGATAATTGCAGGAATTCTTATTCAAGCGTCATCAATTTTAGATGGTGTGGATGGCGAATTGGCTCGTGCACGTAATATGCAAAGCAAATTCGGTGGCTTTTTTGATGCAATCCTTGATCGCGTTGTCGATATTGCCGCTATAACAAGTCTATCAATTTATGTTATTCTGACAACAAGCCCTTCAAACATATTAATTGTATCAATAATAATGATTCTCGCAGCAACTGGAGCAGTTATGGTAAGTTACATTCATGCAAGAGGTGAAGCATCATTAAAAATACATCCACGGCATATAGGTCGCTTTCCAAGCATAGCCTCGAGGGATGCACGGCTCTTCATAATCTTCTTAGGTGCCTTATTCAGTATATTCTTTGAACAAGCGCTTTTTGTAACGTTAATTCTGATTGCTATGTTATCGTATGTATACGTTTTTGCAAAGTTTGCAGAGATAATATACCATCATTACAGAAATCCGAATGCCAGAATATGAGTGAGAATGATTTAATTTAGGTCAGTTACGGTGATTCGGTCCATCTTCGTAGAGTTTTTATAGCTTCCTCATTTTTTCCCTCTGCCAATAAAGATATTGCCCTTGCCAAGTCCATAAAGAATGGGTTTGCTTTGGCACCAACTGCTGCATCAATTGGAACTGAGGCTTTCTTATAATCAATCCATCCAATAACTGTTGCAACTGGGAGATATATCAAGAAGAATGTTATGCCGAAGGTTATCAAATCTGGAAAGACAAAACTAAGCTGTTCGATTGTTTTAATAACCAAAGAATACTGTATAGCAACAAAGTTTGCAAAGGATATCAAAAATGCAAGGTATACATTATGGCCCCTTCTGAAGTATGTCCAATACCGAAGAATTTGTGTTTTTCTCATAATCAACCCTTCATGTTTTGCTTTTACATGAGATTATGACAACTAGCATTTTAAAAAATTATTTAACAAGAAGATCTTCTTTCTCGTAACCAGACCAGACTCTTAAAAAGGCCACGTCATCTACAATACCATCACTATCTTTATCGACACTTTCAACAAGAATTGCGAAATTGCCATTTTTAGGAATTTTATCTGGATACAGTACTAATGCTAGTACAGCGGCTCTAGTTCCAGCCATTTTTCGCCCTGCACAAACAAGGATTTTTTTGTCATTATTGCCTGAGAAGGGATTATCTATAAGAGCAACAATGCCAAGATTATCTTCTGTGTACTGTTTAGACTCGAATCGGTCTATGATGTAGTTATTTCTAGAGATTTCAAAGTAAAGGGGTAATTTTTTGTTTACGCGTGCAGTTATTGTGTTAGTAATAGGCCCTCCAATCAGTATTAGATTTTGTTTTAAGTCATCTGTATCTACAGCAGTATCTAATAGAATTGGATTCTTACCAAATGTTAAAACAAATCGGCCTAAAAAGAGACTTAGTTCCGCAGCACACCAACTATCTCTTGACCTAGCCGAGTACGGTCCATGCAGATCAGGGCTTCCAACAATTATTTTTGCGTCAAAACGGCCATTTTTCACGAAATACGATATCCAATTTGTTGGAATTACTGTGGTTGCAGGGATACTCGGTGCTAAATCTAACAGAGACTTGCCAAATATATTTAGAAGAAATATTTTTGGTGTGACTTTATAGAACTGAGCAACAGAACCAGATATTCTTTCCTCTCTCACTTTCTCTATTAGACCTAGTTGCTCTAACTTCTTGAAGTGATATTGTAACTTTTGTGGTGCAATCTTTAACTTTCTAGCAAGAGCTTTTGGATAGTATGGTTTTTTGGCGAGATTTCTTAAAATTGCTACTCTAATTGGATGAGTTACCGCCTTGACTATATCAAGATTATCAAGGTATATGCCATCGATTTTTTTTAGCTCGCCATCATCTTTAATTAGAATCTCCATATGCAATCACTTATAAAAAAAAGTTTGAACCAGTATAAATTAATTTTGATAAGATTTCTAAAAAATCTTATTATTCTGAGATTAATCTGTTAAAAACTATTTTTGACTACCTTCATTAGAATTTGAACAAGGAATATAAAGCCCCATTCTTTAGCCAGAAGATAGCAGCAAGGGAGTGAGGCAACAATGTGCGGAATTGTCGGCATAGTTGCAAAGGATAAGGATAAGAATGTAATACCCATGGTTTATGAGTGCTTGAGAAGACTAGAATATAGGGGCTATGATAGCTTTGGAATTGGCACAATTAGCCCACGATTAAAAATATTCAAACAAGTAGGTGCAATAGGAAAAGCTACAGACCTTATGACTGAAGAACTAAGTGGCAGTATCGGATTGGCTCATACAAGATGGGCAACTCATGGTGGTGTTAGCGTTAAAAATGCCCATCCTCAAACTGATTGTAATAATAAAATCTCTGTTGTTCATAATGGGATTATTTCGAATCACAGAGCCTTGCGCGATGATCTTGAAAGAAAAGGCCATATTTTTGTTAGCGACACGGATACTGAAGTGATTGCACATTTAGTAGAGGAGGAATTAAAAACAACTAATGATTTTGAAAAAGCAGCGGTAAATGCAATTAGAAAACTAAAAGGCTCCTTTGCCATTGTTATAGGTAGTGACATGTTTCCTGATATGTTACTTGCATTCAGGAAAGAGAGCCCACTCGTTTTAGGATTAGGAGATGAAGCCACATTTGCAGCAAGCGATATTGTGGCATTTCTCGGGTTTGCAAACAAAATAATTCCTCTGGATGATTTTCAATACGCTGTAATTACAAGAAATGGGTGTGAAATCAAAAACTGGGAGACAATGGAAACATTAGAACTGAAAACGCAAATAGTTACTTGGAGTTATGATGCTGCACTCAAAGGAGACTTTGATAGCTATATGGAAAAAGAGATATTCGAGCAGCCAAGAGCTTTTAGAGAGTCGTTGTATGTGGATAATGAAATTATAAAAAACATTGCAGAGAAATTATTGAATGCCAAGAGAATCTACATAACAGCCAGTGGTACATCGTATCATGCTGGACTAGTAATGCAGTATCTTCTAAAGAAATTGGTAAATATACCATCTATAACGGTAATTTCAAGTGAATTTGAGAACTACGCAATTGTAGACAAGGATACTGCTGTAGTATTTATTAGCCAGAGTGGTGAAACTGCAGATACGCTCCATGCATTAAGATATACAAAGAAGCACGGCGGGTTTAGCATAGGGATTGTAAATGTAGTTGGCAGTTCTATAGCTCGCGAGTGCGATGCAACTATATACATACATGCTGGTCCTGAAATTGCAGTATGCGCAACTAAGACCTTTTTGAATCAGTTATCAATTATATATCAAATTGTATTTGAAATAGCAAAAATCAAAAAGTCACTACCAGCTGATGAGCTTAATGCACTAATCAAAGAATTTAGGAACTTGCCAGATGTTATAGAAGAAACATTGCAGAGAACCAACGACTATGTGAAACAAATTGCAGAAGAGATTTACGATTACGATAAATCATTTTACATAGGCCGTGGAATAGGCGTTCCCGTTGCGAAAGAAGGCTCTTTAAAACTTCGTGAAATCACATATAGTTTCTCGATGAGCTTCGATGGAGCTGGAGAACTAAAACATGGAAGTATCTCACTTATCGACTCAGATATGTTTGTAGTTGCCATTGTGCAAAATGATGAAACACGTGACGATATGCTAGGAAATATACAAGAATGCAAAAGCAGAGGAGGAAAAATAATCACTGTAACATCCTTTGTCACAAAAGAAATTATTGAAAAATCAGACTACATTATAAAAACTCCAGAAGTAAATCCACTATTTACTCCAATAATCTACACAGTCCCACTCCAATTACTGGCAGTATATACAACAAAGATAAGAGGCTATGATCCAGATAGGCCAAGAGCGCTTGCTAAAAGTGTCACTGTAAAATAGATTGTCAATAGCTATTTCTCCTTTTTTGAGCTTATTAGGTCTAGTCGGTATTTTTCAAGAATTCCGCGTACAAACTGTAAATCATATGGATAATATTTCGTTAGATATAGCCAGACGAACCCAGATAATAACCAAAATGACATTGCTATTATTATCGAAATTCGTAAAGTTCCAAGAATATCTGATAATGCACCAATGAGCGTTATGCCAATACCTTTCGAGAAGAGTTCTAAAATCATAATTACTGAGAGTGCTGAAGCCCTATGTTCTGGTAAATTTACATCAGAGAGAATACTATTTCTAATTGGTCCTACAGCACTGCTAAAGAGCATTGCTACAAAAAAGAAAACATATGCTATCAATAAAACTGCATCAGAAAACATTTTTGAAATTATTAGTTGAACTGCAACTGCTATATTCTTAGTGTATATGTCCAGCTTCAGAGGAAGCAGAAAGAACATAATGAACAAAATTGCTTCGAAAATTGAACTGACACCAGCGACTACAGGCCGGTAAATTGGATCTCTTGTATATAATTTGTCGACAATCCAAGATACACGAATACTGCCAATTGCACCAAGGCTCATAAGGCCAAATAACAGAGCCGCGGCTATCTCACTAGCACCAGCATCACGAATTAAATACTGGACAGTCCATGCAAAAATTATTCCACTAGGGATTGTACCTAAAACACCTTGAGCCACCACGTAAATGTTACTTCTATTCTGAAGAATAGCTGGGAAATCTGTAAGTTTAATCGTATAGTGATAGCTAATACCGTTCTCTATTAAGTCCTGAATCTCTTTTTCAGACGCGGCTCTAGGAGGCTCTAAAAGTGAAATGGACGTTAAACCGCCTATGACCATTATAATGATAGCCCCATAAAACAACGGAGTTTTCCAATTAAAGTAGCTTCCCATTATAACTGAAAAGCCGAATCCAGCAACAAGGCCAAACCCTCCAAGGAAATACCACAACATAAAGATACTAGTTCTTCTTGAACTTTCAAATGCATCTGAAAGAATACTAAAGCAAAGAGGTATTACGGATCCAAAAGCTGCACCCGTCAAAACTTGCCAGATAAGCAGTAAAAAGAAATTTTGCGAATAATAGCTCATTAGTATGCAAATTCCCGCTGCAATCATGCTTGAAGTTAAAAATATCTTACGCTTAAGAAGACTTGCATCGGAGAAGAACGACCAAAAAATAGCCCCAAATCCATTAAGGAAGAAATAGCCACCAGACATCAAACCAAGAAGTGAATCAGACACACCCCAATCCTGTTTTATTAAATTGTAGTTTGGTATAACGAGATAAGAAGCCATATTCTGTAAGAAGTAAAGAATTATGACTTGTACAAGTACAAAATAGCTCAATTTTCGCTGCGATACCAAGACCAGCCCTCGCTTGTCAGTACTAATTATGCCAACTAACAAAAAGACTTTAAAAATTAACTATCCAGCCAAATAAAAATGTTAAAGAATCTAGTATTCTTGACAAATAATACAATTCTGAAATTTAAGCACAGCAAAATGTACATAAATAGTTATATTCTTATTACTTAAACCTTTTGCAATGTTATAATGGTGCATCCTAATAACAAATGAATGAATTAAATGACGTTTTATAAAACTATAAAGAAAAAGTAGAATGATGTGATGTGATAATTTATTTAAATTATATTGGCCCATATTCACCTCTAGCCACTGCTTCGATTGCTTCTATGATTGGTATGTAGCCGGTGCATCTGCAAAGGACCGGATTGATCGCCTTCTTTATCTCTTCACGTGTCGGATGTGGATTCTTCTTCAGGAGCGCATAGGCTCGCAGTATCATCGCAGGGGTACAAAAACCGCATTGCACGGCATCATAATCGATGAAGGCTTTCTGTATTGGGTGTAGCTTTGCTGGGGTCCCCAGAGCCTCAATTGTGGTTATTTCTTTTCCTTGCACGGTCTTCATTTTCAAGATACAAGATTGAATTGGTGTGCCATTCATCAGCACGGTGCATACTCCACAAGTTCCATTCTCACAACCGATCTTGACGCTTGTGATTCCCAATCTATCTCTCAAAACATTTGCAAGAGTTTCATCTGGATCTACATCAACATTAACTTTCCTACCGTTTAGGACAAATGAAATATTCATTTAATCACCTCTGAGAGCTTTCAAAACTTTATCTGGGGTTGCTGGAAGCGAGTATATTCGCTTTCCGATAGCATGCCTTATCGCATCCATAATCGCGCAAGCGACTGTATCTAATGCAGGTTCTGCTAGACTCTTTGCTCCATAAGGGCCATTTGGGTCTGGATTTTCAACAAATTTTACGATTATCTCAGGTACTTGCTCAGCTGAAAGGATTTTATACTTATCGAAATTGAATTGTTGTGGCACACCGTCTTTCATCTTAAACTCTTCAAAGAGTGCATAGCCTATACCGAAAGACACTCCACCGTAAACTTGACCACGAGCAGTATTAGGATTTACAATCCTTCCAGAATCATGAATAGAGTAAACTCGGTCCACTCTTACTTCGCCAGTTTCGGTATCAACTGTAACTTCTGCAACATTTGTAAAGTATGCAAATGTGAAGTACGTTGTACCAGTTCCTGTCGCTGGATCCCATGTTAATGGGGGTGCCACAAAAACACCTACTGCTGTTAAATTAACGCCACTGAAAAGACATTGTCTTGCAAGGTTTCTGAATTCAATCTTTTTGTCTGGATTATCTTTATCAAATACAAAACCGTTTTTGAAGACAATTTTCTCTTTATCTGTGTTTAGCAACTTAGCAGCAACACCAGCCATTCTATCCTTTATCTGTCTAGTTGCATTTAGCAATGCATTTCCACCCATTATCGTTGCTCTTGATGCAGTTGTCAGAAGAGGATCTGGTGTTATTGTCGTGTCAAGCTCTAGATAATTCACTACATCCATGGATACACCTAAGTCTTCAGCAACGATCTGCGACAGTACTGTTCTTGCACCTTGTCCTGGATCTTGTAACCCACAAGCAATGGTAACACTTCCATCAGCATTTACAATTACTTGACCTGTAGCAAACTCTGGCATTTCCCCTCCTAGGCTAACACCACGAATTCCATTTGCGATCCCGATTCCTTTTTTGTATCTGCCACTTTCTTTTTCAAACTCTTTCCGTTTTTCCTCCCAATTAGATAACTTCCTTGCAATCTCCGATAGTTCTCTGATGCTCACTTTATGCCCAGTAAGTTCTTGCCCAGTCATTGTTATAGAGCCTTGCTTTATGAGGTTCTTGTATTTAACCTCAAATGGGTCCATTCCTAATTCATATGCTAGCTCATCAATAATACCATCAATTGCAATATTTACTTGAGGACTACCAAAGCCACGCATAGACCCCGATGGTGGATTATTTGTATAAACAGCATATGTATCTACTTCAACATTTGGAATATCATAGGGTCCCGTCGAATGAACATGTGCACGAAATATCACAAAAGGACTTGTACCAGAGAATGCGCCACCATCAGCAATATTCAATGCTTTAAGGCCAATGATTCGTCCATCTTTAGTGGCAGCAATCTTGTATTTCATGATAAATGGGTGCCTTTTTGTCGTTTCCATCATAACATCTTCTCGACTAAATACCATCTTCACAGGCCTACCAGTCTTTAGAGCCAACAACGCAGCACGAGCTGTAATCCAGATTGCGCTACTATCTTTCCCGCCAAAGCTGCCACCTATTGTAGGAACTAAAAGCCTAATACGGCTTAGTGGAAGATTTAATACTTGTGCAAGGTATTGTCGTGTAAAGAATGCATATTGGGCATTAGATATTACATCAAGGTGCTTTCCTTTAGGGATGACGACAACTGCGTCTGGCTCTAAATAGCAATGTTCAACTCTTTGGGTTCTGAACTCTCTTTCGATTACAATGTCTGCCTCTTTGAAAGCTCTTTCAACATCTCCTTTCTTGGTGTGGAGCTCAGCAATAATATTGCGCTCTTTGATATTTACTTGTGGAGCTCCTTCCTTCATTGCCTCTTCTGGGTCAAAAACAGCAGGTAGTTCTTCATATTCAACTTTTATAAGCTTAAGAGCTTTTTCAGCAATCTCTTCTGATATAGCACCAACAACAGCAATACCTTGTCCCCAGAAACGAACTTTATCTCTAGCGAGGACTTCTTCATCGGGAATCACATAGCCATACATACCCTCGAAGGGAATGTCTTTACCTGTAATAATTGCAACAACACCATCCAGCTTTAAGGCTTCAGAAACATCAATCTTTTTAATCTTGGCATGAGGGACAGTACTGTGTAGTGTTTTTCCGTAAATCATACCAGGAAAATTGTAATCAGCAACATATCGTATTGCCCCTGTTACTTTCCCCACAGCATCAACACGGGGAACTTTTTTCCCAACCAATACCAAACTACTTTCTTTAGACGTAACCATTTCAGTCATTATTATCACATTCTTTTTTGGTCAGTTTAACCCCATAAAATCCAAAAATAAAAAATGAAGCTAATAAAAAAGTGAAAAATTGTTTTATTTTTCCTCTAGCGAAGTAGTTTTACTATTTCATATGTTTTTGGATCGATTACAACGCCATAGTCTTTCTTAGCACTTTCTATGGAGACAATACCGTTAATGACATCTTGTCTAACCAACTCTGGATCTCTCTTCTTTGGATCACCCCAGCCACCGCCGCCAGCAGAATATATTGTATACACATCACCCTTCTTTGCTTGAACAAATCCTTTGATGGGCAATACCTTTTCTTCTGGTGTTCCTTCATTTAAGATACATTTGTTTGTTGCACCAGGTTTTCCTCCAAAGAGACCATAAGGTGCAGTCCTTACACCGTCACCGAACATTATTAACAATGGTTTTTCATCAGTAAATCTAATCTTATAGATTACTCCAAGACCACCTCTATATTGGCCTGCACCACCAGAGTCTGGTCTAAATTCATACCAAAGTGTGATATGCGGATATAATGTTTCATTTGTTTCAATATTTGGTACCATTAGGCCGCCTAAATCGCCTGGATCGCCAAGATGCGGCCATCCATCATATCCTTTCAGTGCACCAGCGCCACCTAATCCGTTGAATGCAAAGTACACATATGGTTCTTTCGTTTCTGGATCTTCACCAGCTACTGCAGGACCATGCCATCTGCTCCATCCTGCAGGAACTCTATCTGGTATTGATTGAGATAAGGCCTTCCACATGGCATCAATTATTGCACAAGCAGTATCTAAGGTACAGCTAGCAACAGGGGCTGGTGGTTGTGCATTGACAATAGTGCCTTCTGGTGCGATTATCTTTATTGGTCTATACGCACCGCTGTTATGAGGTATTGTTGGATCGACTATTGTTAAGATTGTAAGGTACACTGCTTGAGCTGTATTTGCATATGGACTATTTATACCACCCTGTACCTGGGGGCTGCTTCCTGTAAAGTCTACAGTTATGTCCTTGTCAACAGTTATCTTGACTTTTATCTCTGGAGATACACCAAAACCATCGTCATCTACCCTACTCTCGCCATGGAATGTTCCCTTCTTGAATTTTTCAATATCCATTCGTATACGTTTCTCTGAATATGACAGAATTGCTTCAACGATGTCCTTTATTGTATCGACACCGTATTTTTCTATCATCGTCATTAATCTACGCTCACCGACAACACAAGACCCATACTGTGACATTATATCACTTTCTAAGAGCTCCGGGAATCGAGTGTTAATCTTTATGAAATTCATGACATCACGAATAGGTTTATTGTCACTGAATATTCTGAGTGGAGGTATACGTATTCCTTCGCTGAAAATTTCAGTTGCATAAGGGTTATAGGTCCCAGCAGAAGCACCGCCAATATCAAGATGGTGTGCTCTGTTAATTGCAAAGAACATTAGCTCATCTTTATAGAATATTGGCTTAATTATAGTTACATCTGCGAGGTGTGTACCACCCAGATACGGATCATTTACTATGAAAACATCTCCGTCATGGATATCACTACCATATTCCTTCATTACAGCCTCTGCTGCAACCATTGTCGATGCAGTATGTGTTGGAACTCCATCAACTTGTGAAAGCAGACGAGGAGCCCAATCACAAATTGCAGTTGAAAAGTCATGCACCTCTGCGAAAATTGATGATTTTGATGTTCTGAGCATCGCAAGGCCCATTTCTTTGTTTATGTACTCCAATCTATGCTGTATAACAGACATTGTAATTGGATCTACCTTTTTCTCACCCATTATTTCATCCCTCCTATCTTAATAATAGCATTTCTAAATTGGTCGATTTTTGCGCTGCAATTTGGCGGAATTACGATAGTAGTTGTTGTTTCTTCGATGATTGCTGGGCCAATAATCACATTACCTGGCACTAACAAGTCTCCTCGGTACACTTTCGTAGCAACTAATTCATCATAGCCTTCATAGAACACATCTCTTGTACCAACGTATGCTTTGCTTGGGTCTTCTCCGTTTAATTTCTCCTCGGGTAATTTCGTTCTAGGCAGTTCACCTATAACGGAAACTCTTACGTTTATAATCTCAATTGGAGTGTCTTGTTCCCTATATGCATACAAAGCCTCATGACGCTTATGGAACAATTCTTCTATTACTGGTATATCATCCTTTGAAAGTTCATGTGCTGGAATTTCAACATTAACTTCATGGTGCTGTCCCAAGTAGCGTAAATCAAAACTGTATACTGCACGTTTTTCTTCCTCTTTAATGCCCTCTTTCTTCAGCAATTCGTAGCCTTCTTCTTCCATCTTCTTGAGAACTTTGTTTATTTCTGTAAAGTCCGCTTGTTGCAATATTCCATGATATGTGTGGACAAAGTCATGTTTCAAGAATGACTCAACCATGCCAAGTGCACTAAATGCAGACGCAGTTTTTGGAACAACCACAGTTGGAATTCCAAGGTCTTGAGCTAAGAAAGCGGCATGTACGCCACCACCGCCACCAAATGCAATCATCATGAACTCGCGTGGGTCATAACCTTTTTGAATAGTAACAACTCTTAGAACATCAGCCATGTTATTGTTCACAACATCAAAGATACCAAATGCAGCTCGCATGACATCTACACCCAATGGGTCTGCTATCTTCTCCTTTATTGCCTTATAAGCCAAGTCATAGTGCAGTTTCATTTTCCCGCCCAAGAAGAAGTCCTTATTTAAGAATCCAAGGATTAAGTCAGCATCGGTAACTGTTGGTTCTGTTCCACCAAGACCATAAGATACTGGTCCAGGTTCAGAGCCTGCGCTTCTTGGGCCAACTTTAAGGGCACCGCCTTCATCTATCCACGCAATGCTGCCTCCGCCACCGCTAACTTCTGATAGGTCTATTACAGGAATATTGATTGGGTATCCGCCTTTTCTTGTCAAAGTCACAGTATGTACTTCTCCGCCGACTTCATAGTCAGTAGTTACATCTGGCATTCCATTTCTCACAAGACCTGCTTTTGCTGTAGTACCACCCATATCAAATGATATCAAATCTTTGACACCAATGATATGTCCCAAGTAAGTAGCACCAATAACACCCGCTGCAGGACCAGATTCAATGATGTGTATAGGCTTTAGCCTAGCTACGCTAAATGCCATTATACCTCCGTTTGACTGCATTACGAAAGGCATTGTTTTTAGTCCACGCTCATGTAGTTTTGTTTCCAAGCTGTGAAGATATCTGTCGACAATCGGCTGAAGATATGCGTTTACAACTGTAGCGCTCATACGTTCAAATTCTCTGATCTGAGGCAATACTTCTGATGATATTGAGATATAAGCCTCAGGATATTCTTCTTTGATAATTTCCTTTATTCTTCGCTCGTGAGTATCATTAAGGAACGAAAATAGTGTACACACTGCGATTGCTTCAACTTTTTCCTTCTTGAAAAATCTAACAGCTTCTCTAACTTCATCTTCATTTAGTGGTGTAACAATTTTTCCGTTTTTATCGATTCGTTCAGTCACACCAATTCTCAGATATCTTGGAACAATAGGATCAGGAACCTTAACACGCAAGTTCCACAAGTCTGGTTTATGAGCACGTCTCATTTCGATAATATCACGAAAACCTTTTGTAGTAATTAATCCAGTTTTCGCACCACGATGCTCTAACAAAGTGTTGGTAGCAATGGTTGTACCGTGTACAAAAAACCTAACATAGCTTAGGTACTCTTCCAAAGGAAGACCATATTGATCCGCGGTTTCTTCTAAACAATTAAAAACACCAATTGCTAGATCTTTGTATGTCGTTGAGGATTTTCCCATCGCTATTTTTCCTTCTTCATTAATCGATATTGTATCTGTGAATGTTCCTCCAATATCAGTTCCAACTCTAAATTCAGGCATTAATCAACACACCTACCTAATTTTATTAACAAACATTTCATTCATTTTCAAAACTTAATTCCATTCTTTTCCCATAACATAGAGGTCCTTTCTTTGGCCTTTTCGTATGCGTCATTCTCATCGATTGTAAGCAATTGCTTATTTTCAACTACAACTTTCCCATCTACAATTACAGTCTCAACATCGGCACCATTCATGTCGTTTACAATCGCAGAAGCTATTGTCATGTAGTCTGGTACCAATGGTGTTGGAAAACGCTCATTAACAACTATTATGTCGGCCTTTTTACCAACCTCTATCGAGCCAATCTCATTTTCTAAGCCTATAGCACGTGCTCCATTAATTGTCACCATTTCAAGGACTTGGAATGGAGCAATCAACAATGGATTTAGGTTAGCTATTTTATGTAGTAAGAAAGCAGCACGCATGTATTCAGTCATGTCTAATGTGAAGAAGCAATCATGACCAAGACCCACTGTGATACCTAAATCTAACATTTGTGGGATTTTAGCAACACCAGCAGCGCCCAACATGTTACTCATAGGTGTATGAATCACCTTTGTATCATACTCTTTGTATATCTTCAGATCGTTATCTGTCAGGTGTATATCATGTACTGTAACCACGTCTGGGCCCAAAAATCCAAGGTCACGCATATGTTCTACTGGGGTTTTTCCATATTTCTCTTTAATATAATCAATTTCATATGTGCTTTCAGCAACATGAATATGTATTCCCGCTTTGTGTTTTGTAGCTAATTCTCTGACTTCTTTTAATGTTTCAGGAGATGCTGTAAAT
>Ga0116200_10000404_pt1 | contig 13856 bp, 12 predicted proteins | sample Mar14436cmmetaG_FD_94478 | JGI IMG/M metagenome (GOLD analysis project Ga0116200, IMG submission 94478) | Marine hydrothermal vent microbial communities from Guaymas Basin, Gulf of California to study Microbial Dark Matter (Phase II) - Marker... ... | reverse complement strand
GTATTATGGGTAAAACATTAACACAAAAAATTTTAGAAACACACTTAGTTTCTGGAAAATACATTCCTGGAGAACAGATTGCCATTTCTATTGATCAAACATTAACTCAAGATGCAACTGGTACTATGTGTTATCTTCAATTTGAAGCGATGGGTATTCCACATGTAAAGACAAAACTTTCTGTAAGTTACATTGATCATAATACGATCCAGGCAGGTTTTGAGAATCCAGATGATCACAAATATCTTCAAACTGTGGCTGCTAAATATGGGATTATTCTTTCTAGAGTAGGTAATGGCATCTGTCATCAAGTGCATTTAGAACGATTTGCTAGACCTGGTTGGACATTACTTGGTTCAGACAGTCACACTCCTACAGCTGGTGGTGTAGGCATGGTAGGGATAGGTGCTGGTGGTCTTGATGTAGCAGTGGCTATGGCAGGTGGTCCATTTTATATGGTTTGTCCAAAGGTAGTAGGAATTTATCTTAAAGGTAAACTTTCTCCTTGGGTAAGCGCAAAGGATGTGGTTCTCAAAGTTCTTGAAATTTTTAGTACAAAAGGAAACGTTGGTTGGGTATTTGAATACATAGGTGAAGGAATAAAGACTTTGAGTGTTCCTGAAAGAGCTACTATTACCAATATGGGGGCAGAATGTGGTGTAACCTTTTCCATTTTTCCAAGCGATGAAATTACACGTCAATTTTTAAGAGCACAAGCTAGAGAGATGGATTGGATACCACTTTTACCTGACGAAGATGCCAAATATGATAAAGAAATAGAGATTGATTTGAGTGAAATTGTTCCGCTTGTAGCTTGTCCACATAGTCCTGGAAATGTGAAGAGAGTAGAAGAAGTAGCAGGTTTACCTGTAGATCAGGTATGTGTGGGAAGTTGTACTAATTCTTCTTATAGAGATTTAATGATTGTGGCGGAGATGCTTGATGGGAAAAAGTGTCATCCTAATGTGAGTTTTGTGATTGCACCAGGTTCAAGACAAGTTTTGCGAATGCTTGCCCAAAATGGGGCACTTGATAAATTAATTGCTGCAGGAGCAAGGATCGCTGAATGTGCATGTACTTTTTGTATCGGAAATAGTTTTGCTCCTAGGAGTAATGGTATTTCACTACGTACTATAAATAGAAATTTTTTGGGTCGTTGTGGGACAAAGACAGCTCAAGTATATTTAGTAAGTCCTGAAACAGCAGCTGCTGCTGTAATCACAGGCAGGATTACAGATCCTCGGAGCTTGGATTTGCCTTATCCAGAAATAAAAATGCCAGAGCAGTTTCTTATTGATGATTCTATGTTTATTTCCCCTTCTCCTGAACCAGAAAAAATTGAGATTTATCGTGGTCCAAATATTGGTGAACCACCTAAAAATGAACCCATGCCAGAGAAAGTGGAAGGCATAGTGACTATAAAGGTAGGTGATGAGATTACTACTGATCACATTATTCCTGCAGGAAGTAGGATGAAATATCGTTCAAATGTTCCAAAATATGCAGAATTTGTGTTTGAAGTAATTGATCCTGAATTTCATAAAAGGGCAAAGGCATATAAAGAGCAAGGGAAACATAATATTATTGTTGGTGGCTTAAGTTATGGACAGGGTTCTTCGCGTGAGCATGCAGCTATCTGTCCTATGTATTTGGGGGTAAAGGCTGTTATTGCTAAATCATTTGAAAGAATTCATGCAGCAAATTTGGTAAATTTTGGTATTGCGCCATTATTGTTTAAAGATGAAGCAGATTATGAGGCAATTGAGCAGGGCGATGAAATAGAGATTCCAAATATTAGGGAAAAAATCAAGGTAGGAGAAGATTTAATAGTCATTAACAAGACAAAGGGAAAGGAATTTAAAGTAACATATAAGCTGTCTGACAGGGAGAAGGAGATCCTTTTAGCAGGGGGCACATTGGCCTATATGAAGAGTAAAGCTTAGGAGGAGAAAATGAAGGTTTCTGATGTTATGACAAAGGACTTAGTAAGGGTGGAGCCAGGCACTAATATCAGCTGGGTAATTTCTAAAATGAAACACTTTAAAATACGTTCTTTAATAGTAGAAAGAGACAAAGAAGGCCTGTATGGTATGATTACGGTAAGAGATATAGTGTATAAGGTAATTGCCAAAGGTCTTGATCCAGAGACTGTGGAAGTGAAAAATATTATGAGTAAACCAGCTGTTTCTGTTCCTTCTGATATGGATATAAAAGAATTGGCTCAACTTATGGCTGAAAAAGGTTTATCTAGAGTTTTGGTATTTGAAGGAGAGAAATTAGTAGGTATTGCTAGCCTATTAGATATACTTAAAGCCTTTTAAAGGAGGTAAAGATGGCCCAAAGAGGCATTAGAGAATATGATGCAAAGAGATTATTGGCGAAATATTTAGCAGAAATAGGTTTAAATTATCCATTTAAGGCAGTGTTAGTTACACCACAGACGGATTGGAAGGTGTTAGAGAAAGAGAATCCGTGGCTGAAAAAAGAAAAATTAGTGGTAAAGCCAGATCAACTCTTTGGTAAAAGGGGAAAGCATGGTTTGGTTTTGGTAAATGCCTCTTTAAAGGAGGCGAAGGCATGGATTAAAGAGAGAATGGGTAAGGAGGTAATGATCGGTAAAATATCAGATAAATTGACACACTTTCTAATTGAACCTTTTGTTAAACATGAGAAGGAGTATTATTTTGCTATTACTATGGAAAGAGAGGGAGATAAAATTTATATGTCAGATGAGGGTGGTGTAGATATTGAAGAGATTTGGAATAAGGTAAAGGAGGTATTTGTTCCTGTTTTAAGCAAAAAAAAGGATGTAGAAAAACTTATTAAGAAAAATGTACCTAAAGGCATAAAGGAAAAAGATACTTTTGTTAAATTTGCAGTAGCTGTCTATAACTTTTTTGTAGATTATCATTTTACTTATCTAGAATTTAATCCTCTTACAATTTTGGATAATGCATTTTATCCTTTAGATGCAGTAGCTCGTTTAGATGACACAGCTCATTTTGAATGCGCTGAAAAATGGGGTGATATAGAATTCCCTGCGCCTTTTGGTCGTAAATATACACCGGAGGAACTTTATATTCGACAACTTGATGAAAAGAGTGGGTCTTCTTTAAAACTTACAGTCTTAAATCCGAAAGGTCGTATCTGGACCATGGTAGCAGGAGGGGGAGCAAGTGTAGTTTATACGGATACAGTATCTGATTTAGGATGCGCTCAAGAGTTGGGAAATTATGGTGAGTATAGTGGTAATCCAACTACGGATGAGACGTATGAATATGCTAAAACTATTTTGGATTTAATGACAAGAGAACCAGATGAGAAAGGCAGACCAAAGGTACTTATTATTGGTGGAGGAATTGCAAATTTTACAGATGTGGCAAAAACATTTGATGGGATTGTTAAGGCACTTGAGGATTATGTGGATAGGTTAAAGGCGGTGAATGCAAAAATATATGTAAGGAGAGGTGGACCAAATTATGAAAAAGGACTAGCAAAGATAAGAGAGGCAGGTGAAAGACTTGGTTTGCCCATTGATGTTTATGGACCTGAAACACACATGACAAGGATTGTAAAATTAGCTTTAGAAGAAAATTAATGGAGGTTATTATGGGTAAAAAGCCAAATTATATTTTATTTGATAGGGATACGCAGGCTATCTTTTATGGTCTACATGCTAATGCTGTACAAAGGATGCTTGACTTTGATTATATCTGTAAGAGAGAAACACCCAGTGTGGCAGCGATTGTAGCGCCAACAAGGAATAATGGTTTTCATAAATGCTTTTGGGGAAATAGAGAAATACTGATTCCCATTTATCGCCATTTTGAAGAAGCAATAGGAAAACATCCTAATGCAGATGTAGTAATCAATTTTTCTTCTTATCGTTCTGCCTATCCTACCACACTTCAGGCATTAAAAGCAAAGACCATTCGTACTATTGCTGTTATTGCTGAAGGCATTCCAGAAAGACATGCAAGAGAGATGGCTGCCATTGCTAAACAAAAAGGTAAATGGATTATTGGACCTGCCACAGTAGGAGCAATTATGGCAGGTGCCTTTAAGATTGGTAATGCTGCTGGTACACTTGAAAATATTATTCGCTGCAAACTTTATCGTCCTGGAAATGTCGCTTTTGTCTCCACATCAGGTGGGCTTTTTAATGAATTAAACAATATTATCTCACAGGCCACAAACGGTGTTTATGAAGGTGTAGCTATAGGTGGTGATTTGTATCCTGGGTCTACATTTTTGGATCATTGCCTGCGTTATGAGGCCAATCCAGATATAAAAATGATAGTACTTTTAGGAGAATTAGGTGGAACAGATGAATATAAAGTGATTGAAGCTTTAAAGGCAGGAAAAATCACTAAACCGATAGTAGCCTGGTGTATTGGTACTTGTTCAAAATTGTTTCCTACCGAAGTGCAATTTGGCCATGCTAAAGCGCGTGCAAGGGGTTTAGAAGAGACAGCGGATGCGAAGAATAAGGCATTTAGAGAAGCTGGAGCAGTTGTACCCAATTCATTTGATGAATTAAGGAGGGTGATTAGGGAAACATTTAATTCATTAAAAGAGAAGGGGTTGATTCCAGAGGTAAAAGAACCAGAGATTCCACCTGTGCCAGAAGATTTTTCTGTTGCCCTGAAACAGGGAAGGATAAGACGTCCAACAGGATTTATTTGTACAGTAACTGATGATCGTGGGGAGGATGTGCTTTATGCAGGTATACCTTTGACAGAAATCATTGAAAAGCAATACAGTTTAGGACAGATTATTGGACTGTTATGGCTAAAATCTCTTTTACCTCAGTGGGCAACAGGGTTTATAGAAATGTGTCTTAAGATAGTAGCTGACCATGGTCCTTGTGTTTCTGGTGCTCATAATGCTATTGTTACTGCTAGAGCAGGAAAAGATTTGATATCTGCTTTAGTAAGCGGTCTTTTAACCATAGGACCAAGGTTTGGTGGGGCTATTGATGGTGCAGCTTATTATTTTAGAAAATTCTTCTTAGAAAATAAAACACCCAGACAAATGGTGGATGAGATGAAAGCATCTGGCATTCTCATCCCAGGTATTGGTCATAGGGTAAAGAGTGTGCGTAATCCTGATAAAAGAGTAGAGTTGTTAAAAACTTATGCTAAAACGCATTTTCCAAGGACTAGATTTTTAGATTATGCTTTGCAGGTAGAAAAAATTACTACAGCAAAGAGGGGAAATCTTATTCTTAATGTAGATGGATGTATTGGTGTTTTGTTTGTGGATATGCTTGATAACTGTGGTTTTACACCACAAGAAATAGATGAAATCATTGGAGCAGGTACTCTAAATGCTATTTTTGTTTTAGGAAGAAGTATTGGTATTATTGCTCACATTTTGGATCAGAAGAGGCTTAAAGAGAGACTTTATCGTCATCCATGGGATGATGTATTATTTGCAGTTGAGTCTCCAAGGGTAATTGAAGAAAAAAAGGAAGAAAAAACTGTTAGTTTGCGTTATGCAAGGGGTAGATAAAGAAAGACAGAAAAAAAGAAATGGAGGAAGTTATGAAAGAGGCTATTGAAAGGGCAAAGGAACATTTTGGAAAAATATTAGAAGAGCAGCTTAAAAGGGTTGAGCGCATGAAGAAAGCAGAAGATTGGGTTGATTATTCTAAGATAAAACCCATCATAATTGGATTTATTAGTGGTGATGGAATTGGGCCATATATTACAAAGGAAGCCAGGCGTGTTTTAGAATTTCTTATAAAAGATAAACTTGAAAATGGTAAAGTGGAATTAAAAGACATAGAAGGACTTACTATAGAAAATCGTGCAAAAGCTATGAAGGCCATACCAGATGATATTTTGGAAGAGATAAAGAAATGTCATGTTTTGCTTAAAGGTCCATTATATACCCCAAAGAAAGGGGATAAATGGCCAAATATTGAAAGTGCAAATGTAGCTATGCGGAGAGAGCTTGATTTATTTGCCAATGTAAGGCCTGTGAAGATTCCAAGTGAGGGAATAGATTGGATATTTTTTAGGGAAAATACAGAAGGGGAATATGTACTTGGCAAAAATGGTATAAACGTGACCGAAGACCTTGCTGTTGATTTTAAGGTAATAACTACTCCAGGTGCAGAGAGAATTATTCGGATGGCATTTGAATATGCTAAAAGAAATAAAATTAATAAAGTAACAGTAGTGACGAAGGCAAACGTTATAAAAACAACTGATGGTAAATTTCTTTCAGTTGCTGAACAGGTTGCTAAAGATTATCCTGAAGTAGAATGGGATGATTGGTTTATTGATATTATGGCTGCCAAGCTTATTGATCCAAAAAGAAGGACTCAGTTTAGAGTAATAGTACTCCCAAACCTTTATGGAGATATTATTACAGATGAAGCAGCTGAATTTCAAGGAGGGGTAGGTACAGCTGCAGGAGCAAACATTGGTAAGAGATATGCAATGTTTGAAGCAATTCATGGTACAGCTCCAAGAATGGTTGAAGAGGGACGAGCACAATATGCTGACCCGTCTAGTTTATTGAGGGCCACTGCTATGCTTTTAAATCATATTGGTTTTTCAGATGAAGCTAAAAAATTAGAGATGGCTTTAGATATTTGTGGGCAATATGAGAAAAAAATAATTATAACAGGAAGAGCAGATGGTGCAACTGGTACGGAGTTTGCCGATTATGTGATGGAGACAATGCAAGACCCTAATTTAGAAACCAAATGGCAAAGTTATGTAACCTAATTTGTGACTTCATTAGGGAGGAATTAAGATGAAAAGGTTTAAAGTGAGTATTATTGGTGCGGGAGCTGTAGGGGCAACAATAGCACAAAATCTTGCTCAAAGGGACGCAGCTGATATTGTACTTTTAGATGTGGTTGAAGGAGTGCCACAGGGTAAAGCACTTGACCTCTTTCAGGCATCACCAATATATAAGTTTCATGGAGTTGTTGAAGGGACAAATGATTATGCCTTAACGGCAGATTCCGATATGATAATAATTACTGCAGGTATAGCACGTAAACCAGGAATGTCTCGCAAAGATCTGTTATCTACAAATGCAAAGATTATGAAGGATGTAGTTACTAAAGCCATTGAACATTCTCCTGAAGCCATTATTATGGTAGTATCTAATCCTGTAGATGTGTTAACATACATAGCTTACAAAATTAGTGGTTTCCCTAGAAATCGTGTTATAGGTATGTCTGGAACACTTGATTCTATTAGATTACGAAGCTTTATTGCTCAAGCAATGGGTGTTTCAGCAGAAGATGTAATAGCTATGGTAATAGGAGCTCATGGTAAAGACAATATGCTTCCTTTGATACGTTTGGCAAATGTGCGTGGATTCCCTGTAACAGAATTTTTGGATAGTTCTACTTTAGAAAAGATAGAAAAAAGGACAAGAGAAGCAGGTGCAGAAATTGTTTCCTTACTTAAGACTGGTAGTGCATTCTATGCTCCTGGTGCTATAACGGCAGAGATGATTGAAGCCATTTTAAAGGATAGAAAGAAGGTATTTCCTGCTGCTGTTTTTCTTAATGGGGAATATGATATTAATGATTGTACCTTAGCTGTACCTGTAGTATTAGGGAAAGAAGGTGTAGAAAGAATTCTTGAAGTAAAACTTACTGAAAATGAAAAAAAGAGACTACATGCTGCTGCAGAAGATGTGAAAAGGACAATAGAAAGTATAGAGATATGAGAGAGATTAATGTAACTGAATTGGTTGAGACTATAAAAAAGCTTTGTATAGAGAGTTGTATTGGACTTAATGAGGATGTATGTGGTTTTATAAAAAGGGCTATGGAAAAGGAAGAATCTCCTTTAGGGAGGGAAATCTTAAAACAACTATTAAAGAACGAAAAGATTGCAAGAGAAGAGCATATTCCTATTTGTCAGGATACAGGCATGGTAACAGTGTTTTTAGAAGTAGGGCAAGATGTGCATCTTACAGGTGGAGATATAAGAGAGGCCATTCAAGAAGGTGTAAGAAGGGGGTATAAAGAAGGTTTTTTAAGAAAATCTGTTTGTGATCCTTTAAGTAGGAAAAATACTGGTGATAATACTCCTGCTATTATCCATTTTGAAATTGTGCCAGGAGATAAATTAAAGATTACAGTTATGCCAAAGGGTGCTGGTAGTGAGAATATGTCACGGGCGACGGTATTTCCACCAGCTGCAGGTATAGAAGGAATTGAAGATTTTGTTTTTAAAACTGTGGAAAAAGCAGCTGTGAATACATGTTCTCCTCTAATTGTGGGAGTAGGGATTGGTGGAGGACTTGATAAAGCGGCCAGTTTAGCCAAAGAGGCTTTATTGAGACCCTTAGGACAGAAAGCAGCAGACCCTACTTTGGCTGAATTAGAAGAAAGATGGCTTAATAAAATAAATAACTTTGGTTTTGGCCCTTTAGGGCTTGGGGGCAGGGTAACCTGTCTGGCCGTGCATATAGCCACATATCCCTGCCACATTGCTAGTCTTCCGGTGGCCGTCAATATTCAATGTCATGCTCACCGGTTGAAAGAAGTAATTATTTGAAGTAATATTGTTTAATTAAAGTCAAATAAAAATGACACAAATAAAGTATGTAAAAACGCCATTAAGTGAAGACGTGGTAATGGAATTAAAAGCAGGGGAGCATGTTTTACTTACAGGCACAATTTATACAGCCAGGGATGCAGCACATAAAAAGCTAGTAGAATTAATTGAAAGAAAGGAACCTTTACCTATTCCTTTAAAGGGGCAAATTATTTATTATGTTGGACCTACACCTGCTCCTCCTAGACGGCCTATTGGTGCAGCTGGACCAACAACGAGTTCTCGTCTTGATCCTTATACACCAAAATTGTTGTCTGCTGGTTTGAAAGGAATGATTGGTAAAGGAAAAAGGGGGAAGGAAGTAATAGAGGCGATAAAAAAGTATAAGGCTATATATTTTGTTACCATAGGTGGTGCAGGTGCCCTTTTATCTAAATGTGTTCTAAAATCAAAAGTTGTTGCTTATCCTGAACTTGGGCCTGAAGCCATTTATGAGTTGGAGGTAAAGGATTTTCCTTTATTTGTGGCTAATGATACAAAAGGAAATGATTTATATGAAATAGGAAGAAAACAATATGAGATTAAAGATTAAACAAAATTTTGAGATTTTAAAAAAAATAGAAGAAATAAGTGGTGAAAATGTATTTGCGTGTTATCAGTGTGGGATGTGTACAGCGGGTTGTCCTATGGTTTCAGAAATGGATATATTGCCTAATCAAGTAATTAGGCTTTTACAGATAGGAGCAACGGATGAAGTAATAAATACACGTACTGTTTGGATTTGTGCTTCCTGTTATACTTGTGGGTCACGTTGTCCAAAGGGTGTAAATCTAGCAAAATTAATGGAGGCAGTGAGGTTAGTTATACTACGTGATAAGAATAATGATTATATGCGCCCAGAAGTAATGGTGAAAGAACCATTGCCTCAAATTGCTTTAATTAGCGCACTAAGAAAATTTACGGCATAAAAATGGAGATTGTCTATTTTCCAGGATGTACTTTAAAGACGACAGCTTTATCGTTAGAGACCTCTGCCTTGAGTGTGGCTAAGGCATTAGGTTTAGAAATAAAGGAATTAGAAAGATGGAATTGTTGTGGTACAGTTTATTCTTTGGCTACAGATGATCTTATGAAACAAGTGGCTTCAATTAGGAATTTAATTTATGTTCAAGCATCAGGACATCGCGAAGTAATGACATTATGTTCTATGTGTTACAATACATTGGCACAAGCAAATATTTTTGTAAGAAAAAATAAGAAATATTTAGAAAAGATTAATGCATTTATGGAAGAAGAACCAGATTATAAGGCAGAGGTGGAAGTAAAACATTTTTTAACTTTATTGAAAGAATTAGGAGCAGAAAAGATTAGAGAGGCAGTGAAAAATAGCCTTTCTGGATTAAAGGTTGCTTGTTATTATGGCTGCTTACTTTTGCGACCTAAAGAGGTAAGGATAGATGATTGTGAAAGGCCAAGGATTTTAGAAGAATTAATGGAGTGTCTAGGAGCAGAACCTGTCTATTTTCCTTATCAAACCGAATGTTGCGGTTCGTATCATACAGCAGTTAAGCCAGATATTGTAGCCAGACGAGTTTATCAAATTTTGAATAATGCTAAAGAAAATGATGCGGATTTAATTGTTACTAGTTGTCCACTATGTTTTTTTAATTTAAAAGACAGACAAAGGGATATAAAAAAAATCTATCCAGATTTTAAGGAAATAGAAGTAGCTTATTTTACACAAATAATGGCAAAGGCATTGGGTGTTTAAATGCGAATTGGGGTCTTTGTTTGCCATTGTGGCAGGAATATAGCAGGTACAGTAGATATAAAAAAGGTAGTAGAGGAAATTTCAAAATCAAAAGACGTTGTATTTTGTACAGATTATATCTATCTTTGTAGTGAACCTGGTCAACAGACTATAAAAGAAAAGATTAAAGAATTAGAACTTTCTCATGTAATTATTGCTGCTTGTACCCCTGCCTTACATGGCATAACATTTGGTAGGGCTGTTGAAGAAGCAGGATTAAATCGATATCTACTTGAAATTGCTAATATCAGAGAACAATGTTCTTGGGTACATCAGGTTTGTCCTGAAGAGGCTACTAAAAAGGCTATAGGTTTAATAAAGGCTGCCTTAGCTAAAATAAGATATGCTAAACCCCTTAAGCCTATAAAGGTGCCTTTGACAAAAAGGGTTTTAGTAATCGGAGGTGGTATAGCAGGCATCCGTGCAGCCTTGGATATAGCTCAAGGTGGTATAGAGGTCTATCTTGTAGAAAAAAGTCCATCTTTAGGTGGTCACATGGCTCAATTGAGTGAAACCTTCCCTACTCTTGATTGTTCTGCTTGTATTCTGACTCCTTTAATGGTAGAAGCAGCTCATCATAAAAACATTCGTCTTTTTACATATGCAGAGGTGAAAAAGGTAGAGGGAGTTATTGGCAATTTTAAAGTTACTATTGAGAAAAAACCACGTTATGTCATTCCAGAAAAATGTACAGGATGTGGCGATTGTGTGGATGTTTGCCCAGTGATTGTTCCTAATGAATTTGATCAAGGTTTAGGGGCAAGAAAAGCCATTTATGTTCCGTTCCCTCAAGCAGTGCCATTGGTGTATACGATAGATTTAGAACATTGTTTAAATGACCAAAAATTGATTGTCTGCGAGCATTGCTTTAAAATCTGTGGTCCAAAAGCAGTGAATTTTCTTATGGAGCCAGAAGAAATTGAGGTTGAGGTAGGAGCAATAATTGTAGCTACAGGATATGAACTCTTGCCTTTAGAGAATTTAAGCGAATATGGTGGTGGAGAATATGAAGATGTAATTAGTAGTTTAGATTTTGAAAGACTGGCTTCTGCTTCTGGACCTACAGGAGGGGTGATAAGAAGACCCTCTGATGGTAAGATACCAAAAAGTGTTGTTTTTATTCAGTGCGCTGGCTCTAGGGATCCTGAACATGGTCGTCCTTATTGTTCAAAAATCTGCTGTATGTATACTGCAAAACATGCTTTAACTTATAAACATTTAGTGCCTGATGGGGAAGCTTATGTGTTTTATATTGACGTAAGGGCGGCAGGTAAGCGTTATGAAGAGTTTGTGCAAAGAGTAATGGGGGAAGAGAGAGCAATTTATTTAAGGGGAAAGGTGTCAAAGGTATTCCGCCATAATGAAAAGATGGTCGTTTTAGGAGTAGATACATTAAGTGGTAGGTCTGTTGAGATTGAAACAGATTTGGTAGTTGTTGCTCCGGCTATTGTTCCTAGCAAAGGGGCGGAAAAATTAGCAAAGTTATTAAAGGCACCTGTAGATGAATTTGGGTTTATGAGTGAAATCCATCCAAAATTGAGACCTGTTGAGTCTGTGAGTCTTGGGGTATACTTGGCAGGTGCTGTGCAAGCACCAAAAGATATTTCTGAGAGTGTGGCACAAGCAAGCGCAGCTGCAAGTAAGGTTTTGTCTTTTCTTTCCCAAAAGGAGGCAACATTAGAGCCTATTGTTGCCTTTGTAAACAAAGAATTATGTAAAGGGTGTGGACTTTGCCGTAGGGCCTGTCCTTTTAAAGCCATTACTATAATAAGAGAGGGTAAGAAAAGATATGCAAAGGTGGAAGAAGCATTATGTCAAGGTTGTGGAGTTTGCATGGCTATCTGTGAGGAACACGCAATCAATGTAGCAGGGTTTACTTATGAGCAATTATCCGCTCAAATAAGGACATTATTAGGAATAGATGATGGTGAGAAGACCGTTAAATCTGGCAAAATTTAAGGTTCCTAAGGGGAGAGTTATAGTCTTTGCTGAAAGATGTAAAGGATGTGGTTTGTGTATTGATTACTGTCCCAAACAGATTTTAGAATTTTCTGAAGATTACAATGAAAAGGGTTATCATTATCCTGTTATAAAGGCTGGTATGGAAGATGAATGCATTCTTTGTTTGTTTTGCCAAGAAGTATGTCCTGATTTTGCCATTTTTAGTGAGGAGGCAAAGGAGTAAAAGATGGCTAAAGATGTTTTAACTGGAATACATTTTTTAAGTGGAAATTATGCTTGTGTTGAAGGAGCAATAGCTGCAGGTTGTCGTTTTTATGCAGGTTACCCTATTACTCCTTCAAATGAGATTGCCGAAAGGATGTCTTTCAGGTTACCTCAGGTAGGTGGTATATACATTCAGATGGAAGACGAATTGGGTTCTATGGCTGCTTTGGTAGGGGCTTCTTGGGGAGGAGCAAAGCCTATGACTGCCACATCAGGCCCTGGTTTTAGCTTAATGCAGGAAAATATTGGTCTTGCAGTCATGACAGAAGCACCTTGTGTAATAGTAGATGTGCAAAGAGGAAGTCCTTCTACAGGTCTTCCTACCTTGGTAGGTCAAGGTGATGTTATGCAAGCAAGATGGGGAAGTCATGGTGATTATGAGATTATTGCTATTTCTCCTTCCTCACCGCAAGAATGTTTTGATTTTGTAATAAAGGCATTTAATTTGGCTGAAAGGTGGAGAGTACCTGTAATTTTTCTTATGGATGAAGTTGTAGGGCACATGTGGGAAAGAGTAGTGATACCACCAAAGGAAGAAATTAAACTTATCATGAGGAAAAAGCCCACAAGGCCACCAGAGAAATTTTTGCCCTTTAAAGCAGATAAGGATTTGGTGCCAGAGATGCCAATAGCAGGAGATGGTTATAGGATACATGTAACAGGACTTACACACGATGAGAAAGGCTATCCTGCGATGAACGATGTTGCCCATAATAAGCTGGTAAAAAGACTTGTAGATAAGATTAGAAGACACGCAGAAGAGATTATTGAAATAGAGGAATTATTTACAGAAGATGCTCAAGTTGTACTTGTAAGTTTTGGTATATCTGCACGTATCTGCCGTTATGTTTTAAATAAAGCTAGGGCAGAAGGGCTAAAGTTAGGTTTATTAAGATTGATTACCATCTGGCCATTTCCTGAAAAAAGAATTTTTGAATTAGCAAAAAGGATAAAGGCCTTTGTTGTGGTAGAAATCAATCTTGGGCAAATAACATTTGAGGTAGAAAGGGCAGCGAAAGGGCAGTGTGAGACTGTCCTCGTTCCTCATGCAGGAGGGCATATTCATGATCCAGAAGATGTGTGGAATGTCATAAAAAAATTTTTAAAATAGGAGAAAAACATGAAAGAAGCTTTAAAAGAAAAAGAACATCCCCTTGATGTCCTTACTCGTAAAGAAAGAATGCCTCATATATTCTGTACTGGTTGTGGGATTGGCACAACCATCGCTAACTTGGCAGAGGTGTTAATAGAAGGAGAATATGATTTAGATAAAGTATCTATTG
>Ga0116200_10000403_pt1 | contig 13868 bp, 12 predicted proteins | sample Mar14436cmmetaG_FD_94478 | JGI IMG/M metagenome (GOLD analysis project Ga0116200, IMG submission 94478) | Marine hydrothermal vent microbial communities from Guaymas Basin, Gulf of California to study Microbial Dark Matter (Phase II) - Marker... ... | reverse complement strand
TGGAACCCTAAAGAAAAAGATCTTCCGCCAGGATGGTCGTTTTCTTATCTCTCGCTTGAACCGAGGGACCTTCCACCTGACGTGTTAAGTGTTGTTAACACCTTTTACTACGATGTTGGTATCCAGGTTGATAAGACAAGGCGGAAAACGAAGGTAAAGAGACTGTCCAAGATTATTACAAGAGATGAAGTCTGGTTAGTACTGAGTAGCAATCAGAAACCTGAAAAGGTAATAGGATGGTCGCACGTGGGTCCTGTCCCCCTTAAGATTTACTGGGGGAAATTCCTGGAAGACGGAAACATTGCATTGGTTGTTTCCGGTGGCAGTCAGGGTGTGAGGATCATTTCCCCGGAGGAAGCAGAAGAGCTGGATGGCCAGTATGATGAAGGGGGCCCTCCGGGTATTGGTGCCCCCTTTCTTAGGGTGCCGTTAGCAGCGTTGCCTGAAGACCTCAGGCAAATCCTGGATATTCCTCCAGAGTTGCGTGCCATCTCGCGACCTCAGGAAGATTACATACTTGATCTGACCAGCGACGAGCTAATCCCTCTGGAAGAAAACGTGGAAGTTGAAACCGTAGATAGCTAGCGGTGTTTCTTGGCAAAACTATCCATGAAGTCTACCAGGGTTTGCACGGCTGAAAGACTGGTTGCGTTATAAATGGAGGCCCTGCAACCACCCACTGATCGGTGACCTTTTAGCCCTGCCAGGCCGTTCGCGGCTGCTTCCTCGATAAATTGCGCTTCCAGTTCGGGTGTAGGCAACCTGAAAGTAACATTCATCATGGAGCGGCTATCTGGCTCTGCGGTTCCGCGGTAAAAATCGCTTGAGTCTATCAGGTCATATAAAATTTTTGCCTTTTGCCTGTTAATCTCCTCTACCTTTTCAACCCCTCCAACTGTCTCTTCAAGCCATTTAAGGACCAGTTGCACCACGTAAATAGCAAAACAAGGTGGGGTATTAAACAGTGACTTTTTCTCTGCAAAGGTTTTGTATTTTAGCATCGTGGGAAGATCGTCCGCGCAAAGCTCCAGTAAATCTTTTCTGATGATAACAACTGTCACACCAGCCGGGCCCAGGTTTTTTTGCGCCCCTGCATAGATAAGGCCGAACTTTTCCACGGGAATTTTTCTGCTTAGTATATCGGATGACATGTCGCTTACAATGGGTACGCCGCCTGTGTCCGGGAATTCGGCCCATTGAGTTCCCTTAATTGTGTTGTTTGATGTAATGTGAACGTAAACGGCATCTCTGGTAAAATTAATGTTTTTTGGAATGTAGGAAAAATTTTTGTCTTCTGACGAGGCGACGACATTAACGTTTTTCCCCTGAATCTGAGCTTCCTTGATGGCTTTAGTTGACCACGTGCCAGTATTTATGTAGTCTGCAACTTGGTCTCCATGCATCAAATTCATTGGTATCATTGCGAATTGAAAACTGGCTCCTCCTTGTAAAAATAAAACAGTGTAATCATCGTTAAGCCCCATCAATCTTCTCAGCCTCTTTTCTGCATCCTCGATGATGGAGGTAAAGGTGTCGGAACGATGGCTTATTTCCAGAACAGACATACCGCATCCCTTATAATTCAGGAGTTCTTCTTGGATCTCTTCCAAAACGGGTAAAGGCAATGCGGCCGGACCAGGATTGAAGTTGATCACCCTCTTCGACATTTGACTCCTCCTCTTTCCCTAGTTCAAATTTCCCAGCAAAATGACTTATGGATACGAACTTAAATTACGATCTACCGGGTTGTCAATATGAAATCTCTAAGCCTGCTAAGGTATTCTGTCGGATTTATTTCATAGGCATCCGTATGGTGAGCACCCTTGACCAGCCAGAACTCTTTGGGATGGTTTGCCGCCTCAAAAAGCTTTTTCCCTTGAGTCCATGGGACGGTGGTATCTGCATCACCATGAATAAACAGGACCGGAACGTGAATATTCTTGATTTTTTCTCCATTGTTAAATCTGGACGGAATAAACGGATAGAAAAGCATGTAAGGGAAAATTCTTCCAACAAGGTCTTTTAATGAATAAAAAGTACTCTCGAGGATCATCGATCCAACAGGTTTTCGTAGCGCAAGCTCTATCGCTATTGCTCCTCCTAGAGATCTGCCAAAAATGGTAATGTATTCGGGTTTTGCCCTTTTCTTCTTATGCAAAAACTCATATGCTGCTTCTGTGTCTTCATATACCCCCTTTTCGGTCGGTTTTCCTTGGCTAAGACCATAACCCCGATAGTCAAAAATAAAGGCATTAATGGGTATTTCCAGCAGTAGCTTGATATTTGGTAACCTGTCGCTGATGTTTCCTGCGTTTCCGTGGCAAAATAGCAGATAGGGAGCGTTTTCACCCGAACTGAAAAACCAGCCGTGCAGATCGGTTCCGTCAGCGCTCTTAAAGTGCACTTCCTCGGGCTGGAGAGCGAACTGAGATGGTTTCAACGGAAAGTCCCTGGATGGACGAAAAATAAGTCTGTTCTGATTCAACAGAAGTAATCCCAGAATCAGGGCGTAAACAATTACGATTTTAAAAACCAGTGTCATTATTGGTCCTGTTAAACTGTACGTTTTTACGCTGCAGGATAGCACAGGAAATCGGGAAAATGCAAATCTGCATAACGCTGCAATTAACAAAATTCTTTAGGGAAGAATGGAATCTTGTTGTCGGTATGTTTGTATGTTATGAAGCCTGAACACCATTGTTTATTTGATGTCTGGAGGCTTTAAGTGTGATTGTAATCGGAGTAGATACAGGAGGAACTTTCACAGATTTTGTCTATTTTGATGGTTCTGAGAGGCGAATATTCAAGGTATTGTCAACACCGGAAAACCCTGCAGAAGCTGTACTTGCCGGACTTAATGTTGTTGCTGAAGACAAAAGGAAGGATATAGTTCATGGTTCGACTGTTGCTACCAATGCGATTCTCGAAAGAAAAGGAGCCAAAACAGCGCTGATAACAAATCGAGGTTTTGAAGACATAATTGAGATTGGCCGCCAGAACCGAGAAAGAATTTACGATTTGAAGTATCGAAAGCCGGCTTCGGTCATTCCTTCTAATCTTCGATTCGGGATTGATTGCAGGATTTTATCTGACGGTAAGATTTTAAAAGAGCTTGATCTCCGGGAAATAAGGGATGTGGTAGATAAACTTAAGCGAGAGCGGGTTGAATCGGTGGCTGTTTGTTTTCTTTTTTCGTTTGTAAATCCGTCGCATGAACTGTCGGTAAAAGAAATTCTGACTGGAGAAGATTTCCACTCATCACTTTCTCACCAGATCTTGCCGGAATTCCGGGAGTATGAAAGGACTTCAACTACCGTATTGAACGCCTATGTTGCCCCGATAATGAAACGGTACATAACATATTTCATGGAAAATCTCGGTTCCGGTGACAGGCTCAGAATAATGCAGTCAAATGGTGGAAGTATCTCTGCTGATACTGCAGCCAGAGAATCAATAAGGACCATTCTGTCCGGGCCAGCCGGTGGAGTCATCGGGGCGTATGAGGTGGCCAAGGCTGCGGGATTCGAGAAGATAATTACGTTTGATATGGGGGGGACATCCACCGATGTCTCGCTCGTAAACAGGGATGTGTCCCTGACCACAGAATCCAAGATCGGGGGATTCCCGGTCAAAGTTCCTATGATAGACATTCATACTGTGGGAGCTGGCGGAGGTTCCATTGCTTATGTTGATCGGGGAGGATCATTAAAGGTTGGTCCCAGAAGTGCGGGTGCTTCTCCCGGCCCAATATGCTACGGACGCAGCGGAAAAGAAATCACAGTCACAGATGCAAATTTGTTCCTGGGCCGTCTCATTGCAGAACATTTTCTGGGCGGTAAAATGAAGCTTCATAGGGATATACTCAACGGTTATTTTGCTGAAATGGCGAGACAATTGAGCATGGATCCAGTGTCCCTGGCCCAGGGGATACTTTCTGTGGCCAATTCAACCATGGAGAAGGCGATAAGGGTTATTTCCGTGGAAAGGGGAGAGAATCCTGAAGAGTTTGCACTTGTAGCTTTTGGAGGTGCGGGAGGCCTGCATGCCCCGTTTCTTGCAAACAACCTTTCCATATCTACGGTTCTTATCCCCGAAAATCCTGGTACCCTCTCTGCTCTGGGAATGCTTGTTGCGGATATCGTAAAAGACTATTCCCAAACTGTCATGATGCGGGGTGCGGATTCAACGGTTCGTGAGATCTCCTTAATACTAAAGGAACTGGAGAAAAAAGGGATGCAGGATATGATTGGAGAAGGAATTGACGCTGGAAACGTTGTTTTTGAATATTACCTGGATATGCGTTACCTGGGCCAATCTCACGAGATCATGGTTCCATACGGGAAGGATTACATTGAAAGATTTCATGATTACCACAAAAGATTTTTCGGTTATAGGAAAGAGGGTCACGAAGTTGAAATTGTAAATGTCAGGCTTAGATGTAAAGGAAGAACCGGAAAGTTTGTGTTTGAGCCTGAAGAGATAAAGCGGAAGAAGATTGTAAGAGATGCGCACATCGGTAAAAGAGATGTTTTTTTCGATGATGAAACTGCGATAGAAACTTCAATCATAGATAGAGAAAGATTAGCATATGGTAACGTAGTTGAAGGCCCTGCCATTATCGTTGAATATACGTCCACCACCATTGTACCTCCTGGTTGGGTATGCGAGGTAGACGCCTGTAAGAATCTTGTTATTTCACAATTTTAACTAAATTGGTTTATACATCTTTCCTGGCTTCCGAACTTTGCCTTCCTCTTCGGCAGGAATTGTTGCGAATGGTATACCTGTTATTTTATATTCTTTAGTATGAGGAGCTAATATATGGAGACAAAAGGAGAAGCGTAATTGAAGAAGATAAGCTTTATTCTTCTTATGATCCTTGTGACCATAGTTGCTATTGCCATGGCGTTATCACCTGTTTGGTGGAAAATTGAAGATATGAGGCGAGAGCCAACAGTACTAGATACTGTTGAACCACCGAGCTTACGCGCGCTTCCACGGAAAAAAGATAGGAAAACTATTGTTTTTGGGGCATCTCTGAGCATGACGGGACGTCTTTCCGTGGAAGGCCAGCGGGCAAGAGAAGGCTATGATATCTGGAAAGATTGGGTGAATGAGCGAGGAGGCATAAAAGTTGGAGACCGCAAATATCTCGTTGATATCGTCTATCTGGATGACAGAAGTAATTCTGAAATAGTCAGGCAAAATGTTCGGAGTCTCATTCTGGATCATAAAGTGGATTTTCTGCTGGGACCTTTTTCAAGTTCCCTGACTCTGGTTGCAAGTGAAACATCCGAGAATTTTGGCATTATCATGGTCGAGGGATGTGGTGCCTCGGAGATTATTTTCACGAGGAATCCGCAATTTACCTTTGCAGTGCTAACTTCTGCCAGTTTTTATATGAAAAACTTTTTCGAGATGATGTGCCTGGTCGAACCAACACCAACTACTTATGCTCTAATTGTTAAGGACAGGCTTTTTTCTCGAAGTGTTGCCAAAGGGGCCAGGATATGGGCTGCGAAGATAGGGTTTCAAGAAGTTTACTATGCAATACATCCTGTTAATTGCCAGGATTATTATGATGTGCTGAACGAGATAGAAAAAGTTAAGCCGGATATGTTGATTTTCTCCGGTCACATACGCGACTCTATAAACTTTACATCAGAACTGGTGACCAAATGTAATTTTATGCCAAAAGCTGTAATGATGACTCTTGGGCCAACGCAGGAAATTTATATAAAAGAACTGGGCAAGTATGCCGAAAATATGATGGGAGTGACTCAATGGGTTGAACGAAGCAACTTTAGTTGTCCGGTTTTTGGTGATACAAAGACATATGTTGAGGCCTTCATAAAAAAATACGGGCACCATCCAACTTATCAAAACCTCCAAGCCACAGCTTGCGGAATTGTATATCAAATAGCGCTGGAAAAGTGTCGGAAGCTGGATGCAAAGGAAGTTCTTGAGAATATTCGAAACATAGATTGTGAAACGGTTTTCGGGAGAATTAAGTTCGACGCTCGTGGAATGAATATTGCCAAGTCTATGGCAATTGTACAGATCCAGGACGGCTATAGGTACACCATATGGCCGTTAAATCTGGCTAAGAGGCCGGTCATGTATCCTTTAAAAGGCTGGTTGAGGAAAGGTGATGAAAAAAACTTATAAAAAGACAATCTTTGAGAGACTTATAGCAATTCACGTTGCTTTTGTACTTTTCCTTGCAATGATGCTGGTTTCTTTCCAAATTTTAAAGGGCGAGGAGACAGTAGATAAGAGGTTAAATGAATCCGGCAATATCATTGCTGAAATGCTACGCAATTCAAGTGTTGACCCTGTAGTAAATACCCTTGCCTACGACAGGATACCTCGGTTGCTCCGTGACATGTACCAGAAAGCCCGTGAAATTTCATTTATCGCAATATACACGTCCGACGGAGCCGTGGTTGAGTGTATCGGTGAAGAATATCCCGGCTACATGGAGAATATAAACAAGTTCAGGGATATGCCTCCGGAAAAGATTGTAAAGTGGAAATCCAGAAGTGACCTGATAGAGTTTTTATGCCCGCTGAAGGTGGGTTCCACTTTTCTTGGGGTGGCAAGGGTCGGCCTGACAAAAAGATTTGCCCGCTCGGCACTCATCAGGGATATATTTTCGTACACAGGCATTACTCTGCTAGTCCTCTTAGTAAGTGGTTTCATATACGTGGTGCTTCTTCAACGATGGATATTTTCTCCTATTAAAGAAACCTGCGACGTTATAAGGTCTTATGGAAAAGTGGATTTGAATACTCTCTTGAAAAACATCCGTCGTTTGAGTGAAAAGGTATCTCCAAACGATGTGGGAATTATTACTCACTCTTTTGAAGAAATGATTGCAGCCATTGTGAAAAGAGATAGTGAGCTTGAAGAAAGAACCTGGGAACTGTTGCGGGAGAAAGAAAAGCTGGAAGCTGTGACTGAAAGCATTGGGGTTTCTTTACTTGTTGTCTCGCCAGATTACAAAGTTATGTGGGCAAACCATGTAATAAGAAATCTGTCTGATATCTCCGAAGGTCATTTCTGTTACCGGAAGTTACAGAATAGTCAGGATGTCTGTGCGGATTGCCCTGTTTCTGACATCGTGGAAGGAAGGGTAGAAAAAGCTGAGATGGAGAAAATGATAACAGATCCCCTGGGGAGGACGAGATGGCATCAAGTTGTCGCAACTCCGCTTAGAGATAGGGAAGGAGGAATCGTTGGGGTTCTGGAAGTTGGCATTGATATTACCAAGAGGAAAAAAGCAGAAGAGGCTTTAATCAGGAGTGAGAAGAGGATTCGTAAGATCGTTGATACCGTACCCGAGCCCATAATTCTCTGTAACAGGGAAGGTAAGGTGCAGTTCGTTAACCCCGCATTTACTAGGGTTTTTGGGTGGGCTATAGAAGAACTCCAACAAGAAGAAGTTGCTTTTATTCCAAATGAAAAGAAAGGCGAACTGAAGGCAAAGTTCAAGGAGCTTACGACTTCATCGGAGCCTCTAAGATGTGAGACAAAAAGATTTACAAAAGATGGCAGATTACTGGAAGTTATTTTGAGTGCTGCGATGATTGATTTGCAACATGATGAATCTGATTCCATTGTAATCAGCCTGGTGGATATTACGGAAAGAAAAAGATGGGAAGCTCAGTTTCACGCAGACCAGAGGATGAGGGCCATAGGAAATCTTGCAGGAGGTATTGCTCATGATTTCAATAATCTCCTTATGGGAATTCGAGGGAACGTATCATTGATGCTTTCCGAAACCGATCCTTCCCACCCCCATTATGATATCCTTCAAGACATAGACGAATATGTCGAGCAGGGATCCAATCTAACCAAGCAGCTCCTTGGATTTGCCAGAGGTGGAAAGTACCAGATCAAACCTACCAATCTCAATGAAGTGGTGGAAAAGCAAAGTATGCTTTTCAGGAGAGCCAAAAAGGAAATTAACGTCCACACCGAGTATGAAGAATCTCTTTGGGTGGTCGACGTAGATCGGAATCAGATAGAGCAGGTATTGATGAACATATATGTTAACGCCTGGCAGGCTATGCCTGATGGTAGCGGAGATATATACATAAAAACCGAAAATGCGATTTTAGATGAGTCGAAGGTGTTACCGTATCAGATTAAACCGGGAAAGTACGTGAAGATATCCATAAGAGACACGGGCATAGGTATGGATGAAGCAACCAGGGAGAGAGTTTTTGACCCGTTTTTTACGACCAAGGAAAAAGGTAAAGGAGTAGGACTCGGGCTTGCTTCAGCATACGGTATTATTAGGAATCATGGAGGAATAATAGATATCCAGAGCGAAAAAGGCAAAGGTACCACACTTACCATATACCTTCCGGCTTCTGAAAAACAGATCAGGCGCGAAAGCGCAAAGTCGAGCGAAATAGTACATGGGAAAGGAACCATTCTGTTGGTTGATGACGAGGAAATGATCCTCAAGGTTGGTGAGAAGATGCTTCAGAGACTTGGTTACAACGTTATTGTGGCCAAAGGCGGCAAGCAGGCGGTGGAATTGTTCGGAGTTGACGGGAAAAATATAGACATGGTCATACTTGATATGATCATGCCAGAGGTAAATGGCGAAGGAGTCTTTAAGCTTATAAGGCGTGTTAACCCAAACATAAAGGTACTGCTTTCAAGCGGATACAGTGCCGATGGCGAAGCACGAAAAATCCTTGACCAGGGTTGTAGTGGCTTTATTCAAAAGCCTTTTGATTTAAAAGAACTTTCCGCCAAAATAAGAAGTATCCTTGATGGATAAATTTATCCTTTTCGCATGCCGGAGAATCTATATAAAACTTCCCTTTCAACGACCGAGATAAGGGACTTGCCCTGAGTTTGTACTTCGCTCCAAGAGCTTGGATTCCCGCCAAGCCGAGCTCGGTCACGACTTTCGCGGGAATGACGTTGATACTGCGCACCTGCCATTCCTGCATTATCCCTTTGTCATTCCTGTGCTATTTCCGTTTGTCATTCTTGAGCTATCTTCCTTTGTCATTCCTGCGGAGGCAGGAATCCAGCGTTGTTAGTCATAATCATCATTTTCTCCTGAGTTTCATCTTTTGTTGTTCCGATTATTGGAATAACAGCTTGTTATCCTTCTCAGGAAAATATTTGCGAGCCGGAGGCATCAGTTCCGGGAACTCGGATTGATCACTCTCCCCATAAATAAGATACTTCCGGTGCTATTGTCCTGAATCATGAACAGGAAAGGATGATCTGCCCGGAAAACCGGTATTGGTCTTGGCATGGCTGATGTTAGCGATACAACTGCACCTGTCGCTGCGGCTGCTTCGGTTCCTTCTTCGTTTACATCAATGAAGGCTTTATGAATAACGCTGGAAAGAAACAAGTTTCTCTTCCCGTTCATTCCCGAAAAATCTGCATCCGCAAAGGCACTTTTCATTCCCATGGCCTGCAATTGCTTTGACAGGGAAAATTGTGAAGTCATTTTGAATTTTGGAAGATATACACGTACTTTTATTTTAGGCGAACTCTGAAGCGATAATAGCCATGAGCTGTATGTCTCTGGATTTATTGTGCTTTCGAATTCCTTCAACCCGTCGTACTTTTTCGGAAGAAAAATAATCATCGATAATTCGTTACCCACGTAAGGCAACTCAATAGCTTTGAATTTCTCAAATTCAATCATCCTGAATTTTGACTGCTGATACATCAACGGAACTTCTGTCCATTTATCTTTAGACTCAAAGAATCTGTTGGGTCTTGTGTTGGACTTTTCAAATTCGCTACTCCATTTCCCCTTGAAATAAATGGCATTGGTCAAAACAAGTCTGGATAACGGATTTAAAACGCCCTTCGGAATCAAGTCTTTGATTTGATTTTTCGTCTGTTTTTCAACCCAAGAATTGATAAATTCTCTCACTCTTTCAGGGTAGCTTCTAAAGTCCACCAAATGAAGTCCTGATTGGTAGTAGCGATCCAGCGTATCAAGAAAAGACGTAAGAAATTTTTCTCCCTTCTGACACCATATTGCGTTCGCAATATTCAGTTGAACGTTACCTTTTCCCTCTATGTTTTTGAGATGCGCTTGTAGTTGCTGATAGGTCTGATCCAACTTTTCAGCATTTAAAGGAAATCTTAGAACTCTGGCCATTTCTTGCCGTGTGTTTCCTCTTGCACCGGCATATGCCATTGCAAGGACCGTGGAAATACTGTAAGGTGAAAAGAACAAGTTTCCCTTAGTTTCTTTCAACCTGGAATATAGGTCCAAAGAAAACTCGTTGTTTCCCTTTACAAGATTTCTCACTTCCGGGTTTACCGAACATAATCCTTTGCCGGGTAGGACTACTGTGAGTACGAATAATGCGGTGACTGTTAAAAATAAGAAGGTTTTGTAAATTCTCATACTATTCCTCTCTTGCAGTTCCTGGTGTTATTCGATGCGTTTATTGTTAATGACACCGGTTAAAGAAAAAGTTCCGTTTTCAAGTATCCATTGACGTGAGTCAAGGAAATACTCTAGCCATGTGATATCATTTTAGGAAAATAAGCTACCAAACAGGAGAATTAAGAATGAAAAAGATGGAACTTTTCAAGGAAGGAACGTTTGGAGATAAAGCGTTTAAAAGATTGCTGGTGCACGATTCGCCGTATTTTAAAATACTAAATTTTAATTTCAAGCCAGGACAGGAGCTGCCTGTTCATTCTCATGATATTGAGGGTCAGTTGAGTATCGTTGTTTTGGAAGGTGAGGGCGAATTTCTTGGTAAGGATGGAGCTACCATCCCGGCGAAAACCGGCGACATACTCATCGCAGAAATCAGTGAACCGCATGGAGTAAGGGCAACAACAGATATGAGGGTTCTCGTAACTATTGCTCCTCCAATATGAAATAAACACTTTGTTATGAGAGTACCGATAGATGCACTTATTTTAAGTACCTTAGTGCTTTATTGTTCTACATACAAGGATGAAGGTTAGTAAAAAATTTTGACCGGGGTGCCAGCAACATGAATATACCTGGAAATTTATTAACAACGGCTATGGGAGTAATGCCGCACACGGATATAGATCGTGCCCTGGATCAAGCACTATCCATGGATATACCGTTCTGGCCTCAGCTTCCGAATCTTAACTATTATGAGGACATGTATGTGCAGGCTTCCGAGCATTTCCCGGGTATTTTACTTGATCTGGAAGAAAGAACCCTACGGTTTTCGATGGATAAGTTTATTGTCGAGTTTGAAGAAACTCTTGCACACATGGATGATCCGGAATACTTCGATATCAGCGAGCAATATTCTGCAGTGTATCACAAGTTTCTGAAAATGAAGCTTGATGATAGACCGGCCATTAGAGGGCAACTGGAAGGGCCAATAAGTTTCGGTTTCAATGTTCTGGATCAGAATAAAAGGCCGATTATTTTTGACGACACGGTAAGGCCTTTTCTCCTGGAATTTATGGCGAAAAGGGTAAATGTTCAACTGGAGCGCCTCAAGAAACTAAACAAAAACGCTTTCATGTTTGTGGATGAACCCGGGCTCCAGTTCGTGTTTAGTGCTCTTTCGGGCTATGGAGATGTAGTGGCCCATCAAGATATGGAGACTTTTTTCTCGATGATTGATCGCCCTAGAGGTGTTCACCTTTGCGGTAATCCCGACTGGGACTTCTTGCTGAGTCTTGATCTCGAGATCCTGTCAATAGATGTTTACACAAACGGTGATATTTTCATCTCATATGTAAACTCAATTAAAGATTTTCTTGACCGGGGCGGGATTCTTGTCTGGGGAATTGTTCCAACAAATATTGAACCTTTTGAAAAAGAAAATATAGACTCACTTGAAAAAAAGTTAGTGAATCTCTGGGAGACTCTCGTCAAAAAGGGAATAGATCTGGAATTTCTTATTTCTCGCAGTCTTCTGTCTCCCGCAACCTGCTGCCTGGTAAATCCGGATAAGGAGAAAACAGTCGAGAAGGCTTTCGTTTTGACGAATCATCTTTCAGCGAAGCTAAGGGAGAAATACAAGCTTGATTGACAGATGCTCGGAGCATTCTTGTCTCCTGCCTGTGAAGGCAGGGAGCCACAGACATGTTTCTCGGGTGAAGCATAACGGTTCAGACTTGCTTGTTTTTCAATCCTAAGCAGGGTTTTCCTCCCTGGTAGCCGGCCCCGAGATTGTTCACACTTTCAAAATTCCGCTGACTCGCTCTGCAATCTCTTTTAAATCGTGTTTGTCCGGTCTTCCAACTATATTCCCCAGTCGACCATTTGTGGAGAACGATTTATATTTCTCAGGATGATATTCACCAACCACGTACCACTCGTCTACCACTTCTATGCCCAGGTGATCGAAAAGCTGTCCCATAAATTTAACTGCCGGAATCGCCTCGTTTATCCCTGTGTGTACTCCACCGTAGGTGCAGTAGATAACCGCTTTCTTATCTTTTCTTCTTGGAGAGCATGGTACTATTTCGCCTTTTTCCACGTACCGTGTTCTCGTCTTTGTGATGAAATCAATCATGGGCTTTCCCGGAAGCCACTGGTAGACACCGGAACCAGCAAAGATAAAATCATACTGCAGCAGGTCTATCTCCAGGTCTTTCTTGACTTTAACAGACTCTACGCTGTGCCCGAGTTCTTTGATCGTGGCAGAGATGGTGTCAGCAACCTTCGCAGTATTACCTGTGGTGGTGTGGTAAATATTCAGTATTTTCATATTTTCTCCTTTTCAGTTATCCACAGCTGACCTTGGTTTCTTCAACTTGAATCTTTCCATACTCCTTTTCCCTTACTATCTTTGACCGTAGCTAATTATAATACAAAATGATAATGGATCAACATTCTCTAGATAAGAAGTAGCTTATCTACTTCCATATATGAGGAGTGCTCAGCAAGGTCCTCGATTCGGTAACCCCTGTAAATTGAGATTACTTTTTTTCCGTCAATAAAGCTTATCTTAGTATCCGCTACCGTAATTCCTCTAAGTGCTGTATTTTTAATGTGTACTGTATGCGGCATTCTTTGTCCTCCTTTTTTGCTGTATCAAAACGAGTATTCATGATAACATGGTAAAGCAGTAGGATAAATATCTTTGTCCTGAAAAAGAGTTTACCGAAGGTTCGGGACCGAGTTGTGCCTGCTGAAATTTCTTAAATTGCTGTTCAACAAAAGGAAGGAGTAGTGATGGTTCGATTACTGGTATTTGTGGTTACGGTGGTATTTTTGTTGTCTCCAACAGTTCTTTTGGCAAGAGGTGGTCATGGGAAAGGTCACAAGGGCCCGAGCTCTAAAGCATACGAACATGCGAATGAGAATGCTCGATTCAAAAGGGACGACGACTGGGTTGAAAATCTTGGAGGAAACAAGAGCAAAGAAGCTAAAGAAAAAAGGAAAGCTGACAAAGAGTTAGAAAGGGAAAAACACAAGAAGTTAAAAATAGAAGAGATGGAAAATGAAGAATATGAGAAAAATAAGCATATGGAATGGAAAAAAAGAAAAGAGGAGCATAAAAACGAACAGCATCAGATGATGGAAGGTAATCAGGAGAAACTTAAAAGTCATCCCGGTAAAGGGCCTACACCACGGAAAAAACAAGTAAAAAGGCAATGAAAAATGGCAGGGCATCTGTCTCTGTGTTCTGAAGGGCAATCTCTTACTACCCAGCATGGCTTTTCTTCCTTTGTTTGTCTATCCTTTATAGATAGCAGGAAGAGAAGCTGTCGTTCTATGTGCGCCGGTATTTCCCTCCACCCCTGTTCATAACTATGCACTGCTTTTATGGAAATTACGAGGATTTCTGACAGCTCCCTCTGGGTTTTCCCCGGTTTCTTTCGAGCCGATGCGAATTGCTGTTTCTCCATTTTTGCTC